>Ga0209605_1000230_pt1 | contig 75978 bp, 75 predicted proteins | sample AD_UKC035_MetaG_FD_184408 | JGI IMG/M metagenome (GOLD analysis project Ga0209605, IMG submission 184408) | Active sludge microbial communities of municipal wastewater-treating anaerobic digesters from USA - AD_UKC035_MetaG (SPAdes) (version 2) | ecosystem: Engineered > Bioreactor > Anaerobic >...
CTTTGAGGATACGATATAGGTTCTGGCGTGGTACCCGGTCGCTTATTTTAAAGCTGTTAAACAGTTTTTCGGTATGTTGTTTTTTACCTTGCATAGAGCTAAGGTAATTTCATACCTGCCATTTTAACCCTTTGATTATTTGTTTTTATTCACATAATTTTACAGTTGTGCAACAGGCACAGGCGTTTGGCAAAAAAGCGGGTTCAGTGCTTAAATGAAGCTTTGTGCTTCGTATCAAGTTCAGTGGTGGCAGACAATTTAGTGCTTCGAAACCCGCTTCTTCGCCAAGCGCCAAACCGTTATATGCTATACGACCCACAACATTTCGTATGCAACTTCATAATAAAAGTTTTGTAATTGATGAATAAACTCAATTTGTTTGCCTAAATAATCGCCCATATATGTAACTTCCCATTTGCCATTTTTTGACAATTCCAACCCAAAAGCTGAATTACGCCAAAACTCATAACTGTTTGAATATTTAATAAAAGTTGTTTTCTCTAAAAAATCTGCATCTAACTTAATAGGGTAAAACTTTTTAGGTAATTCATTTTGAATATATTGAGCCAATAAGCTACCATCAAGTTTAATTTTAAACCCATCATATAAAACATAATTTCCAACTTTTAATTCTTCTAATTTTAAATGTTTCATTTTTGACTAAATTTTAACCCTTAAAAATTAAGCACAGCATATAACATGGTATTGGCTATATGTGGGCTGACGTACATAATCCAAGCCTTGTACATCTATTAGGCTTTTGTGGGTTATTCAACTTTGGTATTTCAATGCCCACACATCGCCAATACCTAATCCGTTATCGGCAACCCTATTTTGGCGACAGTGCAACATCAGACACGACTGACTGAAATTGAGAAACTGTTTAAAACTTAACGCAATTTGTAGTGAGTTTTGACAGCTAAAAAAGTAACTTTGAAGACCATTAATTAATAAAAGAACAATGCTGACAAAAGAATATATCAAAGACCTGAAAAACAACGGCAACGGTGCTATTGGACACCTTGTGAAAGACTATCGGGACAGCGGTTCTTTGACTTTCATTCTTGAAAACTTAGGACAATTACCGAAAGACTTTGATGGTAGTTTTCTGCCTGACTTACTTGGTCATAAAAACCCGACCGTAAGACTTTGGGCAATTAAGACCATTGGAAAATTGGGAAATGAAGAATATTTGCCACTTCTAAAACAAACTGCCCTACACGACAGCGACACAAACGTAAGACGTGAAGCCGTATCGTCAATCGGACGAATGAGAACAAAGAAAGGGCAAACTATATTGACAGAAATTCTGCAAGACAATGACCCTAAAATTGTTTGCCAAGCTATTCGTGGACTACTTGTTTTTAAAGGAGACGGCAAAGTTGACAACAGTCTAAGACCTTTACTCAATCACGAAAATGAAATGGTGCGGACTGTTATCTACAAAGAATATTTCGCTGAACAGAAAGACAAAAACGCTCAACCACACACCGAGAGTTACGACTACTTAAAAAATCTTGTTGTAAATGCCGACACGATTGAAACAATGAAATTACTCAAAGACGAGAGCATACATTTGACATTCACATCACCTCCATACTATAACGCAAGAGATTATTCAATCTATCCAAGTTACAAAGCATACTTAGAATTTCTTGCTGACGTGTTTAAAGAAGTTCACCGTATTACAAAAGAAGGCAGATTTTTAATTGTAAACACTTCACCAATCATTATTCCGAGAATTAGCAGGGCACACAGTAGTAAACGCTATCCTATTCCTTTTGACATTCATCCTTATTTAATGGAAATGGGTTGGGAGTTTATTGACGACATTGTATGGATGAAACCCGAAGCAAGTGTAAAAAATCGCATAGGTGGTTTTCAGCAACATAGAAAACCACTTGGTTACAAACCAAATTCGGTTACGGAGTATTTAATGGTTTACAGAAAATCAACTGAAAAACTTTTAGATTGGAACATTCGACAATACGATTGGCAAACTGTTCAAGACAGCAAAGTTCCTGAAGGTTACGAAACAACAAATGTTTGGAAAATAGACCCTTGTTTTGACAAAGTTCATTCAGCAGTTTTTCCGGTTGAACTATGTAAAAGAGTTATTCAGTATTACTCTTACAAAGGCGATTTAGTTTTTGACCCATTTGGTGGTAGCGGAACAATGGGAAAAACTGCAAAAAGTTTAGGACGATATTTTTTCCTGACAGAGAAAGATGAAACATACTTTGATTATATGAAATCAAAGAAATCAAAGGAAATGTTCGATACAATTGAAACAAAATTTTTAACCCTTGACGAGTTCAAAGAAACGATAAAGTAATTATGCCATTAAATACAGACGCAAAGAAAAACATCATCAAAAAAGTAATTTCAAATCAAGATTACAGAGACGAAGTTTTAGTTATCATTGACGAGATATTTTTAGACTACTGCATTAGCTTTTTCAAGCAAGTTGTTTACGCCAAAATTGATACACTCGGAGAACAATCCGATTGGTATAAAAAGGTCTTTCTAAATCCTGATTTGCCAAAAGAGCAAATTGCAATTAATTCAGGATTGAATATGAAATCAATTACCAATGCTTTCAATTCATCAAAAAAAGAAGTTGTTATTCAGGCATCTTATGACAACTACAACAGGTTACAAAAAACTATCAACGATTTAGTTTCCAACGGTAATAATTTTGAAATAAAACTTTCCATAAAATTCAAAGACGTTGCAGTTGATTTAACAGTAGCAGAGAGTTTAATCGTAATTAACACCATTGCAGTTAAACGAGCTGAAATTCGTGGCGGTATGTGGAGTGCAGTCGGTAAACAAGTTGAAAAACCACTAATGACAACACTTTGTATGCTTTTCAATGTTCCGTTCGAGTATCACGCACAAGATGGCAATCCCGACAGCTTTAGAGAAGTAGATTTTTATGTGCTTTCAAAAGAAGGAAAAAAACTTAGAACAGAAGTAAAGTTGATGGGCAAAGGAAATCCTGAAAGTGCAGATGCAATTTTTGCAAGAGAACCAGCAATTTTTTTAGCCGACAAACTTTCTGATAAAAACAAACAGCAAGCTGAAATGCTGAACGTTCAATGGATTGAATTGCGTAATTACGGTGGTTACAAACGCTTTCAAGAAGTGCTAAATGCTTTAAATGTTCCAAACAGTGACTTAAGCAAAGACTTAAACAAGCGATTAGACGAAATATTGAAAGAAATATATGGTGAGTAACAAGACGAAAGACAGAAGGGCAGCCGATAACACGGGTAGCCGTTGCGCAACCCCACTATTAAACGGATAATATATTTTAGTGATGTAATATTTTATGATGCATTACACCGCCTCAAAAATATTTTTGTGATTGTAATGCAGTATTAGTGTTTTGAGGTAAAAGATTGTTAAAAACAAGCCTTGTTTTGTTAGTAACGCTTGTTTTTTGAGTTGCATGGGCACACTTATCCTCTTGTTGGTTATAAACCTGATGTATTTCTTAAGATTGTAAGCAATGGCAGCACATAACAGTACATTTGCAAAAGGCGGGGTTTCGTGCCCCGCAGACAGTTTTGAGGTTAAAGAAAGTTTTGTGCTCCGCATGAACATTTGTGCTGAAAAACCCACCCATGGCAAATCTGCAAAATGTTAGCGGTCAGCTTATAAGACGATAATAAAAGTAAAGGGACGACATCTAAATGAAAATATTTGCTGAAACGGAAAGACTAATTTTAAGAGAAATTCTTCAATCAGACTTGGACGGAATGTTAGAACTTGACTCCGATCCAGAAGTTCATAAATATTTAGGTAACAAAACAGTATCTGACAAAAATCAAATTGCAAAAGTGATAAACTTCATCCGTCAACAGTATATTGATAATGGAATTGGACGGTGGGCAGTTATTGATAAAAGAACTAACGCTTTTATCGGTTGGGCAGGATTGAAGTTTGTAACTGAATTAACAAATGGTCGCAAGAACTATTATGACTTGGGCTACAGACTAATAAGAAAATATTGGGGACAAGGAATTGCAACCGAAACTGCTTTAATATCTTTGGATTATGCTTTTAATAAACTAAAAATAGGCGAAGTTTATGCAGCCACAAGTTGTGAGAATTTAGCTTCAAACAAAATTCTCCAAAAAATTGGGATGAGCTTCATTGAGACTTTCTACTATGAAGACATAAAGTGTAATTGGTATAAAATTGACAAAAATAATTATGAAAGCAAAAAGCCGAACCGCTAACAGCCGCTTTGCAATAGGCGGGGGTTTCGTGCTCCAAAGACAGTTTTGTGGTTACAGAAAGTTCAGTTCTCCGCATCAACATTTGTGCTGAAAATCGCCACCTTCGCCAAGTCGCAAAAGATTATGTGCAACCTTAACAGACCGACAGTGCTAAAATAAAACAACAATAAAAAATGGAAAATTTAGACAGAAAAGAACATTGGGAAAACATCTATCAGACAAAAGACCTGAAAGACGTAAGTTGGTATCAGCCGACACCTACAACTTCGCTGGACTTTTTAAAACAGTTCAACATTCCCACAACTGCAAAAGTGATTGACATTGGTGGTGGTGACAGTTTTTTAGTTGACCACTTGCTTGACTTGGGCTACTCAGACATAACCGTTCTTGACATTTCAGCCGCTTCACTTGACAGAGCAAAGCTACGACTTGGCGACCGCGCGACAAAAGTAAAATGGATAGTTGCAGACGCAGCAACTTTTAAACCTACTGAGCAATATGACTTTTGGCACGATAGAGCAGCATTTCACTTCCTGACTCAAGAACAAGAAATCACCAACTACATTGACACAATTCAAAAGAGTATTAAGCCTACTGGTGTTTTAGTTATCGGGACATTTTCAGAACAAGGACCAAAAAAATGTAGTGGAATTGAAATCAAACAATATTCAGAAACGACAATGACCGACCGACTGAAAATGTTTTTTGAAAAAGTAAAGTGCATAACAGTTGACCACAAGACACCGTTCGACACAATTCAGAATTTTATTTTTTGTAGTTTCAAAAAATTGGCAACAGCGTAACTTCACGAAATGAGATAGGCTACACATAACAGCACATTTGCAATGCTATCAACATAACCACAACTAATAGAATGAAACTAAATGACAATCTCAACAACAATTAAAAGCATATTTCTTCTTTACTTTATTGCAGTTGTTTTGTGTTTTCCATTGCGAGCGATTTGTCAATCAGAGAATCAAATTACTCAAAACTATTGGGAGAAAGGAAGAGTGTATAAATACGTTGCAATTTTTAAAGACAGTCTTGCAGATTTAATAACAAGTGATACCATAAATATTTTACCAACAGGAGAAATATGGGAATTTGATACTAAGCAAATGCTTTCAAATTATGAAATCAAATTTAATTCACATGATTCAATACGACTTGCTCCATATCCATTGAATGGAATAAAGAAAGCATGGCGTAAAAATTACCAAGAGGGAGTAATATCAAATGACACAATGATTTGGATGCATCCTATACGTTCTAATCAATATGTTCTGACAGAAGTTGCACCATTTCCAATGGTAAAATTTCCAATTATTGAAAACCGAAGTTGGCAAAACACTTTGTGGATATATAAAGCATTTGGAAAATTTGAAGGAACAGTTGAGTGCTCTTATAAAATTGACAAGCAAGAAATTCGCAAGTACCCATTTGATACAATACTTTGTTGGAAAATCGATGCTATAGCAACGCACAACAAACTAGGAGCAAGTAAATTAACTATTTACTTTAACGATAGAATTGGGTTTGTAGAACTAATTTATCACTTTTACAACGGTATGACAATGAACTTCACTTTAACTGATTACAAAATTCCTTAAATAAATGAAACACATTTCACAAAAACCGCAGCAGGTAACAGGCGCTTGGCTCAATGGCGGGTGAAGTGGTTAATTGAACATTCTACCTCGCATCAACTTTTGTGGTACATAGAAAGTTGGTGCTCCGAAATCCGCCACCTCTGGGTAGCTGCAAACCGTTAGTGCAATTTATTAAAGTACACTTATGATATGAAAAGACCACTAGTATTGCCGTCAAAAGAAAAAGAAGATAAAGAGTTCCAGAATTTGATACAGTTTTTTAATGAAACATTAGGGTTTTGTCCTAATAGTGTTAAAACGATGTATCATAGACCTTCAATTGCATATGCTTTTATAGAGCTTAATAAGGCAGTGATGGAAAACAAAGGAAGGGTAACAAGTTCACTTAAAAGGTTAATTGGATATATAAGTAGCAATGTTTCTGGTTGCAGATATTGCCAAGCTCATACCATTAGAGCTGCTGAAAGATATGGCGCGGAAGCAGAAAAAATGAATAATATTTGGGAATTCAGAACACATAGTGCCTTTTCAGAACCTGAAAGAGTTGCGCTTGAATTTTCATTTGCCAGCTCTACAATTCCAAATTCAGTTGATGACAATATCGCTGAGAATCTTAGAATGCATTGGAATGAAGGCGAAATTGTTGAAATTCTTGGGGTAATAGCTCTTTTTGGATATTTAAATCGATGGAATGACTCGATGGGAACAGAGCTTGAGGCCGAAGCAATAGAGTCAGGAGATAAATATTTAAAACAAAAAGACTGGACTGCTGGAAAACATAAATATTAACTGCATATAACAGCACCTACCCAAAAGTGGCGGTTCAGTGGTTAAATCAAGCTTTGTACTTCTATCAAAGTTTTTGTTTGGTTAACAGTGAAGTGCTTCGAAATCGCCACCTTCGGGTAGCTGCAAACCGCTATGCGTCATGCTTAACCGAACAGAATTAACAAGAACACATGACAGAGAATTCAAAAATTATAAAGACGACTGAACTAAACGAACAAGCAAAACAGCAAGTGCTTGACTTATGGAATAACGAATACCCTGAAAAACTTTCATACAATAGTTTGATTGAATTTGACCATTATCTTCAAAACTTAAATAACCTAAAACATTATTTATTGACAGGTAACATAGACATAATTTTAGGTTGGGCTTTGACCTTTGACAGAGATAATGAAAAATGGTTTGCCATTATTTTATCTGAAAAAGTACAAGGAAAAGGTTTAGGACGAAAAATGCTTGATGAGCTAAAACAAGTAGAGCCGATTTTGAATGGTTGGGTAATTGATCATAACAATGACAAGAAAAAAAACGGACTAACATATGTTTCACCATTGAAATTTTATGAGAAATGTGGATTTGAAATACAGACTGACAATAGACTTGAACTTGACAAAATTTCAGCGGTAAAAATAAAATGGACGAAAGAAAAACAATAAAGCCAGCCACTAACATCAGTTTAGGAATATGGCGGCTAAAGTGCTTCTATGAAACATTTGTGCAAGGGTCAACAGTTGTAATTCTATTGAACTTTTGTGCTAAAATTCCGCCACATCGCCAAGCCGAAAAACGTCAGGATGTGAAAAAACTAAAAAATTATTCTTATGAACTGCGTAAACGAATTTTATCAAGATAGGTGTTTGGATAAATTGAACTATGAAAGGGATTTTTTCACAGACTGACGTTGTAGACAATGTTAAGAACCTATTTAATTTTACTTTTAACTATTATAACTCTATTGTCTTGCAATAAATCAGACAATCCTGAAATTCCATGTCAAATAATAAAGTTAGGAGAAGGATTCGATCGAATTATCCCGGATTCCGTAAGTATCGATTCTAATATAGTAATAGGGATACAATGGAAAAGAAATAATATCTGCGAAAACTTCTCTGACTTTAGCGTTGCCACGACTTATAATAATACAATCAGAATATTTTTAAACACAATTACTGATACATGTAATTGTATTCCGAATACAACAAATTACGAATGGAAATATTATACATGTAAACCAGACACTATTGGCAAATATCCAATAAAAGTCTCGGCCTTTTTTGCTGCATTTTTTGTGGATACAATCATTGTGTATTAACACTGCCTATAACTTTTGGCTTTTAATAACCGGTAAATAAATCTAACTGATTTTCAAGCGGGAAGAAATTTGTTGCAACCCATATTTGCAATTGTATTTTCTTTAATCGTATATTTGCGATATAATATAAAAGTCAATGGCTCAAAACAAGAAAGACGAGTTCAGTAAAAGGGAAAACGAGTTGGCGGATTTTGCCAATGCAATCAGTCACCCGGCACGGGTAGCAATCCTTAAACAAATTGCAAACAGGGAAACCTGCATTTGTGGCGAGATTGTAGAAGTGTTACCACTTGCACAGTCAACCGTTTCGCAGCACCTCAAAGAACTTTTAAAAGCGGAACTTATCAAAGGAGAGATTGAAGGAACAAAATCGTGTTACTGCATCAACTGGAAAACCTTTGAAAAGTTTGAAAAGACCTTCAATGAGTTTTTTACCAAAGCAAATTCAAATAATCCTGGCAAGCAGGCAAAATGCTGTTAAGAGAACGTATAAATTATGAATTATAAGCTATGAATAGAACAGGAATTAAGAAGGATTTTTTAAGAGACAAATCGTTTGAATTTGCATTACAATTGGTGAAGTTGTATAAACAGCTAACTGCGGATAGTAAGGAGTATGTATTAAGTAAGCAATTGCTGAGGAGTGGTACATCAATTGGAGCCTGTGTTCGTGAAGCCAAAAATGCAGAAAGCAAAAATGATTTTATTCACAAATTGAGCATTGCCCAAAAAGAATGTGATGAATCAATGTATTGGATTGAGCTATTATATCAATCCCATTATTTGTCATTGCCTGATTATGAAAACCTCAGCGACCAGGCATTACAACTCATTAAAATGATTAGAAGCTCAATTATTACAACAAAGCAATCCTTAACCAGGAAATGAAAATCTTATCATTCATAACTCATTATTTATAACTCATCATTCATAACTCATAACTCATCATTAAAATGAATCCATTTCCAAGAATGCATGTCAGCTTATATGTAAGCGACATCAGTAAATCAGTAGAGTTCTACACACAATTTTTCGGGCAAGAGCCCGCAAAGGTTAAACCAAATTATGCAAAGTATGTATTAGAAAGTCCTTCACTCATCATTTCGTTTGTAGAAAATAAAGAACGCGTGCAAAACAACTTCGGGCATTTAGGTTTCCAGGTTGAAACGCTTGAAGATTTAAACATTAAACTTTGGGAAGCAAGGAAGAAAAACCTTGTTGCAAGGGAAGAAGTGGGAACTAATTGCTGCTATGCAAAGCAAGACAAGTTTTGGGTAAACGACCCGGACGGTGTGCAATGGGAAGTTTATTACTTCCATGCCGATGCAGAGTTTAACGACCCGCATTATGAATTGAGTGAAGCATCTGCATGTTGCTCACCACAAGACAAAGCCAAAGTTCAAGTTAATGAATTGACCACAGAAAAATCTTGTTGCTAACCGTATGAAAGAGTTTATCAGGAAACATAAGAAGCCAATAGTAATTATAACTTCTATTACAGTGCTTCAATTCATTTTCGGTTTTGACCCTAAGTTTTGTATTATCAATTTAATTTGGTTAACCGTTTAAAAGTATCTCAATGACAAGAATTTTATTTCTATGCATACACAACTCTGCCCGAAGCCAAATGGCAGAAGCGTATCTGAAAAAGTTTGGTGGCGAAAACTTTTTTGCCGAAAGTGCAGGACTTGAAGCGGGCAAACTCAATCCGCTTGCTGTTGAAGTGATGAAAGAAGACGGCATTGATATTTCTAACAACCAGACAAATGATGTGTTTGAGTTTTTTAAAGAAGGAAGATTGTATAATTATGTTGTAACAGTTTGTGATGAAGGCAATGCAGCAAAGTGTCCGGTCTTTCCAAGTGCACACAAAAAAATCAATTGGAGTTTTGACGACCCTTCGCAGTTCGCAGGATCACATGAAGAAAAGCTGGCAGCTACAAGAATTGTTAGGGACAAAATCAGGGAAGCAGTTATCGGTTTGATTAAAGAGTTGAGCTAACATAAATTATACATGGACAGATATCAGGAAACATTTGAATCGTGGAACAAAGTAGCAACGCTATACCAGGACAAGTTTATGAACCTGGACTTGTATAATGACACTTATGATTTTTTTTGTAATTCGATTACCAGTATCAATCCAAAAATATTAGAGATTGGTTGTGGACCCGGAAACATAACAAAGTATCTTTTAGCTGCCCGTCCGGACTTTAACATTTTAGGAATTGATATTGCACCTAATATGATTGCGCTTGCAAAGAAGAATAATCCGGCAGCAAACTTTGCAGTAATGGACTGCAGGCAAATTTCTACCCTCAAAACTAAATATGACGGTATAGTTTGCGGCTTTTGTTTGCCATATTTATCGCACACCGATAGTAAAATATTTATTTCGGATTGTTACAATTTGCTTAACGCAAACGGACAATTATATGTAAGCTTTGTTGAAGGCGACCCCACTAAATCAAGCTTCCAGGTTGGGAGCAGTGGCGACAGAACATATTTTTACTTTTACAATTTAGACGACCTTATTGAACAACTTCAAAAAAACAATTTTGACAAAATTAAAGTCTTTAAAGTGGAATATAAGAGAGACGAAAACAAATTTGAAACACACACCATTTTGATGGCAAATAAAAAAACGACTGAACAACATTCGTTTTGCACAATTTTCACATAGTACAACGCATGCTATAACCGCTTACCACTTATAGTTTATGCTAAACCCCAATTGAGATCCGTTTCCGGTTAATTCAAAAGGAAATTTATCTGAAAATTTGTTAGAGATTTCGCCATTTTTGTAAGAGTAGGTAACCGTGTTAAAAAAAGCACCCAATGCAATATGGTCGCTAATGTAAAAGCGAGAACCAATTATAGTAAACCTAAAAGTTCCGCCTGTTGCATTAAATTCAGCTTCATCGCTACTGTTGTCCTCATACTTAAAAGATGATACACCAACTGCAATACCAGAATATAAATCGGTTTTGTTCTTTTTAAGCCAATGGAAATTAAACTTAGCCGCCACATCAAAACTTTTAGCGGTGGCTATGGCATTTTTAATAGTGTCGCGCTCGGTAAAATAATTTACAATATCAAGCTGCAGCCCCACTCCTATTCTGTTACCTGCAGCATATTCAAATGAAATGGGGAAAGTGAAGTTGGCAGCTTCGCTGTTGTCTTTTTCTTCAAAATCGGGGTTATAGCTTTGGTATTTAAGGTAGGTAAAAGCCAAACCGGTTTCAATAATTTTATTTCCTTTTTCAAAACATTGAGCTTGTGCCTGTGCACACATACATGCAAAAAGGCAAACAACAGAAATTATTTTTACCATAATTAAAATTTTAAAGCCATGCAAAGACCCATTGCGCCCGTGTTACTTACGGGGGCTGGAGACCATTGCAAACTAAGGTTATCGTCAACGTTAAACTGAAAGAGATGCGCATCTACTGTGGCATCAACAATATTGAGCACGTAAATAAGCCCTATAGAAACATAGCTTAAATCGCGGTTGCGCCTGTAAAAATTTTTAAGCAAGCGTAAATCTTCATCGGTGTACGAATCGGCAAACTGGTCAATAGTGTTTTCATCGCCATCTAACCTAACAGCGTAAGCCTCTTTGTATTTTTTATATTGCTTTTGGTTGTCAACAGCAAAGTAGCCCGAAACACCAAAGCCAACATATATTATTGGAATTTTCCAATACTTTTTATTGTAGGCCTGCCCTAAGCCCGGCAAAACTGTGCTGTAAATGGTTGCCTTGTGTGGCGAGTGTTTTAATACAACACTGTCTGTAGTTGAAGTTTTGTTTTGCGATAAACCAAATGCAGGCAACAAAAAAAAGATAACGGCTGCTTTAAAAAGTAAATTCATAAAAGTATTGGGTGATGTGAAATGCGCTTATGCATCTAATGTTTCAAGCAGGCGGTTTAAATCATCGGTAGAGAAATAATGCAGCACAATTTGTCCTTTACCGTTTTTGCGCGCCTTTACTTCTACCTTGGTTTCGTACTTATCTGCAAGCCTCATTTGTATGTTTTTGTATTCAATGCCTTTTAAAAATTTTTCGCTGATAGAGGGTTGTTTTTTATGGCTCTTAGATGTACCGCGCACCAATTCCTCAACTGCACGAACAGATAAATCGTCCCTAACTATATCATTATAAATTTTTATTTGTGCAACCGGGTCATCAACCGTAATAATGGCACGTGCATGTCCCATAGAAATTATATTATCGCGAATGGCAGCTTGTATTTGCGGAGGCAGCTTGAGTAAACGTAAATAGTTTGATACAGTACTGCGGTCTTTGCCAATGCGTACAGCCAAATCTTCCTGCGCTAGTTTGCACTCATGCATAAGGCGCTTGTAACTGATGGCAATTTCAATGGCATTTAAATTTTCGCGTTGTATGTTTTCTACCAAAGCCATTTCCAACATACTTTGGTCATTGGCAGTGCGTATGTAAGCAGGCACCGCTTTTAACCCCGCCATTTGCGATGCACGAAACCTGCGCTCGCCAGATATAATCTGAAACTTATCTGTATGAACTTTACGAACTGTTATGGGTTGTATAATGCCATGCACACGAATAGAATCGGCAAGTGCCAGCAATTCTTCTTCTTTAAAATCGGTACGGGGCTGAAAAGGATTTACTTCAATATTTTGAACAGATACGGTAGCAACAGTGCCCGAAGTTTTTGAACTTAGCTCAGTAGGTGATGAAGGTATGGATGAATCCTGGGTATCAAGCAAAGCGCTTAATCCTTTGCCAAGCGCTGATTTTTTGTGATGCATGAAATGATATTTATTGAAACGGAAAAGTTTTGTGAAAATTGTTACGAGTATAAAACAGGAGGTATTTATCCTACTTTACTCATTTTCTCAATCATTCCGGGTTTTAGTTTTTTTTCCTTTGCAGGAATTTCAGTCATGTTATTTTTCTGCAAAATCTCGCGGGCAAGGTTCAGGTAGTTAACTGCTCCTTTACTACTTGCATCGTGCATAATAATGGTTTCTCCAAAGCTTGGTGCCTCACCCAATTTTGTATTGCGTTGTATAATGGTATCAAAAACCATTTTTTGGAAATGTGTTTTTACTTCTTCAACCACCTGGTTTGATAAACGTAAACGGGAATCATACATGGTTAGCAATATTCCTTCAATGGCTAACTCAGGATTTAATCTTGTTTGTACAATTTTAATGGTGTTGAGTAATTTGCCCAAACCTTCAAGAGCAAAATACTCGCACTGCACCGGAATAATTACAGAGTTGGAAGCGGTAAGCGCATTTAATGTTACCAAACCCAATGACGGTGAGCAATCAATAATGATAAATTCAAAAAGATGGCCAATTTTTTCCAGCACGGCTTTCATCATGTATTCTCTTTGGCTGAGATTGATCATTTCAATTTCGGCACCTACCAAATCAATGTGTGATGGAAGTAAGTAGAGATTGGGTGTTTTTGTTTCAAGGATTATATCGGTAGCCTTTACATCATTAATAATGCATTCGTAAATGCTGGCTTTAATGGTGCGGGGGTCAAAACCAACGCCTGATGTGGAGTTTGCTTGCGGATCGGCATCAATAAGCAAGGTTTTATATTCAAGTACAGCAAGACTTGCTGCAAGGTTTATTGCTGAAGTGGTTTTACCTACACCACCTTTTTGGTTTGCTATGGAAATGATTTTTGCCATGTTCTCGGGTTTTAAAAAAAATATTCTAAATAATTTTTAATTCAATTTTAGTTGATGAGGGTGTAAACATCTCCACCAACTCTTTCAAACTTTACAAAGCCTTTTGATTTGCTGTAATAAGCTTTAATCACGTCCTGCTCAGGTGTAAGCTCAAACGTATCGCAAACGGATACATATACATCTGACAATGGAAAACCATTTACCGTATCGTTAACAACAGACATTTGTAATGGATTAAAAGTACGCGGGTGACGACTCCAGTAAAGCTCAAGCAAAAGTCCGGCATCATTCCTCTCAACAAGTATTGATGAGCCATCATAGCTTGATGTATCAACATCCTGCAATAAAGCAGCACCGGCTCTACCATAGTTATTATCGCCTTCTTCTCTGTAACCACGTGTTATTGATTCAACTCTGTAGGTGTAAATTTTTCCTGCAGGGTTTCTGAATTTAACAAGCTGGTTTTTCTCATACATTTCAACCCAATCGTAATCGGCATCTTCTAGCTCTACATAATTAAGTTTTTTACAACTATGTAAAGTAGAAATTAAAGATACCACAGTTCCAATGGTAAGTACTTTTAAAAATTTTGTCATTGTTATTTTATATGTCAATAGATTTTCCAATTTCTATCAAATGCAACTGCTTGCCTGCCCGGGCAAACTTTTCTTTTGCCTCGGCATGATCAATTTTTATGTATCCGAACGTATCATAGTGCAAGCCTATTATTTTATCACACTTTACAAACTCAGATGCAATTATTGCATTATCAACTCCCATTGTAAAATTGTTGCCAATAGGAAGCAGTGCCACGTCAATATTTTTATAATCGCCAATCAACTTCATATCGTAAGTAAGCGCAGTATCGCCACTGTAATAAATATTTCCCCAGCCCGATTCTATTAAAAAACCCATTGGGTTGCCACCATAACTGCCATCTGGTAACATACTGCTATGCACAGCATTTACACATTTTACTTTCCCAAAATCAAAGAACCAATGTCCGCCTATATTCATAGGATGCGTTTTTTTTAATCCTTTTTTTTCTAACCAAGTTACAATCTCATAATTAGAAACTACAGTTGCGCCTGTATTATTGGCAATGGTAATGCAGTCGGCAATGTGATCTTCGTGACCATGAGAAACCAAAATATAATCGCAACTAATTTTACTGATGTCGACACTCCCTGCTATTGGGTTAGGGGTAATAAACGGGTCAAATAAAATTTTCTTCTTCTCTATCTCCACCTCAAAACATGAATGACCGTAATAGGTAAACTGCATACTTTTTTTAACTAAATCTATACTTAAAATTTTGGTTTCCAAAGGTAAGGAAGCCGCTCTTGTAATGGGAATAAAATTATTAACACAAGAGCACACTCATGTATTCTTGGAAATTAGTTTTCAACATAAAAAAACAAGATTGTGGTAATGACTTTGATACTTTTAAAAGCTTTATTGTTGAACTTGAAATCTTAACTTGGTATTAGATAAGCTCCTTCCAATACCTTCTGTATGTTAACTAATTAATCTGTTTAGAAAGTCAACGTTAAAGCAGAAGTATTTTCCAAAACAAAAAAAGCTGCTCAGAGGCAAAAATCAGAGCAGCTTTTAGTTTTTATTAACCCCAAATTATTTCACTATAACTATTCTCTTTACAAACGAATTCCTATGGGCATCTGTAACGGCTACATGGTAAACACCGGCATTTAAACCAATAGTGCTAAATTCTATTTGAGCAATTCCCGCAGTTCCGGCAATTTCTCTTATTTCAACAGATTTTCCTTGCATATCAATCAACATAATTTTTAAATCTTCTGTTTCAGTTAAAGCCACATCAATTTTAATTTTATCGGTTGCAGGATTGGGGTAAATGTCAATAGCATTAATGCTTTTGCTCATTTCAAATACTCCAGTAGATGTAAGCTTTGTGAGATTTGCTGCCTGGAATACCTGGCGCGGTACACCAGTACCCGAAGCCTGTGCCCATGCAACCAACATTAAATCTCCAAACTCTTCCACTGTATGTTCAGTTGCAAGGTCAATAATATTTGCTGCCTGACCATTAGAAGGTAATCGGTAGTTGCCATTGAAGGTATAAGTTACGGAAACACTATCCCAGGTTCCTGCACCAATATTATTAAGTGTGGTTCCATTTTGATCTGGCAATAATTTTTTCATAACCTGAAAAAACTCAGTTTCTCCATTCGTTTTAATATTTAATGATGTTTTATTTTCTAAAATACCTGTATATAGCACAGTATTGCTTGCATTAAACAGTGGTGAGTATCTGATTTTTGCCGAATAAGTTCTGGCAACAGTATCTTCAGTATATTCACCATTAAGCATGTACTGAGCAGGTATGGCACGTGCATCATTATATAATTGTAACGTAAATGAGTTTGCATTACCATCCCAACCTCCGTCATTTTCCATTCTGGGAATAGAGTTAATTCCGTAATCATACCTCTTGTCAAGAGTTTCTACAGTGGTGTATGGGTCACCAGTACCCGGAAAATCTTGTTGGTATTTTATATACACATGTTGCAATGGAGGAAGAGGATCAATAATGTTATGGAAATTAATATTACCGGGAGTACATGGTGGGCAAGTGCTACTCGTGAAAATTTCGAATAATGGAACACGTTGTTCAATTGACAATAAAATATTAAGTGTTTTACTGAATGCATCATTAGCTGTATTTTGATCAGCATTACCGTTAGGATTTGAAGCATAACAATTGGCAATATATGCACCAGGTGCAGATGACACCCACGGGATACTGTGACTAAAACTGTAGCTAGCCAATGGTGCAATTGAAATTCCTGTTAAAGGAGTTGTAACCACACTGCCACCGTTAATAGTATAGTTTAAATCCAAACTATTAATAGTAGATACACCCAAATTTCTAATAATACCTGTTATGTTATTACTGCCAACAGGAAGATAAGGCGATGTAGTAATATCTGAAACAGTTAAATCGTAAGATGCTTGTGTACCTTGAATGAATTCATAATACTGATTGTCTATAGGCAAAAAATTTGTTCCTGAAAGATTGTTGATATTAGGTGATCCCAATACAGAAAGTGCAGATGTTGTATTATATTGCAAACCTATTGTTACCGATTGAGTACAAGCGCCATTTCTTTGATCAACAACATAAATTTTGTTTGTTGTTTCTTCAAGAACAATACTCCAATAAACATAGCATGTAGTACCAGGAGCAGTGTAAGAAGAAAAGAAAATCCAATGCTGCCTGTTAGGAGCAGTACCAAAAGTTTTTGTGACAATTTCGTCATTAGTTCCATTGCCTGATATACCCCAGATCATTACAGAATTATTGGGAATAGTTGCATTAGGAATAGCGGCATTTGAATATGCAGGAACAGTTACAGCAGCCAAATCAAATGTTAAAACACCAGAAGTTGAAACCTTATATTGATTGTAATTATTACCATTAAAATTAAAAGAGAACGGAATATTTGAGGTATTTGACCATCTTGGGACTACTGCATCCCCAGTGTCAAGTCTCGCCCAGCCGGTGGTCAATCCGCCACCGTAAGGATACTCAGAATCCACGTTCAACCCTCCTGGATTTTGTCCCGGGTTGTTTGTATAAGGTAAATAAAAATACTGCGCATTTGCAATTGTTGCAAAGCAAATCATTAAGAATAATAGTTGTGTAGCTTTTTTCATTTGATAAGATTTTGTTTAAATTCTTTATGGAGTGGCGAATATAATATTTATTGAACACCAGTAAAGTAATTTTTCAACCCTCAATGTAAACATTACGTCAACCATAAAATATTATCTTCGCCACCCGTCTTTAAAGAAATATTTAAGAATGAAAATTACTTTCCCCGATAAAAATATAAGAGAATACCCACAAGGCACTTCTGCCCTTGAAATTGCCAAAAGCATAAGTGAAGGACTTGCAAGAAATGTATTAGCAGCTAAAGTAAATGGCGAAGTGCGAGATTTAATGCGACCTATATATGAAGATACAACTCTTGAACTTTTAACATGGGATAGTAAGGATGGAAAAAATACCATGTGGCATTCTTCTGCACACCTGATGGCGGAGGCTTTAGAATCTTTTTATCCCGGAATAAAATTTTGGGTAGGCCCTCCGGTTGACAATGGTTTTTATTATGATGTTGATTTGGGCGGGCAACAAATCTCCAGTGAAGATTTTAAAAAGATTGAAGACAAAATGCTGGAGCTTGCTCGTCAAAACAATCCTTATATACGTAAGGAAATGCCTAAAGCCGAAGCGGTAAAATATTTTACCGAAAAGGGCGATGAATACAAATTAGACTTGTTACAAAATTTAGAAGACGGAAATATTACTTTTTACACGCAAGGAAATTTTACAGACCTGTGCCGTGGTCCACATATACCATCAACCGGAACTATAAAGGCTGTAAAACTTACAACACTTGCCGGTGCTTACTGGAAAGGCGATGAAAAAAACAAACAGCTAACTCGCATTTACGGTATCACTTTTCCAAAACAGAAAGAATTGGATGAATACCTCCGTATGCTGGAGGAGGCAAAAAAACGCGATCACCGTAAGTTAGGTAAAGAGTTAGACATATTTATGTTTGATGATGACGTAGGACCGGGCTTGGCGCTGTGGATGCCAAATGGAGCTGTTATAATTGAAGAGTTGGAAAAACTTGCAAAACGTACTGAACAAAAAGCCGGTTACAAGAGAGTAAAAACTCCGCATCTTGCCAAAGAAAATATGTACCTCACAACAGGTCATTTGCCTTACTATGCCGAGAGTATGTTTCCACCTATGGAAATGGATGGCGAAAAATATTATCTCAAGCCTATGAACTGCCCGCATCACCATAAAATTTATGGAAACATGAATGCAAGCTACCGAGATTTGCCTATTCGTTTGGCAGAATATGGCACTTGTTACAGATACGAGCAATCGGGGGAGCTGTTTGGATTGATGCGCGTGCGTTCTTTGCAAATGAATGATGCACATATTTATTGCACCGAAGAACAATTTGCTGACGAGTTTAGGGCAGTTAACGAAATGTACCTCAACTATTTCAAAATTTTTGGGATAGAAAAATATGTAATGCGTTTCAGCACACATAGTGCCGAAAAACTGGGGAAAAAATACGTAGACAACGCAGTATTGTGGAAAAAGACCGAGGACATGGTTAGAAACGTATTGATAGATTCTAAAATCCCATATATAGAAGTTCCTGATGAAGCCGCTTTTTACGGCCCCAAAATAGATGTGCAGGTATGGAGCGCCATTGGCAGAGAGTTTACTTTGGCAACCAACCAGGTTGATTTTGCTATTCCTCCCCGGTTTAATCTTACTTATCGTGATAGCGATAACACAATGAAAACGCCTATATGCATACATCGTGCACCACTTGGTACGCATGAGCGCTTTATTGGATTTTTAATAGAACACTATGCCGGTAATTTTCCTTTGTGGCTATCGCCAAAACAAGTTGCCATTTTACCTATCAGCGACAAGTTTAACGACTATGCACAAAACGTTTGCTCCTTATTGAATAATTACGATATTCGCGCCCTCGTTGATGAAAGGGGTGAAAAGATTGGTCGCAAAATACGCGATGCAGAGGTGCAAAAGATTCCGTTTATGCTGATTGTTGGAGAAAAAGAAATGGCGGAAAACAAAGTATCTGTGCGTGAACATGGAATAGGTGACACCGGCTCTATGACAATAGAAGAGTTCTCGAACCTTATTAACAGCGAGATAAAAAAACAATTGTTACTAAATTAAAACAGGAGGAAACATCACTACATTTCAAAAGCCCGGTGGAGGATTTAAAAAACCAATGGGAACAGGGGGAGGAAGACCGTATGACAGGAGACTTCCACAAAAAAAAGTTGAAGAACATCGTATAAATGATAAAATACGAGTTCCGCAAGTAAGATTAGTTGGTGAAAACGTTACCCAAGACGTTTACCCTACAACAATTGCATACCAAATGGCTCAGGATATGGGATTAGATTTGGTGGAGATTGTAGAAACCAGCACGCCTCCGGTTTGCAGAATTGTAGATTATCAGAAGTTTCTTTACGAAAAAAAGAAAAAGGAAAAAGAAGCAAAAGCAAAAACTTCAAAATCTGTTTTAAAAGAAATAAGGTTTGGACCAAATACAGATGATCATGATTTTAACTTCAAAGTAAAACATGCCATTAAGTTTTTGGAAGAAGGAGCAAAAGTTAAAGCATACGTTCATTTTAAAGGAAGAAGCATTGCATACAAAGAAAAAGGTGAAATAATACTATTAAAATTTGCTCAGGCATTAGAAGAATACGGAAAAGTAGAATTGTTACCAAAGTTAGAAGGCAACAGAATGTTTTTACACCTGATGCCTTTACCAAAAAAGAAATAATTACATTAATAATAAATAAAAATACCCATGCCAGTAATAAAGACAAATTCCAGTGCTAAAAAGAGGTTTAAAGTAACCGGTACCGGAAAAATTAAAAGAAAAAAGGCTTTTAAGCGTCATATCTTAACCAAGAAAGAAACATCTCGCAAACGCGAACTTTCTAAACCAGGGTTGGTGCATGAAAGAGATGAGTACAGAGTTAAAAGAATGTTGGTGCAGGCTTAGTGCTGCAAAGCAGATTTCTTTAATTCCATAAAGTAAAAATTCAATAATTATTATAACCAGGTAAAAAGCGACTAAGATTCCATTGCGATGGAACGCTTTAGCCAAAAACAAAAACAAAATGCCACGTTCGGTCAATTCGGTAGCGTCAAAAGCAAGACGCAAAAAACTCCTCAAACTTGCTAAAGGTAATTGGGGTGCAAGAGGTAATGTTTTAACAGTTGCCAAACATACTGTTGAAAAAGGTTTGCAGTATTCTTACAGAGACAGAAAAAACAAAAAGCGCACCTTTCGCGGATTATGGATTCAGCGTATTAACGCAGCAGTGCGTGAGCACGGAATGAGTTACAGCGAGTTTATGGGCAAATTGCATAAGAGCGATGCAACCTTAAATCGTAAAGTGTTGGCTGATTTAGCACTGAACAATCCTGAAGCATTTAAAGCAGTAATTGAATCTGTAAAATAAATTCTATCTTATTAAAAACTTTAAAGGTTGCCCTTAGGGCAGCCTTTTTTATTTTCCTAAAATTGCAAATTCATAGATTGAATTAAATGACATTATCAGGGTCAATAGCAAAACATTTAAGGGAGGTATTTTTTGGTGGCAACTGGACCTATGTAAATTTAAAAGACACGTTAAATAATGTAGATTTAAAAATTGCAACTAAGAAAATGGAAGGGTTTAATTCGATAGCTGCACTAACATTTCATATTGGTTACTATATTACTGCTGTATTAAAAGTTTTGCAGGGTGAGAAACTGAATGCAAGTGACAAATACAGTTTTGATGTTCCACCAATCAGAACAGAAGATGAATGGAGGCAATTTGTAACCAAAATTTTTGAAGATGCGGAAGCATTTGCAAACTTGGTCGAACAAATGCCTGATGAAAAAATTTTAGAAGATTTTCCGGAAAATAAGTATGGAAGTTACTACAGAAATCTTAGTGGTATAATTGAGCATACGCATTATCACTTGGGACAAATAGTAATTCTTAAGAAAATTGTTACACAAGAAGTAAAATAAAAAACTTCTCAACTTTTAAAAGCAGTTTCAAGCAAATCCCTAATTGAGTTGTAAGAATTGCTTAATGCAAAGTCAACCTCCCTCCTGCTCATCCACTTTGCATCAGTAATATCTTCTTCGGTTTGAATTTTAAATCCGCTAAAACTGCTACAATACATATCGTACCAAAAAGTGCGTTTTAAAATGGGTTTGCTTTTATGAGTATATGTATGATACATTTCGTAAGGTACATCGTTGGTAATTTTCAAATCGCATACACCTGTTTCTTCGCACACTTCCCTAACAGCAGCTTCTTGAGGAAATTCATCTTTCTCAATTTTCCCTTTTGGCAAATCCCATTTACCAAGGCGCTGTATCATTAACAACTTGGCATCGCGGTTTTTCACAAATCCGCCTGCTGCTTCCATAATAGTAAAACCAGTACTGAAGTTATTCCATGCTTTTTCAAGAGAAGATGTAATAGCAATCAATCCAAATTGCTCAGCTTTTACAGCACTCATCAACTCGGCACAGGTAAACATATCTTTTTGCATTACTCTTAGGCTTGGCCAGTGGGTGCTCTTAGCTGCGGAATCATCTAAAATCAAAATTTTATTGTCAATAAAAACCTTATACATTACTGGCAAATATACTATGCGGCTAATTAAGCATAGAATTAAATTTTAAAAAAATAAAATTTGAAGCAGCGTTTTGTTAAACCAAAGCATCTACCCAGCACAACCAGTTTATGACTGAAGCTGAAATTGTTTCTGCATGCCTAAGAGGAGACAGCAAATACGAATGGGCGCTGTATGAAAAATATGCCCCCCGTATGTATGCTGTGTGCCTCAGGTATGCAAATCGTAAAGAAGAAGCTCAGGATTTTTTGCAAGAAGGATTTATTAAAGTGTTTGAAAACCTTAAGAGCTACAGAGGTGATGGTTCGCTTGAGGGATGGATAAGAAGAATTATTGTGAATGTAATTCTAAAGTCATTTCGTAAAAAGGCTTACAAAATGGAAGTGCGCGAAACTTATCTTGAGCCAACTGCCACGACTACTGATGCCTTAAGCAAGTTGTCTGAAAAAGAACTTTGTCAGATGATAAACGAATTACCGGAAGGTTACAAACTTGTATTCAATCTATATGTAATTGAAGGTTTCTCACATAAAGAAATTGCAACAGAGCTTAAAATAAATGAAAGTACTTCTCGCTCACAGTTAGCAAAGGCAAGAAACATGCTACAGCAAAAAATTAGTTCAACAGAAAATTATGTTATTAAATAATGAATAACGAAGAATATTTTGACAAAGAGGTAAAAGCTAAGGTCGAAAGGCATGCTGAAGTTCCGCCCCAGGAAGTATGGGAAAGGATAAGAGAAAAAAGAAAAAAGCGTTTTGTTCCATTTTGGTCTTCTATTAATGAGAACAAGTTGATTTTTTCTATAGCTCTGTTGACAGTAATTGCGGGCGGGGTTATTTATCAAAACATCAACAAACAAACAGGCAATAATCCCATAATAATTGATTCTGAAAAAAAATCAGTGGTTAATAGCAATTCATCCAAGAAAATAGAAAAAAATGAAAGTGCTAAGATTCAAAACTTGCCTGGCATTAAAACAAATGAAATCTCTACTTCTAATACAGAAAACACAACCAATCTAAAGCATGCTCACCCCAAAAAGGAAATAACTCACAACAATTTATTAATTGCTGAAGTAAAACCACCTATTGCAAACCAGCATACCTCGCAACAAAAAGATATTATTAAAAACTCGTATGTAAAACCAGAATTAAATGAAGTTGAAAAACACAATGCCAAAGACTCAATTGTAAATTTAACCGGAGAAGAAAATGGTGTGCTAACAATACAAGACAGTTTGTTACTGGCAACAAAAACTAACGAATTATTGTTTGATAACGACAGTGCATCTGTAAACATTAAGTCTGATTCTTCTTTAACAACTCCTCCACCCGTTACAGATTCCTTAAACACAAAATGGAGCGTTGAAATAATGTATGGCTATGATATAATACAGAATAAGTTTTCTGCTGCTAACGGAAATCAAAACTATTTTAACATTTTAAATGAGCAGGAAAAAATAAATAATGGTTTTAGCATGAGCTTAAAAGTGGGTTATAATTTAAACCCTCGTTTAAAAATAAAAAGTGGTTTTTCTTATTCGTATCTCTCATCAACATTTAATTATGAATATGTGGAGAGAACAATTGCCACTTACACTGGAATGATTAACGCCTACATCATTTCACCTTTTAATCCGCCACAACAAATAACATTTTACGGAACTCGAATTGATACTTTAGAAATGAGTTATGCTTTTAATCACTCTAAAAAATTCAAATACTACAACATACCGCTTACTGTAAATTATTATTTGCCTGTAAAGAAATTTAAATTGGGTGCAGGTGCAGGTATTGGTTTCAATTTAGTAACCGAAGTAACTGGAGAGTATTTGCAAAGTGATTTAAAAACAGAATCTGAATTAAACAATAATGGTCAATCTCCTTATAAAAGCAGTTACAGATTTTATGGAATAGGAAATATTTCTGTTTGCTTTCAGTTGAACAAAAAAATTTATTTGATGGCAGAACCTGAATTAAGAATTCCTCTTTCAACCATTACAAAAACAGATGCAGAGATTAAACAAAAAATTAATACACTTAGTTTGCAGACCGGAGTTGGAATTAATTTTTAAAAAACCTGTGACCCGAAGTTTCGGGTCACAGATTAAAAGCCCTGCCATTCGGAGAGGGTTGGGTGGTTTTTTTTTCAATCTATGTTAAAAAAATAAACAACCAAAGCAGCGTTTAAAAAACTGACGGCATCTTGTAATCATAAACCAATAAAATCTAATTAAAATGAGACAGAAAAAATTACTCAGAAGAATTGCATGTGCAGTTATTGGATTAACTACTTCTTTATCTACACAAGCTCAATTTACAGGTTTGGGAGAATTAAACATTAACAATGTTCGTGCGCAATTAAGGTCTGATGGCGGAATGTTTTGGGATTATAGCAATCCTCAGTTTGAAGTACCATTTGGCTCCGGCAAATCAACAATATTTGCTGGAGGTGTTTGGATTGGTGGGTACGATCAATTGGGCCAAATACATGCTGCTGCTCAAACATATAGGCAAGCGGGCAGTCAAGACTTTTGGCCAGGTCCACTTGATACAATTAATGCTACAGCTGCCAATCCAGCATTGTGGGACCAGGTTTGGGAAATATCAAAATCAGAAATTGATAACCATATTTTAAACTGGAATCAGGCAGGATATGTAATTCCACAATCTATACTTGACTGGCCTGCCAATGCACCTGCTGGAACCAATTATGCAAAAGTACTGGCCCCCTTTGTTGACATTAATGGTAACCAAATTTATGAACCACTAATAGGAGAATTTCCATACATACAAGGTGACCAGGCACTGTATTTTATTTATAATGATAACTATGCAGCCCATACTGAAACAGGTTGCAACGCTATGCGTATTGAGGTGCACGGTATGGCTTATGAATTCAATAATACAGCCGATCCAGCAATTAATAACACCGTTTTTTTACGATTAGAAATTGGTAATCGCTCAAATATTTCTTACGACTCCGTTTACGTAGGGCTTTGGACAGATTTTGATATTGGAGATTATAGTGACGATTATATTGGAACTGATGTTGGCAGAAGTATGTATTACGGTTTCAATGGTGATGCTGATGATGGAAATTGTCCTGGTTGCTATGGATTGACCCCGCCCGCGCAAGGTGTAATATTTTTAAATCAACCGTTGACAACATCTGTTTACTATGACAACATAAACATGGTTCCTACTGGTAATCCTGATGTTTGCGATGATTATTATCAGTATTTATCAGGATCGTGGGCTGATGGAACACGCTGGACTTATGGTGGCAATGGATACAATCCAGGAAGTTTTGATTATTGCAATTATTTATTTCCTGATACAACTGACCCAGCATACCCCGGCAATGTTTGGACAATGGGAAGTGCAGGAGTACCCCCAACCGATATTAGAATAGCTGGCGCCAGCTACTATGCTCAACTCCCCGCTGGTGGCAGCATTGTATTAGATGCCGCTTATACATTTGCTATGGCAAACCCAAGCGGTCCGCTAACAAGCGTTCAATTGTTACAATATTATGCTGATCAATTACGGACTGCTTACAACAATGGCACTTTACCTGTAAGCAACATACAAACTACCAATAATCAATTAATAATTTCTCCTAATCCGGTAACAGATCAATCTCTTATTACATTTAATAATCCATCAGGAGATTCTTTTTCTTTTGAATTGTTTGATTTGGCCGGCAAAAAAGTGTTTGAATTAAACAATATTAAGGGCACTCAATTGGTATTACCAAAAGGAGATTTGAAAACAGGAATGTATTTTGCAAAGCTGTATTCAGATAAAAATATGCTTACTCAAAAAATTTCAGTTCATTAATGATGAGATATGAAAACAATAGCACAAGGAAGCAAACTATATCTGGTAAAATTAAGCGCCATTAGCTTGCTGTTAATTGGTCAGATATTGTTGATGATTGAAATTAGTTGCAAGTAACTCTTCTGAAAACAAAGGGGTGGCTGAATTATGCCGCCCTTTTTTTAATTTAGTAAACAAAATTTTAGGCGTTGTATCTCCCTTTTGTAGATAAATGAATGGATTATTTAAATATTTAATAGCTTGCTTGTATTTGCATTCGTCCGTAAATATTTATGCACAGTACGAGGCAGCCACCTGGTATTTTGGTGATAATTCTGTTTTAAAATTTACCACAACCTCAGCTCATTTCTTTATACGTAATATTACTTGAACAAAGGAATTGCAATGGCTTCAAATTGTAATGGTGAGGAAGTTATTAATGGTGAGGATTTTGGCGGAACATACTTAAACGGAGGTTTTTCTCAACAACAAATTTTAATATCTGATCCGGCATCTTCAAACCAATATTATTTTTTTTATACCGATAATTTCAGCGATACTGCATATTTAAAATACAAGCATGTACATATAAATTCGGGCGCTTTAACAACACTTGGTTCCGGCAATCTCTTATTTCGTTTTGCAGGTAAACTTGCTGCGGTCAAGCACCAAAACAATAATGACTTCTGGCTAGTAACACATACGTTTTATTCAAACAGTTTTTATTCATACCTCATTACTTCTAATGGAATTCAGCCTCCGGTAATTTCCAATACCGGAATTTTTTATGGTAGCTCATGGTCCGATTTTACCGGCAATTTTAAAATTTCGCCCTATGGCCATAAAATAGCAGTGAGTAATACAAATGCAGGTATTCTTGAGTTATTTGATTTTAACAATGCAACAGGAGTTGTTTCAAATCCAATTCAAATTCAAAACAGCACAACTAACCATGTTTTAGGAATTGAGTTTTCTCCTTCTGGCAAATATTTATATGCAGCAACATCCCTTAATCCAAAATTATTTCAATTTGATATTTCAAATTACCAGGTTAATGAAATAATAAACTCAGCTAAAGTGATAGACAATCTTACTTCAGGCTACTTTGGTTCGCTGCAAAATGGCTTAGACGGAAAAATATACTGCTCTATTGCCGTAAGTCAATACATAGCGGTTATAGAAAATCCAGATTCAAGCATCAGCAGTATCAAATATAAACGCAATGCTCTATCATTGGCGGGCGGTACTTGCCTGGAAGGATTGCCAAATTTAGTATCAAGTTATTTTAAACCAAAAGCCAAAAATATTTTTGCTCAAAATTTTTGCAAGGGCGATTCAACACAATTTTCCTTTGCATCAAATTCAGAAACCACCAATGTTCAATGGCTTTTTAACGACCCGGGCAACATTGCCACTTCAACTTCTTATAATCCATCTCACATTTTTGGCGACTCAGGTTCTTATTCTGTTTTGCTCGTTGCAAATTATGGGTGCGGAGTTGACACGTTGGATACAACTATTTACATTAATCCAGTGCCAGAAGTTGATTTAGGTACCGACACTTCTCTTTGCGAAGGTGATACTATTATTCTATTTGATAAATTGTTCAACTCAATTTGTAATTACCAATGGGCAAACGGCAGCACTGCACCCTCATTGCAGGTTTTTAAAGAAGGGATTTATTTTTTAAAAAAATCTAACAGTTTATGTTCAAATACCGATACTGTTTTTGCAGATTTAAAATTAAATCCCGCAATAAATACTGAGAACGATACTTTGCTGTGTACTTATTTAAACGATGAGGCGGAGTTGAATTCGCTCAATGACAACTACAATGTTTGGAGCAATGGAACTACCGGACAAAGTTCAATTATAATAAAAGATGTGGGAACGTACTCAGTAATTTCAACCAACCAGTATAATTGCACAAGAACCAAAAGTTGGGTAGTGTCAGAAAACTGCCCCGAAACTTTTTATTTACCTGCTGCATTTACTCCTAATGACGATGGAAAAAATGATGTGTGGCAGGCAATGTTTACCGGTGTGCCAGAAATAGAGTTATCGGTTTATAACAGATGGGGGCAAAAAATATTTGCGACCATCAATCCCTCTTTTAAATGGAACGGTAAATTTCAAAACGAGGTTTTAAGCAACGGGGTTTATTTTTATATTGTTAAAGTAACCCGTTACAAACAAACTCGCACTTATAAAAACACACTAAGCATTTTAAGATAAGAAGAATGCAGGTTAAACACACTTGCCTATCGGCAGACACTAATTCACAGATTTTAAAAATTGAATAACCGATTTGCACAAACGGTACTCTCCAGCCTGCAATTTCTGCCTGACGGGAGGCAGGTGTGAAAATTTTAGAGAAATGCTCTTTAATTCCTTTTTTGAAATCTGTGAATCTGTGCCTTAGAGTTCTTCAAATATGTTACTCTAACCATCAGTTTTTCAAGTTTTAAAAAAATAATTTACTATTGTAACGTATGCAAGATGATACATCCTCTAACGTTGCCGAATTTTTACTGCAGGTAAAAGCTATCAAATTACAACCCGATAATCCTTTTACATGGGCATCCGGTTGGAAATCGCCAATTTACTGCGATAACCGTATCGCACTTTCTCATCCACGAATACGCACTTATATTAGGCAGGAATTTGTAAAAGCTATAGAAAAATATTATGGCAGGCCCGACATGATTGCTGCAGTTGCAACCGGTGCAATTGCCCAAGGAGCTTTGGTTGCAGAAGCAATGGGATTACCTCTTGTATATGTAAGACCCACACCCAAAGAGCATGGTACTAAAAACCAAATTGAAGGCGAAGCAAAACCAAATCATTCTTGTGTTGTAATTGAAGATTTGGTTTCAACCGGCAAAAGCAGCTTAAGCGCTGTTGATGCTTTACGCAAACACAATGTGGTTGTTAAAGGAATGGTGTGTGCTTTTAATTATGGCTTTGATGTGGCAGCAGAAAATTTTAAAAAAGCAGGTGTACCACTTTATTCATTGAGTAACTACGAGTCGCTGTTAAAAAAGGCGGTTGCTTCAAAATACATTACCGAAAACCAAGTAGAAACTTTGCAGCAATGGAGAGAAAATCCTGCTGAGTGGAAAAAGAAATAATATTTTAAGACATGACAAAAATTGAATCGGAAGAAGCCGTAATAAACAGACCTGCATCAGAAATTTATAATTTCCTATCGGACTTTAACAACTTTAAAAGCATAATGCCCGAACAAGTGGTTGACTGGAAAAGTACAGAAAATGATTGTTCTTTTACGATTAAAGGAATGGCAAGTTTAGGAATGGAGTTTGAAGAAAAAGTTCCTGCTTCACTCATTAAAATAAAACAAAAAGGAAAAGCTCCTTTTGATTTCACCATTCATTGCATGTTGGATCAGGCGACTGAAAACAGCACCAAACTTAAACTTGCAATGGATGCTGATCTTAATCCTTTTTTGAAAATGATGGCTGAAAAACCATTGAAAAAATTTTTAGACACATTGGTTGCAGGCTATCAAAAAATTAATGGATAGAGTCAATTAAAGACGTATTCAATCTCTTTGATGTCGGGAAAAATAATTTCGCCAGTTGCTTTTTCAACCACAAGCCTTCCGTTGTTATCAACTCCGCGAATGTATCCATGAATAAAATTTCCTCTAAATTTGAAGTTTCGCATTTCATCCAAACCAAATAGCCGCTGGTGGTATGTTTCTTTAATGGCACTCGCATTATTGTTTTTTAAGGCTTCATACCAATAAAAAATTTTGCTACGTAATTCAATCGCTTCCTGTTGAGGCGAAAAAGTTAGCCCGCTAAATATGTTTAATGAAGTAACATTTAGTAATGATTCATTAAACTTTTCCTGATTTAGATTAACACCTATGCCTGCAATGCACCACGACAGGTTATTGGTCCTGAAAGTATTTTCAATTAAAATGCCTGCAACTTTTTTTGTTCCACATAAAATATCATTCGGCCATTTGATATTTACCCGCGCATCTGCTCTAATAACAATATAATCATACACTCCCAAAGCTATGCACATATTCAGTAAAAAAACATCCTTTACATTCAACCAATCAGGTTTTAGTATCAGGCTCATTAATAAGTTCTCTCCCTTTTTGCTTTGCCAATTATTCCCCCTTTGCCCCCTCCCTTTGGTCTGAAAATTTGCAATTATAAGTGTGCCATCAGTGGCATCCCCATTCGCAATAAGATTGGAAGCAACATCGTTTGTTGAGGTGGTTTCATCAAAAAAAATAACTGGCTGAGAGGTGAACATATCCTGATTTTAGCTCTGTTTTAAACAAAAAAAGCCTATTTTTGTAATGGTATAAAAGTATTATTTAATTAAAAGTAACATTGGCAAAAACAAAAGCAAAAGAAAAGAAACCTGCAATAAAAAAAACAAGCATTAAAGCTGCTCCGAAAAAAAGCGGCAAAGGAGTTAGCCCTAAATCAAAAACATCAATAAAGAGCACAACAAAAAAAGCGGTAAAGAAAAATACCTCTCCATCATTAGTTGATATTGTTGTTTTTGGAATGGAAGAAAAAAAAGCCAAAGACATTACGGTTCTTGACCTACGTAATACCGGTAACTCTGTTGCCGATTTTTTTGTGATCTGCCATGCCGATTCGAGAGTACAAGTAGAGGCAATAGCAAATTCTGTTATTGAAGAAGTAGAAAAAAAATCAAAAGAAAAATTAAAGGCGAAAGAAGGTAAGCAAAATGCTGAATGGATAATTTTAGATTACTTTAACGTTGTAGCACATATATTTATAAAAGAAAAAAGAGAATTTTACAACATTGAAAAGTTATGGGCTGATGCCGAAGTTTACCTAAAAGCGGTAAGCAACTAACTGACAATTTGTACATGGCATAACTGTTGACAAAGGATAAGCAAACCAAAATAAAAATGGCTGAAGAACAAAAAGGGGACGATAAAAAGAAGAACAATTCTAATGGAAAAGGACCCAAACCGCCCGGTAAGGGATTTAATTTTAATTTTTCATGGGTATATGGTATAGTGTTTTTACTGATACTGGCAATTTATGTTTCTGACGATTTTGGTAATAAGCCACGTCTGACAAGTTGGAATGAGTTGGACAAGAACATGCTTGCAACCCATGATGTTGATAAAATTGAAATTGTTAACCGTGAGCGTGCTGAAGTTTATATTAAACGCGATAAACTACAACAGGAAAAGTATAAAGCAGTTGCCACAAAAACATTTGGCAATGGTGTAAACGAAGGGCCGCATTATTACATGCCCATTGGCGATGTAGGAAATTTTGAATCGCGTGTTGATCAAATTCAAAAAGATTTTCCCGAAAACGAAAAAGTTACGGTTACTTACAACAATAACCCAACTTCTATATGGGAAAATATTTTTATTACACTTTTGCCATTCATCATAATACTTGGCTTGTGGATTTTTATTATGCGTAGAATGGGTGGTGGTGCACCAGGTTCTCAAATTTTTAATATCGGAAAATCAAAAGCGCAGTTGTTTGATAAAGACCTGCACGTAAAAGTTACATTTAACGATGTTGCCGGATTAGAAGAGGCAAAAGTTGAGGTAATGGAGATAGTTGACTTTTTAAAAAATCCCAAAAAATATACTCAGCTTGGAGGAAAAATTCCAAGGGGTGCATTGCTTGTTGGTCCTCCGGGTACCGGCAAAACATTACTTGCAAAAGCTGTTGCTGGTGAGGCGCAGGTGCCGTTCTTCTCGCTTTCAGGTTCCGATTTTGTGGAGATGTTTGTTGGTGTAGGTGCATCGCGTGTAAGAGATTTATTCCGCCAGGCAAAAGAAAAAGCACCTTCAATTATTTTTATTGATGAGATTGATGCAATAGGAAGAGCTCGCGGAAAATCGCCTTCGTTTAGTGCTAATGATGAAAGAGAAAGTACATTAAACCAATTGCTTACGGAGATGGATGGCTTTGGCAGCAACACCGGTGTTATAATTGTTGCAGCAACTAATCGTGCAGATATTTTGGATCGTGCATTGTTACGCCCTGGTAGGTTTGACAGGCAGATATATGTTGAACTACCTGATATGAACGGAAGAAAAGAAATTTTTAAAGTTCACACAAAAGGATTGAAAGTGGATGCTACTGTTGATATTGATTTTCTGGCAAAACAAACTCCAGGTTTTTCTGGTGCGGATATCGCAAACCTTTGTAACGAAGCAGCTTTAATTGCTGCAAGGAGAAATAAAGTTGCCGTTGGAAAAGAAGATTTTTTAGCCGCTGTTGACAGGATTATTGGTGGGCTTGAAAAGAAAAATAAAATTATTACCAAGCACGAAAAGGAAGTTATTGCATACCATGAATCGGGACATGCTACGGTAAGTTGGATGTTGCAATATGCGCACCCATTAGTTAAGGTTACAATTGTGCCTCGAGGAAATTCATTAGGTGCTGCATGGTACTTGCCTGAAGAACGTCAACTCACAACCAAAGAGCAAATATTGGATGAGATGTGCGCTGCGCTTGGTGGAAGGGCTGCAGAAGATATTGTTTTTGGAAGCGTGAGCACGGGAGCATTAAGCGATTTGGAAAAAATAACGAAGCAGGCTTATGCAAGCATTGCCATTTTTGGTTTAAATGAAAAGATTGGAAATGTAAGTTATTACGACTCCAGCGGCCAACAGGACTATAGCTTTACAAAACCATATTCTGAAAAAACTGCTCAGATAATAGACGAGGAAGTAAAGAAGTTGATAGAAGAAGCTTACGTTAGAACTAAAAAACTTTTAGTAGAGAACAGGGAAAAATTAGATGACCTTGCGAAAAGATTATTAGAACGAGAGGTTATTTTTAAAGAAGATTTGGAAGAAATTTTTGGCAACCGCCAGTGGGAAGAGAGCGAGAAAGCAACTTTTAACAGCACACTTTTGGGAGAAGAGAAAGGCAACGGAGTTCCTAAATCTTCTGCCGAAACACCAATGCCAGACCAGACTGCGCCTGCGTCAGATAAACAGGAAAATAATCCTGTTGTAAAAATTGAAGGGTAACACACTTTCTCTTTTTTAATCAGGTAGTATGCAGGAAAGCACTAACAGAGAAAAAGTATTAAAAAAAATACGAGCTGCTCTGTTGCACAAAACTCCTAATCCTTATCCTAATTTAGATTTTGAAAAAAATGTTTTTGTTGTAAACGATGCACCTGCTGAACTTATTTTTGCAGAAAAGTTTCAGAAACTCGGTGGGCTATTAGTGATTTGCGAAACCAAAAACGAAATTATTGAATCGCTGGCTGCCATAAGCAGGGAAAATAATTGGACGGAAGTTTTTTGTGTTGACAAAAATATTTCTTCGATGCTTGATGAAATAAATTTTCCTCACCAATCTATTTTTGATATACAGGAGGATAAGAATGTGCAGGCAGCAATTATTCCGGCTGAGGCATTGATTGCTAATGCAGGCATGGCAATAATAAATATAGGCAAAGAGCATGGCAGATTATTGCCTGCAATTGCAGAGAACCTTCTAATCATTTGTGATGCGGCAAAAATTAATGATGATTTAAAAACATTTTTTGCAACCACAAAAGCAACATATAACGGCAATCACCCATCAGGTTTTTACTTTATATCACCGGCTGCAACTAAAATAATGTTGCCATCAGGCGAAAAAGTTGCATCGGCAATATTTAAAAAAATGTATTTGGTAATGTTAATGAATGATGGAGAGTTACAAAGTTGAAATTTTTCAGACCAACTTCTCCCCCACCCAACTCTCTTTAATATTTACCAGCCATTTATTTTCAAGCTCTTGTTTGGTTGTAATGAGGTTGTTGTAAATTTTTGTTTCTAGAGAAATATGGTTGCCTTCTAACAACTTTTTGAGCTTAGTGAAATGCGAAATTTGGTTTTGGTTGTTTTGGTTGTAAACCACATTAAACCTGTTGAATAGGTTTACGCTAAATCTCTTTTCAATTTTCCTAATAAAGTGAACGGATTTATCAATAGAGCAACCGCTTGCATCGTTATAAGATTCATCAACACCAATAACTAAAAACAAATTGTGAAAAACTTTGAAGCTTGCTTTAAGTGTTTGCTGGTGGGCAGTCCATTGTTCAATAAATAACTTTCCGTGATCATTGATTTGAGAAATTTCTTCTTCCGAAAATTTTCTATCAGCCTGGTAAATCCAAATGCGGGCACTATCGGGTAATGATTCAAATGGTATATACATTTTATTGTGCATCTATGCGTGTTACAGAAAGTATTCCATTGAGCGATTGCAATTTTTTCATGAGTTTGCGTAAATGTTCTGTATCTTGTACAAAAAGCATTATGGTTCCGTCAAACAAACCTTCATTACTATCTATGCTAATTGATCGCATATTTACTTTTAACTCACTAGAAATAATTTTAGTGATATTATTTACAACACCTACTTCGTCTACTCCTCTTATTCTAACTCCTGCAAGGAAAGAAATTTGCTGTTGCCCTGTCCATTTTGCTTTTACAATTCTGTAACCATAATTGCTCATTAACTGAATTGCGTTGGGGCAACTTACGCGGTGTATTTTTATTCCATCATGTATAGTTATGAAACCAAAAACATCATCACCAGGTATGGGGTTACAGCATGGAGATAACTTGTAATCAATCTTATCCAAATTCTCACCTAACACCAGCATATCGCTTGATCCGCGCACACTTTTAACCATTTCCTCCAACGAGGGTTGCTCTCCTTTGTGATGTGCTTTTTGCACTTGTGATTCTTTAGATTCTATTGCATCACGTAAAGATTTTAAATCAAGCGTATCGATAGCTATCCGGTAATAAAACTCCTGTGAACTTGGTACTTTGTAGTAAAGCAAAATATCATTCATATTAAGCGAAGCCTCAGCTACTTTTAAATGCCTAAGTTTTCGGAGAAATATCTCTTTGCCCTCGTCAGCCAAAAATTTCTTCTCTTCCTTTAGCGCAGCTTTTATTTTTGACTTTGCCTTTGCGGTTATAATAAAACTCAGCCAATCTTCTTTTGGAGATTGTTTCTCGGAAGTAAGAATCTCTACCTGATCCCCACTTTGTAATTTGTGACTTATGGGTACTAAACGGTGATTGATTTTTGCACCAATACATTTGCTTCCAACGGCTGAGTGTATTTCGTAAGCAAAATCCAGAGCAGTGCTGCCAACAGGCAAGGTTTTTAATTCGCCCTTTGGTGTAAACACAAAAATTTCTTCAGCAAAAAGATTAAGTTTAAACTCATCAATAAAATCCAAAGCATTGCTCTCAGGGTTTTCGAGCATCTCCCTGATTTTATTTAACCATTCATCTAAAGCGCTTTCTGCACCTGTAGATGATTCTTTGTATTTCCAATGCGCTGCAAAACCTTTCTCTGCAATTTCATTCATACGCAAACTTCTTATCTGCACTTCCACCCACTTACCTGTATCACTCATAACAGTTGTGTGCAATGCTTCGTAACCATTTGATTTGGGCGTAGAAATCCAATCGCGCAAACGGTCGGGGTTGGGAACATATGAATCGGTAACTATGGAATACACATGCCAGCAATCTGCTTTTTCGTTGTGCTGCTCTGTGTCTATGATTATTCTGATGGCAAACAAATCGTAAATCTCTTCAAAGCTTACGCCTTGCCTTTTCATTTTATTCCAAATACTGTTGATTGATTTTGGTCTGCCTTTTATTTCAAAATTGAACCCTTGCTTTTTTAATTCGTCTTTTATTGGCTGCACAAACTCGGCAATAAATTTGTCGCGCTCCTTTTTACTCTCCTGTAATTTGTCGGCAAGTGTTTTATAAACTTCGGGCTCGGTAAATTTTAAAGCCAAATCATCAAGCTCAGTTTTAATATTATATAAACCAAGTCTGTGAGCAAGCGGTGCGTAAAGGTATGCCGTTTCACTTGCAATTTTAAGTTGCTTTTCGCGCACCATGCTTGATAAGGTACGCATGTTGTGCAAACGGTCGGCAAGTTTTATAAGTATTACCCTTACATCATCAGAAAGTGTGAGCAACATTTTTCTGAAGTTTTCTGCCTGCAATGATGATGAGTGGTCGAATACGCCAGAAATTTTGGTAAGTCCATCAATGATGGTGGCGCATTTTTTACCAAACATTCCTTCCACATCTTCTAATGTAAGGTGCGTGTCTTCTACCGTATCGTGCAATAAGGCACAAACAATAGCGGTGGTGCCCAAACCAATTTCCTCGGCAACTATTTGTGCCACAGCAATGGGATGATAGATATATGGCTCACCTGATTTTCTGCGCATTTCTTTGTGCGCCTCAAGAGCAGTGTTAAATGCCAGGCGAATAAGTTTTTTATCACCCGTGTGCATGTTTGGTTTGCATGCTTTTAAAAGCGCACGGTAACGTTTAAGAATTTCGTTTTTTTCTTCTTCGCTGCCGGGTTTTATTTTGATGATTGGTGCATCATCATTTAATGCCATTCTTTTTTCGATCAATTTATTACTTGACTAAGCGTTTGATTTTTGACTTTACTAAATTACAGATTTGTTTATTTAGTTAAGATAAACGACACAAAAAATAGATTCAAATAATAAAATAAATTCTGTTCATCACCTTTTTAATGAAAGGTGCCAAATAAAGAATTGAAGTGATACCATTACATATGTAATAAACCACTAGCGCATCCATATAAAGATAAATCTGCGAGTAAAACCGTAATTGACCAAAAATTAAGAACGAGTGTAACAAAAAAAATTGTCCCAGCACTCATAAAAAATGCAAACTTAAAGTTTGAAGAAGATGTACCCAAGCAAAAAGTGGAATCTATCAGGGTTGTTTCTTTATGCAAAAAAAAATTAAAAGAATGCTAAAACCTTACATCGGCTTACTACGTATTTTTAGTAGGAGGTGAAATTAATATAACAGATGAGCTAATGATTTTAACAGGTGATTTTAACTTTTGAGTTAAACTTTTCTTACAACAGCATTATTTCAAAATTGACGTTAAAGCATGATTATTGAGAACACAGGTATAAAAAAAATATATCATGCAAACGGACTCAAACATAACTTACAATCACATGCAGGAGGAAAAAAGTGTTTCATCAAAATATTTTAAAATGAGCGGAAGCTTTAGAAAGCAAACAGCAACTTTATTTTTAGTTGAAGAATTATTGGTGGTAGGTATGCTTTGCGGTTTAATTTACCTGTTTGTTCAATAAACAATTTCAGTTGAAGATTTCTTTTTGGGTGAACGCATGAAAAGATTCTCTCAACTCTTTAAACCCTTTTTCGAACTGCGTTAATTTCTCTTTTTCCTCGAGATGCAGTTCAGCTAAATTTTCAAGAGGACTTTTGGAACTGCTTTCAATCCTGTTTTCGTGTTGTTTAAAATCGTGGCGCATTACATCCAATGTTTCAGCCTGAATGATGAACTGGTTTTGAAAATGCTCAACCTGTACAAAATCAATTTCAGAGCTTTTTCCCTTCACAAAATCATCTAATTCATTTGTTAGCGCTTTAATTTCCATTTTGTAGAAATTAATTTTTCCTTGCCACTCTTTGTGGTCAGCAAGCATTTCGATGAGCTGATGGCGTGTGTGCATGGTGTTTGTTTTTTGATTTCTACTTTATAATTTTTACGTTATGTGTTTTTCCATCTATGGTTAAACCGGCTATGTAAACTCCTTTGGGTTTATTCTTTAATGAAATTCGTTTATCTGAATGCGAATTTAATTCGAAGCTGAATTTTGCAATTAGTTTTCCGTTAGCGTCAAATAATTTAATTTGTGAAAGTGAATTAGCCACTGGGTTATTTGCAGAGATTATCAATTCTTCCATATTACTATCATAATTAATGGTAACTCCTTTAATAGAAGTATAACTTAAAACAGAAGTTATAACAATTACGTTGGAGCCTGATGAGCAATTATTACTATCAGATATAAGGCAGAAGTACTGCCCCGCCTGTGTTGGTACATAGGTTTGTGATGTAGCGCCCGCAATTGCTACAATGCCTATATACCATTGGTAAGCATAAGCAGGCGAACAAATTAAAGTATCGTTGCTTTGTGTGATGGTGGGTTGCGTTGGTTCGGGATGAACCGTAATAAATGATGTATAGGTTGTAGTCCCGCTTCCGCTTGCATTGCTTACGGTAAGTGTTACGGGATAGGTACCGTAATTCAGGTAACAAACTTGCGAAGGGTTTTGCAGGTTTGATGTATCGGGCTGGCCACCCGGTAAAGACCATGCCCATGACGTTGGCGTATTGGTAGAAAGATCAGTAAAACCAATGCATGATGTTTCGCAAAGGACAGAATCGGATGCAGAAAAAATAGCGACAGGCAAATTAGCCGGTAAAGAAGAAAGTTCAATATCATCAACTGCAAAAGAAGGGTCGGTGCCCGCGTTTGCATTATTTTTCCAGCGCAATCCTATTTTTAAAGTTGAAATATTATCGCATGTAGTAGGTAAGTTAAAAGTATAATCAGTCCATGTTCCCTGACCGCTTCCGCAAATAGCAGTCTTTGCTGGATTGGATAGCAATAACCAGGTTAATCCTGCATCTACACTATATTCAACCGTTGCATCATCATTAGCGCCTTGCCCGTTTTCTATATAACGGAAGTTTAAAATAATGCCGTTTTTTCCTAAAGTATTAATTACGGGAGATTGTACTCTTTTATCTGTAGTGGGGTCTTCGCCTAATAAAATTGGACCAGCATTATAAGTAGCACCACAATCGCCATTAGGGCAAACGAGGCAAAGAGTGCAAGGAACGCTTCCCACATGCAGCGTTGCATTGTTTCCGCAACCTGCACCGCAAGCACCGGTGGCTTCGCCATTTTCTGAACAACTGATAAACCAATCGTTAGCCACGTTGCCATTGGTGCCTGTTTGAGTAACGCTCCATATTCCGTTGGCAGATGAGTATCCATCAGCTATGCAATTAGCTGTACATCCGTTATTAAAATTTTCTGCCCAGAATACAACGGGTTGTGCTTTAAGAAAGCATAATTGGATTAAAAAAAGGCATGTAGTTAAAAGATAACTTTTAGGCATAGGTGAAATGTTGAGTGGTATAAATGTAATAATTTATCAAATACAAGAAAAACACTTTACTTTTTTTGAAATCTTACACATTTTAAGTCAACAAGTTTTATTTTTTTACTAAGCGGTATTAGAGGTAAACAGCATAAATCTACCCGCAATAATAGTATCCCTAACAGCATAATCTTACAATTGTAATGTAAGCAGCCAAAAGCTGATGGCAGCAACTCTTTTCGGTTGGAGTTTTGTAATTGTAGGTGCAAAACAACAACACAATGAAAAGAAAATTTGAAATAGCTCTGATGATTGCCTGCTTAACAGGAATATTCTATTCAACATTTGCACCTGCTCAAAATGTAAATTACTCAAGAAAGTATCGTGTAATTGCTTACAAAAGCGGTAATCCTTCAATAACGAGTGTTTCTAACGAAACCACAGTTATGCCTACCATTTCATTATATGTACCAAATACATTTACACCAAATGGTGATGGTTTAAATGATACGTTTGGTGTGTATGGCGAAGCCATAAAAAATTATACCATGGAAATTTATGACAGGTGGGGCGCTAAAATCTGGTCAACAGAAAACGCCAATGATAAGTGGGATGGTAAATACAAAGGACAGCTGGCGCCACAGGGAAGTTATGCTTATAAAATTATAGCACTAGGTCCTGATGGAAAAACGACCAACAAACAAGGTTCGGTTAACTTAATACGTTAATAAAAATGTCGCTGATAATTATATCGTACTTTATAAGTCGTTTCGACAAAAAAGGAATTATTAAAGAACGATTAAAACAAAACAAAATGCTGGCAAAACTACATGCCAGGTTGTTTTAAAACATAGAAAGGCTGTCTCAATTAAGAGCAGCCTTTTTTGTATAAACTTTTCTGAGACCAACTTTATGTAAGCAAAAAGTTTTCTTAAAGTTTTTGCTTCTCATGATATGATCCTTTTTATCATTCGCAGGTTATGCGAATATTTTTTTGTATCAGCATTAAAAATGCCGTGATGATCTAACGAATCTATTCTAACTTTACCTGAAGCATGAATTATTTTACTACTACCGGTAATAATACCTACGTGTACAATTTTGCTCTCAGCATTATCAAAAAATGCTAGGTCTCCCACATGTGCTTCTTCCAATAAATTTACGATATAACCCTGTTCTGCCTGTAAAGATGCATCACGCAAAAGCCTATAGCCTGATAATTTATAGACCATTTGGGTGAAACCAGAACAATCAATGCCAAACGGAGAGCGGCCGCCCCACAGGTAAGGTGCATTTAAATACATATAAGCATTTTCTATCAGCTCTCTGCCCGAAGTATTTTTATCGGGATATTTTGCATTTCCTTCAAACTTAAATTTTCTGTCATTAATTCTGCACCATCCATTTTCGAAAAAAGGCAATACGCTTCCTATTACTACAGAATAAATGTTGGGCTCTGTCATCAGCAACTGAACCAAATCATAAGATAAAAAAGCTCCTGTTTTTTGAAGAAAATTAAAATCTTTAAAATCTAATTCAGTAGCCTGAGCGGAAGCAATCCATCCTTCGTAATTATCAAAAGCAATTTTTATTCTCATCCACTCGTGTTGTTGTTCCAGCACCTCAAAGTGTTCTCCAAAAAGCAATTGTGAAACCATTTCACTTTTATGTGATGGTTCTGATCTTACAGGAACAATACTTACGCTACAAATTCCAAACATTTTACTTTAACCCTTCAAACATTTTCAATAACCATTGCACTTGCACCACCACCTCCGTTACAAATACCTGCCGCACCATACTTTGCATTATTTTGTTTGAGTACATGAATAAGTGTAACCAATATTCTTGCTCCGGAGCAACCAAGCGGATGACCCAACGCCACAGCACCTCCATTTACGTTTACTTTTGCAGCATCTAATTTTAGCTTATCCATATTAGCAAGAGACACTACGCTAAATGCTTCATTAATTTCAAAGTAATGAATGTCATTCATTTTTAAACCTGCCTTTTCAATTGCACGTGGTAAGGCAATAGATGGAGAAGTAGTAAACCACTCAGGTGCTTGCTCTGCATCGGCATAACTTCTGATAATGGCAATTGGTTTCTTTCCAAGTTTTTCTGCTTTTTCTTTGCTCATTAAAACCAATGCTGCAGCACCATCATTCATGGTTGATGCGTTGGCAGCAGTTACGGTTCCATCTTTAACAAATACCGGTTTAAGCTGTGGTATTTTATCAAAGTTTACACTTTTATATTCTTCGTCTTCTTTAAAAGTAATAGGGTCTCCCTTTTTCTGAGGAATTTCTACAGGAACAATTTCATCGTTAAACCTACCTGCAGCCCAGGCAGCAGAGCTGCGTTTGTACGATTCAATGGCAAAAGCATCCTGAGCTTCGCGTGATATATTACAGTCTTTTGCACAAAGCTCAGCAGCATTTCCCATTGCATAATTGTGATAAACGTCAGTCAATCCGTCTTTCGCTAACCCATCTATCATTTTTACATCACCATATTTATTTCCCCAACGGATGTTTTCTGAGTAAAACGGAACATTGCTCATGCTTTCCATACCACCTGCAACTACTACATCGTTATCACCACACATTATACTTTGAGCAGCAAGCATTACTGATTTCAAGCCCGATGCGCAAACCTTATTAATGGTTGTGCAATGAACACTATCGGGCAAGCCTGCAAAACGCGCGGCCTGTCGGGCAGGTGCCTGCCCAAGATTGGCTTGCAATACATTGCCCATATAAACTTCTGTAACTTCTTTTCCGTCTATACCTGCTTTTTGAATTGCGCCTTTAATAGCAATAGCGCCTAACTTAGTGGCAGAGATTCCTGATAATTTTCCGCCAAAACTTCCCATAGGAGTGCGCACAGCTGAAATAATGTAAACTTCTTTTATCATTTTGTAATTGTGAATAGTGAATTGTTTTGTTTCTAAAAACTTCTTTAAAATTTTGACTTGATTCTCTTTTATCTCTTATGATACCTTCCTTCTTTTTCTTTCCTGAATAATTAAAGATAGCTCTCTGCCCATTTGTCCAGAAATAGATGTGTTTTCGGATGCACGTCTGAATAAATATGGCAAAACAGATTTAACAGGACCATAAGGTACATACTTGCAAACGTTATAACCTGCCTTTGCCAGATTAAAACTGATATGATCACTCATACCCAACAATTGCGAAAACCAAATGTTTGGATGATTACGTGCAATACCTTTTTCGTCCATTAATGTTGCAAGCAAAAGGCTGCTATTTTCATTATGGGTGCCTGCGCAAATACTTATTCTGTCAATATTATCTAAACAAAAACGAAGTGCTTCATCGTAATCTTTATCAGATGCAGCTTTATCTGGCTGAATAGGATCTTCATAGTGCATATCCACTGCCCTTTCTCTTTCTTTTTCCATATAGGCACCCCGCACTAATTTATAGCCCGGGTAATAACCGTAATTGCGCGAATGACCAAAAGAATGTTTAAGATAGGCAAGCCTGTCATGTCTATAAAGTTGTATAGTATTGAAAACTACCGCTTCAGTTTTATTATAGAACATCATCATTTTCTCCGCCATTTCGTCTATGGCATTTTGAATCCAGCTTTCTTCGGCATCAATAAAAATTTTTACGCCATTATCGTAAGCTGTTTTGCAAATTTCATCAATCCTGCTTTGTGCTGTAGAAAAGGCTGCACTTTCTGTTATGGATAAATGCAACCCTGAACTTACTTTTTCTAATAAAGAGAATTTTGCAACACCAGTTACTTTAAACACACAAAAAGAAATGGACTTATCACCTTTAGCACGCTTAATTGTACTGATAATTTCGTCTCTTGTCTCGTTAAACAATTGCTCCGTTTCGGCACCTTCTACCGAATAATCGAGAATGCTGCCTACATTATACTTCCACAGAGATTTTATGGTCTCCCCGCACTTTTCAATTGTTTCGCCACCCACAAAATGTTTATATAAAGTAGCTTTAATAAGAGGTTTAATTGGCAAACCAAATTGCAATGCCCTGTAAGTTATTGAAGGACCAATCTTAACTAAAAAATTATTGCTGATTAATTTAAACAGCCAATACGCACGCATTAAATCAGCATCACTCTTGGCTTCAAAAGCGTTTTTTGTGTTTGAAAACGAAATTTTTTCCGGCATATTTAAGGCCGTAAACCTACCATTTTTTTTTGAAGAATTGAACCGGAACTGGCCCATTTAGCATAGCTCTCAATTAACAACAATGTGTTAATTATTGCGTTTTTAATGCAATTAAAACCAGTGCAATTTTTTTCTGATTAAATACTTTTGCAAGTAGTTTTAAAAATTGAAATAAACCCTTTATGATTATGCGCAAAAAAAATTCTATTGCTTTACTTTTAATTTGCTTAAGCGCGTTTCAAATAAAAGCCCAACAACTTACTCCGCAGGATTATATTAATTTGTATAAATATGATGCTGTGGAAGATATGCTTAGAACAGGTGTACCTGCCAGTATAACCTTAGCACAGGGTGTGCTTGAAAGTGAAAGCGGCAACAGCGATTTGGCGAGAATTGCCAATAATCATTTTGGAATAAAATGCCATAAGGAATGGAGTGGAGATACTTTTCATAAAGATGATGATGAAAAGCATGAGTGTTTTAGAAAATATAATACGGTTTTAGAATCATTTGACGACCACAGCAATTTTTTAAAAACCCGACCTCGTTACGCTACGCTGTTTACACTTGAAATAACCGATTACAAAGGCTGGGCGAAAGGTTTAAAAAAAGCAGGCTATGCCACCAACCCTCATTATGCTCATAAACTTATTGATCTTATTGAAAGATATAATCTTAACGAACTTGATCAGTTAAAATCATCAGCAGGTTTAACACCTTCTTTGCAAATAAAAAATAGTACTATCGCAAGTAGTGAGAGTGTAAAGTCTTCAGTAGGCGTTCCTGAAAAAGCGGAGGTTAAAAATTTGGAGAAGCCGAATCCGGTAAATGATACACAACGTACCACTTCAACTATTAAGATTAAACAGCCGCATTATTTTGCAGAAAAGAACAATGTAAAATATGTGATTGCCAAAAAAGGAGATACATGGATGAGCATTGCCGATAAAAATGAAATGATGTTGTGGCAGGTTTTAAAGTATAATGATGCCGGTCGTGATGATTTTTTGCCTGAAGGAACCATCGTTTATATCAAACCCAAAAGAGCAAATGCCACAGAAGCATTTCATGTGGTAAAAGATGGAGAGACTATGCGTGATATTTCCCAGTTGTATGCCGTGAAACTTTTTCAGCTTTACAAGAAAAACCAAATGGAGCCCGGCACGCCCTTAACGCCCGGTATGAGAATTATCCTGAGCGATTCAGGCAATTAAAATACAGCGATAGGTAACAGCAAAAACCTATTTCCCTTCCATCCAAGATTTATAATAATCGGGGATTATAATTTTCATAGCTTCTTCTGTTAACCAGAGTGGCTTAAATGTATCAACCATTACTGCAAGCTCCTTTGTTTCTTTAGCACCCAAAGATTTTTCTACCGTTCCCGGATGGGGCCCATGTGGTATGCCTCCCGGGTGTAATGTAATTTGCCCTTTGGTTACACTCTTACGACTCATAAAATCGCCATCAACATAATAAAGCACTTCATCACTGTCTATGTTGCTGTGGTTGTAAGGCACAGGAATTCCGAGCGGATGATAGTCATACATTCTTGGCACAAAAGAGCATACTACAAAATTATGCGCTTCAAAAGTTTGGTGTATGGGTGGTGGCATGTGTATGCGACCAGTGATAGGTTCAAAATCGTGAATAGAAAAAATATATGGGTAACAGTTACCATCCCAACCAACAGCATCAAAAGGATGGGTGGCATAAATAAACGGATATACTATACCCTGTTTTTTTATCATCACTTTAAACTCGCCTTTTTCATCAAACGTTTTTAAGTTTTGTGGCTTGCGTATATCGCGCTCGCACATTGGGGCATGCTCTTCAAACTGTCCGTATTCATTACGGTAGCGCCTCGGAAACTCAATGGCAGTAAAAGAATCAACAATAAACAGGCGGTTATTTTCATCGTTAAAATGTAGCTGGAAAATAGTACCGCGTGGAATAATTATATAATCGCCATATTTAAAATCTATACTGCCATAAATAGTATCTATCCTGCCGCTGCCCTGGTGTACGAATATAATTTCATCAGCATCGGCATTTTTTAAAAAATAATCTGTAATAGATTTTTTAGGTGCCGCTAATGATATATGCAAATCATTGTTAACCAAAACAGGTTTCTTGCTGAGGATATAATCATCTTCGGGTGTAACACTAAATCCCTGAAAACTTTGGTGAAGTAAAGACCTTTTCATGGCAATCTTAGGCTCCCGCGAAAAAGGCTCACCTGCACTTTTTATCATTGTAGGTGGATGGCAGTGATAAAGCAAGGAATAAACGTTGCTGAAACCATGCGTAGAAAAAAGTTCTTCGGCATATAAGGCTCCATCGGGCTTGCGAAATTGAGTATGTCTTTTTGCCGGAATTTTTCCGAGTGAATGATACTGTGGCATTTCTGAAAATTTGTCAACGAAATTAAGCAATTATCATATTTATGATTATACCCCTGTGAAAAACAAAGCATCATCCTTCATACTTCAGGCGTTTAGTAGAGTTACTTTTACAACAAATAATTTAAAAATCATGCGAAAAATATTCAGCCTCATTCTTTCTGTGCTTGTTATGCAAAGCTATGCACAAATTACCATTACCCAATCTGATTTGCCTATTGTGGGCACTTATTACATCAATGCCACTGACAGTAACTATGTTGCATCAATACCTGCTGGTGGTGCAGCCCAAAGCTGGAACTTCTCTACATTACTTAACAATGTTCAGGATACTTTAGGATTTATCAGTTCGGTGGGCACTCCATACGCTGCAAATTTTCCACTTGCCAATCTCGCAGGTTACGATGTTAATTCCAATTCATGGGTTTATTTTATAAGCAGCAGTACTGGATTTTACATTAATGGCGGTTTTTCAACAGCGTTCTTTGGGGGCATTGTTTTAAAATATAACCCGGCACAATTAATAATTCCTGCTCCATTTACTTACAACAATACACGTGTTTCAAACTATCGTTTTGAGTATGCCGATACCACATCTATTATACCAACCGCAGATTCGGTAAAATACATTATCAATGGAACCATTACTATGATTGGAGATGGTTATGGCTCTTTGACACTACCTAATGCTACCTATCCAAACACCTTAAGAATAAAAAGTACAGACCTTCGCTCTGATACTATTCAAGTTAAAATCCCAATTTTAGGATGGAATGATGTTTCCGTAACACAAACCCAAACAACAAATTACCGCTGGGTAAAAAACGGCACCGCAAGTAATGCTTTGCTTCTTGAAATTTCTGCCGACAGTGCCGGACAAACATCTGAAACATCGTCCTATCTTTTAAACTCTGGAGTTGTTGCGGTTAGCAATGAAGTTAAAAATGAAAGCAAGACAACAGCATACCCCACTCCAGCAAAAGATTTCATCACCTTTAATTTTAATAACAGGTTAAATAGTGATGCTGTTTTGGTTATTTACAATGTACAGGGACAAAAAGTAAAGCAAATAAATGTTGGCAACCTCGATATTTTTACAACCAGCATAAACTTATTCGTTAACGGAGTTTATTTTTATAATGTTGTTTCAACTAATGGTATAGAAGATAAAGGAAGGTTTGTTGTAAATAAATAGTTTATTTCTTTTTACAGGACCGGGTGGTTTGTTAATTGCGAACTTCCCGGTTTTTCCATTTTATATGCTTACCTAAAACAGAAAGAATAAATACCACAGATAGGTAAACAGGATTTAAAATCAAGACATAAAAAAAGTATTGCAGTAACCCTTCTTGCTTTGTAAATGTGCTAAACGAAAACAAATAGATGAAATCAAAAACACATTTTGCAAAAAGCACAATATAAAAAGGAAAAATAGATCCTCCTGTTATGAGGCATACAAGAAGAGAAAAGGGCAAAAAAACATTTACCACAAGTAAAAATATTCCAAGCAATGTTATTAAAGGTTTTTTATAAACAGGTGTTTTCTTTGCCCATCTTACACGCTGTTCAATAAATGTTTTTAGGTTACTTACAGGTTGGGTAGTAATCAGTACATTATTATTTTTTAAATAAGAAACTGCTATGCTTCCATATTTTTCTTTTAAGGCAAAGAGAAGAAAAGTATCATCGCCTGAACTAAGGTTCTTTCCTCCCACCCCATCAAATACCTCAAGATAATCTTGTTTTAAAAATGCAAGGTTTGCACCATTGCACATAATGGGATAATTTGCCGAAACAAGAGAAGCAGTAATTGCTTGCAAGCCCATAAACTCAAGTGCCTGGCAGTTTTCAAGAAATGTTTTTCCTGCAAGTTTTACAGGCATCACTAGCATTTTATTAGTTGATGCATTAAACCTTTGGTGAATAGTTTCAAGCCATTTTACAGAATGAATGCAATCAGCATCGGTGGTTACTATAATATTGTACTGCGCATGTAAAACTCCTTTGTGTATAGCAAGTTTTTTTCCGCCTTCAGTTTTTTCAAGTTCAATTGTTTTTAGCTGAAATGATAAATCAACATCACTAATTTTTTCTAAAGTAGTGTCTTCCGAGTAGTCATTTACAATTATCACTTCAAACAAATTACTTGATAACGATTGACTGTCCAGCGATTTAATTAAAGTGGAAATATTCTCTTCTTCGTTTCTTATAGCAATAACAACACTGATTTTATTTCCTGAATTAGGTAGTAGAGGTTTTTCCTTTAGCTTTATCCATGAAACGAAACAAAACAAGATAAACATGGCATAGGCAGCCGCAAGAAAAATTGAAATGTAAATCATGTGTTAGTTCCCCTCCTTGAAAATTTAGCTCCCACAAACAGAACACTTCCTGCCAGGGAAGGGATAACAAGATTAATAAACCAAACGGCAAACGATACGGTTAATATAGCTGAAATGTCACTAATCATATTCTGCATAACAAATGCAGACACAGAAACCCGCATGGCTGGCTCAAGTATAGCAATGCTGGGTAGAATGGTCATAACCAAAAAGATTAAGCCGGTGGAAAAAATTAAGTCTGAAAATGGAAGATGAATATCAGCTACTTTAAAAATTAGCACATACTGCAAGGTAAAAATCACATACCTAAATGCCGACAAACCGGCTACTGTTACCAAATCTTTTTTTGAATAAGTTTCATATACCTTTAGGTACTTTTCTAAAAAGTTTTTCTTGATAAAAGGTAATCTTATTTTTGAAATAAGATGGATGTTAAAGTAAAAGTAAATTAGCGGCAACCCCAATAAAACTGCTCCTGAAATAAGCGCAAACGAAACTTCAGAACTAAAATGTGTAAGCCGCGGAAATAAAACCGCTAATGAAACAATACCTGCAAGTAAGGTGATAATTAACTGGCTAAGACTTGCGGCAATAGCGGCAAGTGCTCCATTTATTCTATTGCTCTCATTTAGTATTAACACTCTGCCCGCAAATTCGCCCACGCGGTTAGGTGTAAAAAAAGTAAGTGCCACACCTAACAATACTCCGTGCAACGCTTTGGCAAAAGATATTTTTGTTTCGTACTTGAGCAAAAATCTCCATTTAACAGCTTCCACTCCCCAATTAACTATCATTAACAAAATGGTCAACAGTAGCAATATACATTTGCCCGTATTGGTTAAAGCATTGTTAACAAAACTTAAAAAAATTTCAAACTCGTTTTTATTGAAAACTTGTTTGCAAATAAAAAATACTGCAAGTACAGTAATGCTAACTTTGAGCAGTGCGTAAAGAAAATTTATTTTAGTTCCGTGCAAGAAAATTTCTGTTGTAGCCACAATTATAATAAAACCAAGCTTGAAAAGAGATAAAATAATTCTTGGCATAGACCCCGGCACAAATATTATGGGTTACGGAGTTATTGAAGTTACAGGTAATATACTGAAATTAATTTCGGCAGGAGTCATCTCTTTAGAAAAATACGATAATCATCCATTAAAGCTCAAACATATATTTGAGAAAACTTCCGGATTAATATCTCAGTATTTACCTGATGAATTAGCAATTGAAGCACCCTTCTTTGGAAAAAACGTGCAGAGCATGTTAAAACTTGGAAGAGCACAAGGTGTAGCGCTTGCTGCTGCATTGCAAAAAGATGTTCCGGTGTTTGAATACAGCCCTAAAAAAATTAAACAATCGGTTACTGGTAATGGCAGTGCAAGTAAAGAGCAGGTAGCGGCTATGCTTCAAACATTATTACAATTTGAAACCACACCAAAATACTTAGATGCAACAGACGGATTAGCAGCAGCCGTATGCCATCATTTTCAAAATAACGGAATAGTAAAAGCTGCCGGTGCAACAAACTGGCAAACATTTATAAAACAAAACCCCGAACGATTAGCATAACACATTTATGACCACTAAAACTTTATCCCTCGCCTTAATTGCACTTGCACTTACTACTTCGGTATTTGCACAAAAAAAGAAAAGTAAAGCAACCCCTATTTCTGTAAAACAAGAAAAGCCAATTGAAGAAATTAATGGAACAGAAATGCTCAGGATAGAAGACATCTTTGGCAGCCCGAAATTTTTTGCAAAAAGTGTTACCGAATTGCGAAGCCTCAAAAGCGGAGAGCACTTTACAAACGTTGACGACAAAAACAATATTATAAAATACGAATACAAAACCGGCATTGCTATTGACACTATTCTAAAAGCAGAGACCTTAACATTTAAAAGTGGCAAAATGGATTTTAGTTTTGATGAGTATGTTTTCAGTAATGATGAAACAAAACTCTTGCTTTCAACAGCAACTGAGAGCATTTTCAGACATAGCACCAAGAGTAATTATTACGTGTACGACTTAGTTGCTCAAAAAATTATTTCCGTTTCTGACAATGGCAAACAGATGTATGCAACTTTTAACAGCAGCGGGGATATGGTGGCTTTTGTAAGAACGAACAACCTGTACCTAAAAAATTTAAAAACAGGAGAAGAAAAGGCGCTAACTGATGACGGTAAAAAGAATGAAATAATTAATGGTGCAACTGATTGGGTTTACGAAGAAGAATTCAGTTTTGACAGAGCTTATCAGTGGAATGCATCAGGGACAAAAATTGCGTATTATAAGTTTAATGAGAAAAACGTAATGGAATTTACACTGCAGTATTTTGACAGCCTTTACCCGCGTAACGAAACTTACAAATACCCTAAAGCAGGAGAAGAAAACAGCAAAGTTGAAATTTACACCTACGATGTCACAACCTGGGTAACAAAAAAAATTGACATTGGCAGGGACTATGAATATATACCACGCATTAAATGGACTCAGGATGATAACCAACTTTGCGTTTTTAAAATGAACAGGCAACAAAATAAATTAGACCTAATGATTTGCGATGCCACTACAGGAAAATCAAACGTGCTTTTGCATGAAGAGAACAAATCTTTTATTGAAATAAATGATGACCTGACTTTCCTCCCCAACAAATCAAATTTTATATGGACAAGCACAAGAAGTGGATACAATCATATTTACCTATACAAAATGGATGGTGCGCTTGATAAGCAAATTACTTCGGGTAATTATGATGTTACAGAATATTACGGTTACAATCCATCAACAAAATCATTTTATTACCAAAGTGCAGAAGTTTCTCCAATGGAAAGACAGATTTACAGTATGACTATTGACGGGAAGAAAAACTTGTTGAGTATGCCTAACGGTACCAACGCTGCTAACTTCAGTGACGGGTACAAGTATTTTGTTAATACCTATTCTGCATCAGCAATACCTACTCAATGCAGCGTGTATTCAATAACAGGAAAATCTTTACGGGTGTTAGAGGATAATGCAGGAGTAAAATCTGAAATGAAAAAATATAACCTGAGCAAGCAGGAATTTTTCAATTTTACCACTTCAGAAAATATTTCTTTGAATGGCTGGATGATTAAGCCTGTAAACTTTGACGCTGCAAAAAAATATCCTGTTTTAGTTTTTGTTTATGGCGGACCTGGTGTGCAAACTGTGCGCAACGCATGGGGTAGTTCAAATTATTTTTGGTTTGAAATGCTTGCACAAAAGGGTTATGTAGTAGTAAGTGTAGATAACAGGGGAACTCCAGGAAGAGGTTTGGAATTTGCCAACAGCGTTTACCGAAACCTTGGACACAATGAAGTAAATGACCAAATTGAGCTTGCAAAATATTTACAGAAGCAAACTTATGTTGATGCCAATCGTATTGGCGTTTATGGATGGAGTTATGGTGGGTATATGTCCAGCTTGCTAATGACAAAGGGCGCTGATTATTTTAAAACAGGTATTGCAGTGGCACCTGTTACCAACTGGCGTTTTTACGATTCTATCTATACCGAACGCTATTTGTTTACCCCACAGGATAATCCTAAAGGATATGATGACAACAGTCCTATCAACTTTGCCGACAAACTAAAAGGGAAATACTTACTCATACATGGATTGACGGATGATAATGTTCATTTCCAAAATGCAGCACACATGGTTAATGCTTTAGTGAAAAGTAAAAAACAGTTTGATTCTTTTTACTATCCTAACCGTGCACACGGATTGGCAGGTGCAAGGCTGCATGTTCATTCTATGATGACAGATTACATCTTAAAGAACTTGTAAAATAATGCTTGTTTCTAAAAACGAGCTCAATCATTACAATTGGGGAAACAATTGTGATGGCTGGTGTTTGCTTGACACTAATGAGTTAAGTGTAATTGAAGAATTAATGCTTCCGGGCACCGCTGAAACTATGCATTACCATAAAAAAGCAACTCAGTTGTTTTATATTTTAACTGGCGAAGCAACTTTTACAATTGATAATAAGGTGTTGGATTCAAAGCAGGGAGAGTGTGTAAAAATTCTTCCTAATCAAATTCATAAAATTGAAAACAATTCATCTGCTGATTTGCGGTTTTTATTAGTAAGCCAACCCAAAGCTCAGCAAGACAGATTTGAAATTACAATTTGAAATTTTGAAGCAGAAAACGATAAGGAAGTAAAGCATCTTCTCCGGCTGACTCCACTCCTATGCGAGGTGTAATTTTAATTTGGTTATTTTTTATTTTGAGTCCTCTGTCTTCAATCCAGATTTTATCCTCAAACAAACTTAATCCATTGTGAGATTTATTAATTCCTAAAGCAACTGAAGCAGTGCCTGGTCCGGTAGAAAAACTTTTGTCAGTAATTTTTTTACCTCTCCTTTTCTCCATTATGTCTGCCCCCTCAAGGGGAATAATGTTTCTGATTAGTACTGCATGAGGAATATCTTTTTCATTAGTAACCACATTGAATAAATGATGCATACCATAACAGATATAAACGTAGCTTGTCCCTGCATTAGCATACATAATTTCGTTACGTTTAGTGCGTTTGTTGTTGTATGCGTGAGAGGCGCGATCAACAATACCATTATATGCTTCCGTTTCGGAAATAATGCCGGAAGTATATTGACCATTAAAATTAGTTACTAATATTTTACCAATTAAATCGCGAGCTACCTTTACAACACCCGGCTTTAGATAGAACGATAACGGAAGCATAAACAGAAATTTTAAAAACCAATTATGCTTTCGTTACCACATAGATTTATTTCGTCTTTACAATTTTTAAGGTTGATGAAATTCCTTCTTTTGATAAAATATTTATAAAGTAAACACCAGCATCCATTTTTTTGTTCACTATAAATGTTCCTGAACGCGATGTTAAAGTTTCTTTTATAATTTCTTTACCGGTAACATCTGTTAACCTTAAGTATGCGTTGCTGTACTCATTGCCAAGCAATGAGTAATTTATTGAAATAATATTCTCAAAAGGATTTGGAGATACATTAACAGAGGCTATCTTATCCTTTATTTGAGCAATAGATGCAGGTCCTTCAGTAACTTCAAACTTATCAAAGCCTCCTTCTACAATACTGCCGGGAGCATTATCAAAAGTTTCAACAATTAACTGCATGTTGGCAGTTGGCGTAATATACTGCCCCACAACCCAAGTTGATGAAACCCATGTTCCATTTCCAGGCGAAGACGGAACAAGGTTTTCAAGTGTTACTGTAGTGATGCCATTAGTAAGTTTAACATTCATCTCATCGTTAGGCTGATTGCCGTTTAATGCTGCGTTAACAAACCATCTTTCGTAACTAATAATTGGGTTTATGAACGATGTAAGATCAAAAACAGGAGAAGTTAACGTAACCGTTCCGTCATTAGGATCAACATCATGATCAGCGGGACCTCCGGCTGCGTTACCTGTAACATAAGCCAGATCAAGGCAATCGCTGTTTGAATCAAATTCCGGGTTGGCAGGGTTGCCACCATTAGTTGTAGTACCAATTGGCTCACCACGTGTCCAATCATTTGCTGCACCTGTATTGGTCCATCCAAAATCAAGAGCAAAGTCATCATAATAGCCTTTATCCAAAGCAATAGTGTTAGTTCCACCTCCGCTGTTTACAGTTATATTTCCGCAATCACTTCTATATCCCCATACGCCTGCCACATAATCATAACTACCCGTAAAAAAACCAGGGATAGAAAAATTACCTGCTGCATCGGAGGTTGTATTGTATGAAAAGCTTGAATTGACAAAATTAACCTGCGCATTAGGTATTGGATTGCCGTTGGCATTATCTATAACCTGACCATTTAAAGTTAAAGGCGTACCTATTGGAGCAAGTTGAACGTTAAGATTTGTAACAACTCCATTTGCAAGCGAAACACCTGAAATGGTTTTGGTTATATACCCGTTCCTGCTGTAACGCACATCATAAGTTCCAGCCTGGTAATAACCTGTTTTATATTCACCCGTAATTTTAGAATTCTTACTAATGCCTGTTGTAAGAATTTCAACCAATGCATTATTAATAGGCAAACCGGTAACACTGTCTGTTACTATACCTTCAAGATAACATGCTCTTACATAAGTAGGTGTTAGTACATATAACCCATTATCAATATCACTAACTAAAACATTACCTGAGGGTAAATACATATAAACTCCCCATGCACCATTAAATCCACCACCGGTACCCTGAACATAAGTATCAAACCAGCCTATAAAAATTATGTTATCTGGTCTTTCAACATCAGCAATAGCAGTTCCATCTTTATACCATGATGAAACCGCATAATCCGTTCCATTTTTTTCTATTACATAAGTGTTGTGAACAATAGACTGTGAGCCCGGTGTTATCTGCATTCTGTCTAATTCAGAAATATTGTTTGGATTTGAAACATCATATGATGTAAGAAATGAGTTTGGAACCTCATCAGTTGTAAATAGCGCTTGTGAGTTAGTTGAAAGCCATGAGTTGTGTGTGAACAAACCGGGAGTTTGTTGAGCATTTAAAGTTACCGGATTAGATTTGTTTGTTACATCAACAACCGAAAACTCGCCTTGATAAATATGGCATGGATAATAAAAATTGCCGCGCGCCATTCCATCATGAACGTATGTTGTACCTAAGTTGCTTAAATAGGTTGGGTTCCATGGATCTGCATTTAAATCGCAGATAATGGTTGTACCATTAAACAAATTTGAGCCATGCAGATAAATATAACCGTCATCAATATGCAGTGAGTGTATATTATCTAACTGGCCTGATATGGCTCCATCACCCGTGTACTGCGTATAGGGGGCTGCCGCTGGCAATTGGCTTAGATCAACAATAGTAAGTCCGCCACCACCTTCGGTGGTAACATACGCATAGTGGCTGTGTGTTCTTACCTCTCGCCAAATCGAATTAGGACCAGGTATAAGAAATAATTCAGTTGGTGTTGTTGGGTTGGTAACATCTACAATTGATAAACCCGATTCTGTACCTACAAGTGCATATTCGCTTCCAGAATTATCCCACCAGCCCCAAATATTGGAAAGTGCATCAGATGGATAAGGAAGTGTTCCCTGCAAAGTAAAATTGAAATTTTGTGCATTTGAAAATGATAACAGGCAAGAAACTGCTATCGCTAAGTAAAATCTTTTAAGCATGATGTGATTTAAAAATTTAAGGTTTGCTAAACTAAAATAAATAGGCGTAGTGATGGGTTGCAGTTGTTACTTCGCTGCAATTTTTTAATGGCATCACGACTTCTTTTTTAACAGACAAACAAACATGGTGTCGGCTCCTTTAGTATAGCCTTCAATTATTTTTTTTTCAATAACTAAAGCTGAAGAATTTTTTAAAAAATCATTTATAACTCCCTCATTTTCTCTCTTAAAAACCGAGCAGGTTATATACAAAAGGAGTCCACCAACTTTAAGACATTCAAAAGCTTTGTTAATGATTTGTAGTTGTAATTCAGCCAGCTCTTCCATTTTTGTTTTGTTAAAATATGTTAACGCTTCAGGTGTGCGCGCCCATGTTCCGCTTCCACTGCATGGTACATCGGCAATAATCCCATCAACTTTACTTTTTAAAAAGGAAGGATTTTCCTTTTGCAAATCACATTCATTAATTGAAAAATTAACGGCACCAGCTTTTTTAAGTCTTGCTTCTGCATTTTCTAAAATACTTTTGCGTGTATCAGAAATAATAAGTCTTGTTTCAGGAAATTTTTCCTTAATCAACAAGCTTTTTCCTCCACTACCTGCGCAACAATCCCACCATACATCTTCATACTTAATATTGTTTAAAACGTTTATAGTTTGTTGAGATGATAGATCCTGTATTTCAAAATATCCTTTTTTGTAACAGTCTAAATCAGTAAGGTTTGCAGACGGGTTAAAGGAAAAAGAAAATTCGTTATCACTCAATTCAAAAGTTAAATTTCTGGTTTCAATTTCAGCAATAAATTGTTTTAAAAAATCTTTTCTGACTCTTACCCAAACATACGGCTGCTTTAATATTGAATTATTCAATTGGGTGCGATCAACCCCTTCGCTCAATTCATTTTTGAAAGGAAAAAGGTTGGCGAGGTCAACATTTATCCCAATGTGTTTTAATTTTTGTGCGCGTGCATATATTTCATTGTCTATTGATTTCAATTCATTAAAGTTGAATTTTTCTTTTAAAAAATCAACTGTGGATTGGTTGATATTATCTGAAAGCAAAAAATCTGAAACATTGATTTTAGCCTCCAAAGAAATATTGCCTAAAACATTGGTAAGCCTAAAAAAATTATATACACTACTCCTTATTCCTCGTCTGTCATTCGACCCTAAATTTTTGTTCCCTTTAAAATAATTCTTCAGGAATAAATGTAAGGGAACCGAACCATTGTAGTTTTGAAGAATTTGGATAATGTGTTTAAAAATAAAAAGCCGCGATGTTTTGCTCATACTATTTGGCAGAAACAGAGTCTCTGTTTAAAACTGAATCTACTTTAGACTGAGAAATTGTATCCAATCTAGTTTGTTTACCAATAGCCGAAGAGTCTCGTGGAATATTCATCCATTGCGATTCTCTGTTAGGCTGTGAGCAGGAATAGATGAATAATACAAAAACTAAACTAGAAAAAGAAAAAAGCCTGAAAAATTTTCTTTGAATAACTGATATAATTGATAACATATTTCTGTTGTATTAAATTGTAAAATTTTAACAAACCGAATATCTTAAACAAACATATATTCGTGCTCCCAAAAATAAAAAACAAGCTTACAATGAAATTTGCCACCAAAGCATTACATGCAGGAATAGAACCCGATCCAAGTACAGGAGCTATTATGACTCCTATTTACCAGACATCAACTTATGTGCAGGCAAGCCCCGGCAATCATAAGGGTTATGCTTATGCAAGGGGTAAAAACCCGACTCGAACGCAGTTAGAAAAAAATCTTGCCGCTTTAGAAAACGCAAAATATTGTTTGTGTTTTTCAAGTGGCATGGGGGCTATTGATGCTGTTGCAAAACTTTTACGCCCTGGCGATGAGGTAATAACAGGAGATGATTTGTATGGAGGCACATACCGCATGTTCACTAAAGTTTTTGAACACTTTGGTATTAAGTTCCATTTTATTGATTTAAAAGATGCTAACAACATTAATAAACACATTAATAATAACACCAAACTTATATGGCTTGAAACACCCACTAACCCAACCATGCAAATTGTTGATATTGCTGCCTGTGCTGCTATTGCCAAAGCAAACAATTTGTTGCTGGCAGTTGATAATACTTTTGCATCACCCTATTTGCAAAATCCATTAGATATGGGTGCAGATATTATTATGCACTCTGTTACTAAATATTTAGGAGGGCATAGTGATGTTGTTATGGGTGCGCTTTGTTTAAATAATGATAAGCTTTATGAGCAATTAGCATTTATACACAATTCCTGTGGAGCTACACCCGGTCCTATGGATAGTTTTTTGGTTTTGCGTGGCATTAAAACTTTACACCTGCGTATGCAAAGGCACTGCGAAAACGGAAAACATATTGCAGAATTTCTAAAAACACATCCTAAAATAAGTAAAGTGTACTGGCCCGGCTTTACCGACCATCCAAACCATGCTATTGCAAAAAAACAAATGCGTGATTTTGGCGGAATGATTTCTTTTGATATTAAATCGGGCAGCAAAGAGGATGCGTTTAAAATTGCATCTTCAACTCAAGTGTTTTCTTTGGCTGAATCCTTAGGTGGCGTTGAATCACTTATCAACCATCCGGCAACTATGACTCATGCCTCCATTCCGCAGGCAGAAAGAGAGCGTGTAGGAGTAACTGATTCGTTATTGAGATTAAGTGTTGGAATTGAAGACATAGATGATTTGCTTGAAGATCTCAAGACTGCTCTTATCTAAGAATTTCAACTGATCATTGCCATAGTTTTGTTACAAAAAAATATTTGCCCTGTACTTTGTAAATTTTATTTTCGCATAATCAATACCATTCAAAATCTAATAATAAAAAAAATGAAAAAACTTTCTCTCTTATCAATTTTATTTTTGGCTACAGTGGTTAGCCTAAATGCACAACAACTTACAAACTGGTGTGGTTCTGACGCTGTTAACAATGCGGCAGAAAAAAACAATCCTGATGTTGCCCGCACAAGGCAGCAATTAGAGGAGTTTACACGCAACTTTAATCCACAAAACCTGCAGGCAAAAAGAAATTCTGCCGTACCAACATATTTTATACCTGTTGTGGTGCATGTAATTCACGATTGCGGACCCGAAAATATTTCTGATGCTCAAGTGTACGATATGATTAGGGTAATAAACGAAGATTTTCAAAAATTGAATGCTGATACCGCAAGTATTGTTCCTGCTTTTCAGGGAATTGCGGCTGATTGTGAAATTGAATTTCGCTTAGCCCGATTAGACCCTAATGGAAATTGCACAAACGGAATTGACAGGATCAAATCAATAAAAACTTATGATGCCGATGATGCTTCTAAATTGAACCCTTGGCCATCTGACGAATATCTCAATATATGGACCGTATCTAACTTTGGTACATCACATGCAAATGCCGCAGCCTATGCCTATTATCCAGGTGGTGCCCCTAGTAGTGGAAAAGATGGTATAATATCTTTACATAATTACGTAGGTAGCATTGGAACAAGCAGTTTAGGAAATAGCAGAACTATTACACATGAAATTGGGCATTGGATAAATTTAGCCCATGTTTGGGGAAGCACGAACCAAGCTGGTGTTGCTTGTGGGGATGATAATGTTGGTGATACCCCGGATACTAAAGGGCACTCTCCGGGTAACTGTAACCTTAATGATCAGACATGTACTCCAGGTGTTATTGAAAATGTTCAGAACTATATGGAATATGCTTACTGCCCAAACATGTTTACAGAAGGACAAAAGTTAAGAATGTTAACTGCATTAAATAGCTCTATTGGAGGAAGAGACAACTTGTGGTCTCCTGCTAATCTAATAGCAACTGGAATTGATGCTCCTCTTGCACCTTGTGTTCCGACTGCTGCTTTTTGTGTTGATACCAAATTTATTTGCGAAGGTGGTTCACTTACATTTACCAGCCGCTCTTTAAATTTAGATGCTACAGGTAATTCTTATTTGTGGACAATTAATGGCGCTACCTCTGCCAACCCAACAAGCGAAACAACAACTTTTACGTTTCCAACTGCGGGCGCATACGATGTTACTTTAGAAGTTACAAATGCAACAGGTACAAATTCATTTACAGCTCCCGCTATGGTAATTGTGACACCTACCGTAGGCAGTACAGCTGCTCCAATAGTAGAGGGGTTTGAATCTATTACAGTGCCCGGTGGAGAGTGGGCTGTTGTTAATGGGGGGGGAAATGCTTGGCAGCAAACTACTGTAGCTGCACACTTAGGTACAACTTCAATGCGCTTGCAAAATTTCACTGGAAATACCTCCTTCACTACTGATGATTTAATCACAGCAACTTATTCAACGTTAAACACTACCAACGTTGCACTTAACTTTTGGCTTGCGGCAGCTTTAAAGTCATCAACAAGTGCCGATGCTCTTAAAGTTTATGGCTCTACCAATTGTGGTGCTACATGGGGGTTAAGAAAAACTCTTACTCAAGCGACACTTACAACCACTGGAAGTAATATTCCTACAAACTTTACACCCACTCCAGCACAATGGCTACAACAGAATGTAGCACTTGGGTCAAGCTATAATAACAAGGCTACTGTACGTTTTAAATTTGAGTTTAATTTCGTAAATGCCAACAATGTTTATATTGACGATATTAATTTAACCGGAACCGTTGGATTAAACGAAATTTCAATTGCACCTGATGCGGTATCGGTTTATCCAAACCCTGCTGAAAACATTGCAACTGTTAAACTGATACTCGAACAAAAAACTAATGTTCAGGTAAGTTTAATAGATGTTTTAGGTAAAGTTGTTTATTCGAGGACTGATAATGATTTAGAGCCTAACGAATATATTTTTGAAATTCCACTAACAGGGTTAACTGCAGGTGTATATTTCATTAAATTGAATTCTGAAAAACAGCAGTTGAGCGAAAAATTAGTTATCAAGTAAGCAAAATAAATCAGCGTATAAAAAAAGAAGCGGTTATTGTATAACCGCTTCTTTTTTTATGCGCACGCAGCCTATTTTATTCCACCCTAGACTTATTGCTTAACTTGTTTGTTAAATTATAGCTTACTCCAATGAACGCTCCCAATTTAAAAACACGTTCACTAGGAGGAGAAGAATTTAAATCACTAACCGCATAAGATTTATTTTTTTCAAACTTTCCATCAAGCAAATTCATTGCCCCACCTGCTACACCAGCATTAATAATAAACCTGTCTAAGTCTCCAAGAAATAAAGAACCACCTAACATATACTTTAAGTTTTCGGCATTGTTGGTACTTAAGCCAAAACAACCTCCTATCCTGCTTGGTTTGTTTACATTTTTATATACATGTACTAAAAACCCAATTGAAGGAAGAAAATCATTCTGGTCTTTATCTTCTTTAATGGTTCCAAACTGTACTCCATTGGTAACTCCCGCATCTTCATAGTGATAATCTTTATCACTAATTAAAAAATTAAAGAAAAATCCTGAAGAGAAATCAACTTTATAACCACCTTCAACATTAATATCATACTTTAATGTCTTTTTATAGGTGCTGGTTTTATTTAAAGAGTTTGGTGCTATGGCAATAGAAGTAGAGTATTTATCAACATCTGGAATTTGAACTACTTCTGTTATGGTAAAGTTTTTAGGATTAAATGCATTGTAAATATTCGTAATCTGCTCAAAAAGATTAAAATAATTATAATCTGAGATACGATCTTTTAATGACTTAATATCACTCATCATATCTTTTACGGCATCTTCAGGAACTCCAATACCTTTAAGGTTGGTTCTGTCAAGTGATGCATAAGTTGTAAGAACATTGTCAAAGCTTTTATCTACACGACTACGTTTATCAATAAAACCAAGCTTAAGAGCCAGTATATTGTTTTCTCCAAACAGTGTTGTAGTTAATATATTTCTGTCGTTCATTAAAGAGTCAAGTGGTTTGTTATCCGTTTTCAAAATGTTTAGCATTTCACGGTAATAGGTTTTAGATTTTTCAAGATTATCCACATCAGACTTAAACTTTTTTACAGAATTTTTAAACCTGTAGTATGCAATTGCCATACTTCTTTCTGTAGGCAACCCTAATCCGGCTTGTGTAATTAAATCTACCCTTATATTATCAGCAGCATCGCTCATACGCTCCATATACACAGTATCTGGATTTGCACCAAGATATTTTTCTAACGTGGCATCAACATAAGGCTTGTTTGAAGAAATTTTTTCTGGACTAACACTTTCGGTTGAAAAAGGTATTAGTTCACTTCCTGTTCCTTCGTTAAAAATACTTCTTGCAATCTGTTCATTACTGTTGTCACTTTGAACAGTTTTGTTGTCAATCTTAACAGAGTAAAGGAATTTGTTGATGTTTCTGAGTTCTACCTTGTAGAATCCGCCCCTCATTATTTTTAGGTTGCCATCTGTAAAAGAATTGTTAAGAGGAACATCTTTTTGGACATCGTAAACAATATCCAAATTGTTTTTTGCTGCTTTACCGGAATCTTTCTTGCCTCCTTTTTTTGATTTTTGGGCAACTGCGCTCACGGTAAAAAATACTGCCATACATAAGATGGCAAACTGCTTCAGTTTAATCATATTTATTATTGCTGGTGGTTAATTGTAAACAATAAAAATTTAAAAAATTTGCTTGCGGTTGTGGAAGCGAAGGTTATAACATTTTTTGTTTTAATCAAGCACTTTTACACCGAACACAACTTTTTAACGAACAGGTTTATTAAAGGTTGCATTTCAATCAAAAACGAAAAAATTAAGGAGGTCTTAGAGCCAATTATAATTATTTCTCAAGTATAGTTCCTAAGTCAGGCAAAAAGTAATTATTGCTTTTCATAATTTTTCCGTCTTCGCGGTAAATGGGTTTTCCGTTATCATCTAACTTGCTCATGTTACTACGGTGTATTTCATTAAATACTTCGGCTATTTTATGTTGAAGCCCATGAGCTACGATGGTTCCGCAGAGGATGTAAAGTTTATCTCCAAGTGCATCTGCAATTTGTGTAAGGTTGTTTTTCATTGCAGCTTCCAAATATTCATCGTTTTCCTCCTGCATGAGGCGATGGCGTAATTCAATAATCTTTGAATCTATCCTGGCTTTAGGTTCATCATGGTAATCTAGCCCGAAAACACTATGAAATTCTTTTACCTTGTTAATGGTTTCCAATAAAGTTTGCATTTGAAATTTAATTTGATGCAAATAACCTTAATAGCCACCGAGCCTCAAAAAGATTTTTTAAACACCCGTTAGTAAAATATATAAAAAACAAAGGCTGACAAAAATCAGCCTTTGTTAATCAATAGAATTATTTAATGGAAACTTCTATCTGGGAGTAGCAAAGTTCTCTCCTGTTTTTTTACCGTAATAATCAGGAGTGTTTTTATCATCAAAGTTTGCCGGATTGTAATTGCGTGCGTGCAGTTTTGCTTCCCATTGCTGGTCATATATCTCACCAGGAAAATCAGAATGCAATAGTGAAAAATTCTTACCTATCATATCCTTGTTATAAAAAACAAACTTTTTGTTCGACTGATTCTGAATTTTATAATAGTGCCATATTTCATAAGGATAAGCGCTTGGTTCGTTATGTGATTGAGTTAATGTATTAGGCTTGCCGTATTTGAGATAAATTCTTCCCCTGTCTGTATTATATCCTTTTACGGCCCGGGTGCCATAATTTGCCTGTACAATTTCAACTTCCTGTTTATAGTTTAACCATGCCTGCTCAGGACTAACAGCATCTCTCTGCTGCCAAAAATGATAGAAAAATTTTTTCATGTAGCTAATGTCAGAGAGCTTAAGTTGATTTTCAATGTAGGTGCTTTCATTTGCGTTAGCTATTGGTTGCAACGAGGAAATATGTTCTGACAATAAGTCCTTATCATTAAAAGCATCTGCAAAGGTATTGGTTGTATTTATATCATTAATATTTACCTGCTCCTCTGTTTTTTTTGCGACCGAATGCCTGTAAAAAAAAGCACTGTTGGTTGCAAGCAATACATTTTCTTTATTTTTAACATCTAACACAACATAATAGCTACCCGAAGGTAGTTCTGCAATATTGAATTTAGCCAAAACGGGGGTTACAGTTGTCGGCTGTTTTTTCACAAATGAACTAAATTGTGGTACAATACTTTTATTCTCTGCATTTTGTATATAATAGTTCAGTAAAATCAAATCGCTGTTAGTCAAAGTTGTATTGTAAACCTCGGCATAAAAATTCAATTCAGATTTATCATTACTAAAAAAATTATCTACTTGTGGGATCAAATCATATCCGCTTTTACTCAATTTGGATGAACCTTCCACGGCTTTATTGAAACTTTCAATTAGCTCTATGTCAGAAACCGATACTTGAGATGGATCATATTGAAGGACAATTTCCTGCTTTATCACATAAGGAGGCGTATCAGCATTCTTGTCTTTTACAGTAAGTTCTAATGTGTACTTGCCCGATGGAAGAGAGATGCGTTGCTGGTCTAAAAAATTAAACTTCACATCACTAATGCTTTCAACCTCTGGGCTTAATAAATTATACTTATCATAATTTTTGATGACATCGTCCTGCATAAACTTTGCGTTTACTTCAATTGCACCCTGGTATTTACCGCTTTCAGCTTGTTTAAACTCTACCGAACTGCCAAACACAGATAGATATGTTTCAACGTAAGAACCCTTTTCGGGCGAGTAGAATGTTTTGAAGGAGAATAATGCCTTCAGGTTTTTTGCCTGAAGTGCCAGTGTCATTACAATGAGTATTGCAGTGGCAAATAATTTTTTGTTCATTGTATTAGGTTTTATAGTGTAAAGATAAGACTATTTAACACAGCATTTTGTTAACGCAAAGTCAAAAAAATTTTTGAGGAATAATAATTATTCTAATTTCGCCCCCGGAGAAATGGCAGAGCGGTCGATTGCGGCAGTCTTGAAAACTGTTGAACTGAAAGGTTCCGGGGGTTCGAATCCCTCTTTCTCCGCCAAAAACTAAGAAAGAGGTTGCTAAAAATTAAAGCAACCTCTTTTTATTTGCATTTACTTCTCTAATGTATTGCACATGTAATTTGTATTGATAAATATCGTAATGCAAAAAACTTTACTGAAAAAATATTTCTACTTTTAACGCTTCAAACAAAAACAACAAGCACATGAAAAAACAATTACTAAAATTACTTATTGCTGTGGCTTTTACCACTGTTGCGTTTACAGCTCAGGCGCAGCGCTACCTTACAGAGGTTTTCTCCAATGTTAACGTAAGCACTAACATAGTTTACGCCAATAATTATTCTGTTTTCCCACCTACAGCCCCTGGCTTTAACGATTTAACGATGGATGTATTTGAGCCTGCCGGTGATGTACTTACTCAACGTCCGCTAATTATATTTATGCATACCGGCAGCTATCTTCCTATTTTAATTAATGGAACACCTACAGGCAGCCGCACAGACAGCGCCACAGTTGAAATTTGCAAACAGTTTGCTCGCAGAGGCTACGTAGTTGCCAACATGGATTATAGAATTGGCTGGAACCCTCAAGGCTCGAATGTTGACATAAGGAGAGGAACTCTGTTAAATGCTGTTTACCGTTCTATTCAGGATGCAAAAGCTTGTGTACGATATTTTAGAAAAGATGCAGCGGTAAGCGGTAACACCTATGGAATTGATCCTAACATTATCATATTAGGCGGACAAGGTACCGGTGGCTATATAGCTTTGAATTATGAGTGCCTTGAGGACTCTGCAGAAATATGGTTACCAAAATTCTTATCTCAAACCAATGATGCCACTTACGGATTTACCGCTGGTTCATCTTACGTAAATCAGCAAGTATGGGGAGATTTTGAAGGCTATGGCGGAATTCCTTTGTATAATAATGCCAACAACTCTCCCGGTTATCCTACCGATGTTCAGTTTGTTTTTAACATGGGCGGAGCATTGGGTGACAGTTCATGGTTAGAGGCTGGTGATGCACCAATGGTTGCTTTCCATGTTGTAGGAGATCCATTTGCTCCATATGCAAACGGAACAGTATATGTGCCAACAGCGGGTGGACCGCAGGTTGTAGTAGATGTAAGCGGAAGTGGAGTGGTAGTACCTAAAGCTATTCAACTTGGAAATAATGCTTGTTTTGCAAATGCAGGTTTTACCGATTCTTACACCCTTGCAGCAAATGCTGTTAACGGAGGCGCAGAAGGGCTTTTTCCTTTTGTAACAAATCCATCCGTGCAAGCCGGCCCTTGGGAGTGGTTTGGATATGGATTAGGTGATGCATTTGCAGATTCTTCCTATTTAGTAGCTGTTGCACAAGCCGGTGGCTTACCTGCTTCTTATGGCTCTACAGCCTATACTAATGGCATGGCTACCAATCCTAACATGACAAAAGCAAAGGCTTTGGCTTATATAGACACTGTTATGAACTATGTAAATCCGAGAATTGTATATTGCCTTAACTTACAAACAGGTGTAAACAGTTTGGATGCCCAGTTATCTGCTGTTAATGTTTATCCTAATCCAGCCAAAAATTATTTTACAGTTAAATCATCTTATAGCAAACCTATGCTTTCTATTGATGTGGTAAGTATTTCAGGTGAAACAGTTAAAAACATTACCAATGTAAATGCTTTTGAATATAAAATTCAGAAAAGCGGAATGAGCAATGGAATGTATTTTGTTAAAGTTAATTATGCCGATAATTCTTCTACTCAAAAGTTGATAATTGAATAAAAACAGACTTCTAATAAAGTAAAAACTCCGGAGTGAAACACTCCGGAGTTTTTACTTTATTAATATGTGTGAAAAATAACTAATTTTAGTTATTTGCAGAATTAACTGAACCTATTATATTTACACGCAACAATATCAACCACAAGTTTTGCGTTAAGCAGCCATCATTAAAACGTTATGTTTATGAGGAAAAACATAATAGAATTTATTAATTCAGATTTATCATCATATCAGGCAATGGCATATTCAGTTATGGTTACCCTGCTTTGTGTTTATTTTTTATGGAATCACTTGGGGTACTAAAACCTGATTTGATTAATCTATTTATTCTAATTTGATCTTTAGAGTCAATAATTCTCCTACCCTTATTTTGTTAGCAAATTCTCTTGCATAAATTTTATTGGCAGTATCATTATTTTATTTTCGCGCTTGCTAAAATTAAAGTGTTTTCAGTGCAGCAAACTGAATAGTTGTTTAACAATTTAAAATTTTCTTATCGATTACTATTTAACAAACACAACCAATGAATATACACGAATACCAGGGAAAATCTATATTAAAAAACTACGGAGTAGCCATACAAGAGGGCATGGTTGCCGACACTTCCGATGAGGCTGTAGCAGCAGCCAAAAAACTTCAAAAGCAAACCGGAACAGGATGGTGGGTTGTAAAAGCCCAGATTCATGCCGGAGGGAGAGGTAAAGGCGGTGGAGTAAAACTTGCTAAAACCTTAGATGAGGTTAAAGAAAAAGCGGGTGCTATTATTGGTATGCAATTAATAACACCTCAAACCGGTCCACAGGGAAAAAAAGTAAACAAGGTTTTAATTGCACAGGATGTTTATTACCCAGGACCAAACAAAACTGCCGAATTTTATATGAGTGTATTGCTTAACCGGCAAACCGGTAGAAATATTATTATGTATTCAACCGAAGGAGGCATGGATATAGAGGAGGTTGCAGCGCACACCCCCGAAAAAATATTCAAAGAAGAGGTAGACCCCAAGGTGGGGTTGCAAGGATTTCAGACGCGTAAAATCGCTTTTAACCTGGGATTAAGTGGAAATGCTTTTAAAGAGATGACAAAATTTGTTGCGGCACTTTACGCAGCTTACATCAACAGCGACTCATCAATGTTTGAAATAAACCCTGTGCTTAAAACCAGTGATGATAAAATTATAGCTGTTGATGCTAAAGTTAATTTGGACGATAACGCGCTTTTCCGCCATGCTGATTATGCAGCCATGCGCGATAAAACAGAAGAAGACCCTACGGAAGTTGAAGCAAGCGAGCACGATTTGAACTATGTGAAATTAGATGGCAATGTTGGTTGTATGGTAAATGGTGCGGGACTTGCAATGGCAACAATGGATATTATAAAACTTGCAGGTGGCGAACCAGCTAACTTTTTAGATGTTGGCGGTACAGCCAATGCCGCCAGAGTTGAAAAAGCTTTCCGTATTATTCTAAAAGACCCTAATGTTAAAGCCATTCTGGTAAATATTTTTGGGGGTATAGTTAGATGCGACAGAGTTGCACAAGGCATAGTGGATGCATATAAAAGTATTGGCGAAATTCCTGTACCAATTATTGTTCGCTTGCAAGGAACAAATGCTGATGAGGCAAAAAAAATTATTGATCAATCTGGTTTAAAAGTTTTCTCTGCTATCTTGTTAAAAGAAGCGGCTGATTTGGTTGCAAAAGTTATTAAGTAAAAAAATAAATTCGGGTATTAAGGTAAATAAGGTATTTAGGTACTTGATATTTAATAGCCTAAACCCTTTAATTTCCATAATTCCCTTAATAACCAACCCCCAACACAAATGAAATCTCTTCCAACAAAAAATAACTTTCTCGGAATTGCCGAAAAGGAATTCTATGATTACAAAACTTCTAAATATGTAATTCAATCGGTTCCCTATGAACACACCTCATCTTACCTTGCAGGGTCTGATAAAGGACCAAAAGCAATAATTGCAGCATCTCAGTTTGTAGAGTTGTATGATGAGGAGTTGGCTACAGAAACTTATCGCAATTGCGGAATTGCAACATTGCCTTCCGTTAAGTTTTCAAAAAAAGATGTGGATGAGCGTGCAGTTGCACTTATAGAAAAGGAAACTACAAAATTAATTAACGATAAAAAATACGTTGTATCATTGGGGGCTGAACATACTGTTACCTTTGGTTTTGTTAGGGCATTTGCAAAAAAATATAAAAACTTAACTGTTGTACAAATAGATGCTCACAGCGATTTACGGGAAAGCTACTCTAATAACAAATACTCTCATGCAAGTGTAATGAAGCGTGTGTACGATATGGGAGTAAACTTAGTACAGGTAGGTATTCGCGCACAATGTATTGAAGAAGCACAACTGATTAAGTCTTCAAAAAAAATAAACACTTATTACGCGCATCAAATTCGTAAAGATGTAAAGTGGGCTGATAAAGCTATTACCAACTGTACGGAAAATGTGTACCTTACTATTGATGCTGATGGTTTCGACCCAAGTATAATGCCAGCTGTTGGAACTGCTGAACCAAACGGTTTATTTTGGAACGAAACGCTTAGCTTTTTAAAGAAGTTAATTCAGAAAAAAAATGTAGTTGGTTTTGATATTGTTGAATGTGCCCCCTACAAGGGTAGTATTTTAAGTGAATATACGCTTGCAAAATTAGCTTACCGTATTATAGGATATTTAGAAAGCAAATAGAGTATGGTAGTAATTGTATAATTAGTTGAAGCGATAATTTGTTGGTTAAACCAATTTTAATCACTCAGTTCTATTTTTCAACTTGCTTCAACTATTTAAATCTCTTAATTATTTTTTCCCTTTAACCGTAATGCTTTTTCAAGCCATCAACCACAATTGCCACTGCGGGACAAATTACAGCATTGTTGTAAGTTATTTTTAATTTCTGAAGTATGTTGCGCTGCTGTGTGTGCGGAAAATTCCGGCATGCATTTGGACGCGCATCATACACACTGCAACAATTATCAGCCATTAAAAAAGGGCAAGGCATAGTTTTAAAAACGTAATCGTTATCCTCATCAATACGCAAATACTTTTCTGCGAAAACTGCCGGGCGCATTTTATTTTCTGTTGCAAGGCGTTCAATGTCCTTATCTAACAGCAATGGTCCTATAGTGCGGCAGCAGTTGGCGCATTGCAAGCAATCTATATTTTCAAATGCCTTATCATGCAATTGATGGGTTACTGCGTCTAAATCTTTAGGAGCTTTAGCTTTTAGCTTACCCAAAAACTTTTTGGTTTCCTTTTGCTTTTTTTGAGCTTGTTCAAGAATAAACTTGTAACCTGAATTCATTGCCTACAAAGATATTTAATATCATTTTTCATCAACTTAAAACCTTTATAAATAACTGCCGTATAACTGATATAAAATTTTTACAAGTCATGTATAGATTGATAAAACAGATTTCGCTTTTATGCGTAGCAGCTTTACTTAGTGTCACAGTTTTTGCTGGTGATGTTCCTTTCAGTAAAGGGAAATTTAAAGGTAAAGAAAAGGAGTTTGACGATGCCTTTAAAGACTATGAAAAGGGTTTGAAAAAATTCAGAGAGAGCCCCCCGGCTTATGACGAAGCTTTACCATTGCTCTCTAAAGCACATGCGTTTAATCCTGACAATGCCGACCTCAATTGTAAGATTGGTATTTGTTTGATGAACAGCGGTGAGAAGTATAAAGCCCTGCCTTATTTTGAAAAAGCGTATGAATTGAAAGAAACCGTTAATGCAAAAATTTGGTTTTATTTAGGTAGTGCTTATCAGGTAAACAACGAAATAAAAACCGCTACTGAGTTTTACAATAAATATTTGGCGCTTGTACAGAAAAATAAAAACGACAGGGAAATAAACATCACTAAAAGAAAACTTACCGAATGTGCTTTGGGCGATAGCATGATGACAAACCCTGCACGTGTAAAGGTAGTAAACCTTGGTGCCAACGTAAACAGTAAGTACCCTGAATATTCTCCGCGCATTACGGCTGACCAATCACAAATATTTTTTACATCGCGAAGGCAGGACACGTACGGTGGGCAAAAAGATAAAGCGGGTTCATATTACGAAGACATTTACACAAGCGAGTTCAAGAACGGTGAGTGGCAGCCCTGCAAAAATTTAGGATCTGATTTAAATAGTAAAACGCATGATGCAACGGCAGGCTTATCCGCTGATGGACAAAAGCTGTTTGTGTTTAAGGGCGATGTAGGTCATGGAGATATTTTAATGGCCACAAAAGGTAAACGCGGATGGGGAAATCCTAAATCACCCGGCAAAACAATTAACACAGACTTTCACGAATCCTCCGCCAGTTTAAGTGCCGATGGTCAAACATTATTTTTTGTAAGTAACCGAGATGGCGGAGAAGGTGGCAGAGATATTTATTTCAGCAAATGGAACCGTAAGAAAAAAGAATGGGATGCTCCTGCCAATATTGGTTCGCCTATTAATTCAAGTGCCGATGAGGAGGGTGTTTGGATTCATCCCGATGGAAAAACTTTATATTTCAGTTCGCGAGGAGAAGGTACAATGGGCGGATTTGATATTTTCTTCAGCCGTAAAGAAGATGGTAAATGGACCAAGCCCGCTAATATTGGTTACCCCATTAATAGTGCAGATGATGATGTATTTATGGAAATGAGTGCCGATGGTCAAACCATTTATTTTACATCTATTAAAAAAGACGGTTTTGGAGATAAAGATATTTATGCCGCTACGTATTTACCTGATGAAAAGAAACCTAAAGTAAAGGTATCCTTATTTAAAGGACATGTGTTTGATGCAGAAACAAAACAACCAATAGAAGCATCATTAGAGTTGGTTGATTTAACGCAAAATGAACCCGTGGGTACATTTGGTACCGATGCCAACTCGGGTAAATTTTTGGTTACTCTGCCGGGCGGGCGCAACTACGGTGCCGTATTTCAGGCAGATGGTTATATGTTTGAGTCTGATAATTTTAATATTTCAGATACGGCTGATTATAATGAGTATGCCAAGGATGTTTACCTGAAACCTGTTAAGGTGGGTACGTCTATTGTATTGAACAATATCTTTTTTGAAACAGCCAAGTGGGATTTAAAGAAAGAATCAACCGATGAGTTACAACGTTTGGTTGGCTTTATGACATCAAACCCAAAAATGAAAATTGAAATAAGCGGACATACCGATAACGTTGGTAAAGATGATTACAACCAAAAGCTTTCGGAAAACAGAAGTAAATCTGTAGCTGATTATATTGTGAGCAAAGGAATACTGGCTGACCGCGTGGTGTTTAAAGGTTATGGCGAGGCAAAGCCAGTTTCAACTAATGATACGCCCGAAGGAAGAACCTTAAACCGTAGAACTGAGTTTATGATTTTGGGGAACTAATATTCGTTTATAATTTTATAAAAGCGGAGTAAAATTTTACTGCGCTTTTTTTATTTTTATTGACGGAGTTAAACCATACACACTCACGCACAAATGCTCAACTTCCGCGATCAATTGAACAGGTACATTACGCTTGAAGATATACCACAACGAATTATTTCAATTGTTCCATCACAAACAGAGTTATTGTATGATTTGGGGTTATTTGAACAGGTGGTGGGTATTACCAAATATTGCGTTTATCCGGCAGAATGGTTGTTAAGTAAACCTCATGTAGGTGGCACCAAAACCTTAAGCATTAAAAAAATAAGACAACTCCAGCCCGATTTAATTCTTGCCAATAAAGAGGAAAACACTCAAGCATTAATTGAAACGCTTGAAAAAGATTTTGCAGTGTGGGTAAGTGACGTAACTGATTTAAACGATGCTCTTGATATGATACTTGAGTTGGGTAAAATCACCGCTACTACCCAAAAGGCACAGCAATTAGTTACATTCATTACGCAATCTTTTAATCAATTAGAAAAACAAACATCAGCCATTAAAGAGCCTGGGCGAGCTGCTTACTTAATTTGGCGAAAGCCCTATATGGTTGCCGCTTCCGGTACATTTGTTAACGACATGATGCAGCGTTGCGGTTTCACCAACGTTTTTGCAAATAAACAACGCTACCCCGAAGTATCAGACAATGACCTCCGGCAAGCAAAGCCAGACATTATTTTATTGAGCAGCGAACCGTTTCCTTTCCGCCAAAAACACATTGCAGAATTTAAAATGATTTGTCCATGGGCTAAGGTGCTGTTGGTAAATGGCGAATTTTTTGCGTGGTATGGCTCAAGGCTAAAAATGGCACCCGGTTATTTTTTAGAAATGATGAATAGCGAGTATTAAATAGAGATTACTAATGTATGTGTGAAGCCAAAATTTTCGCAATCACAGAAATGTTTAGCTATCAATAATTTCTTTTGACTTTTGACCTTTGTCTCTTAAGTCTTTAAAATACCGGCACCACTCCTTTAATTCACACTCAAAACACTTAGGTGAACGTGCGGTACATACATAGCGCCCATGCAGTATTAGCCAATGATGAGCAATGTGCACCTTTTCTTCTGGTATATACTTTACCAATTGCTTTTCGGCTGCCAATGGTGTTTTTGCATTGGTGGTTAATCCTATTCGGGCTGCTACTCTAAAAACATGAGTATCTACAGCCATTGCAGATTTGTTATAAACAACACTGGCAATAACATTAGCTGTTTTGCGCCCCACACCCGGCAATGTTTGTAATTGTTCTATTTCAGATGGCACTACACCGTTAAAATCTGTTATTAGTTTTTGCGCCATCCCGGTTAAATGTTTGGCTTTATTGTTTGGGTAGCTTATGCTTTTTATGTAAGGAAAAACTTCTTCAGGAATGGTATCGGCCAGCGCTTTGGCATCTGGAAACTTTCTAAACAATGCAGGCGTGGTTTCGTTAACGCGTTTATCCGTACACTGCGCGCTTAGGACGACAGCTACCAGCAACTCATAAGGGTTGTTGTATTTTAATTCTGTTTCAGCTTCCGGGAAATTGTTCTCAAAATGACGGAGTACATGGCGGTAACGTTCTTTCTTTGTCATGCCTAAGAACCAAAACCAAATTTAAATTCAAAATAATCAAACACCGGCACCAAATTCTTCCTTCTTTAACACAGAATCGTACGCAAATGTACCAAACGGTATAAGTGCCATTACAAACACTACCAAGGTTTTAACAATGTTCCATTTTTGAGCCTGCATGGCTTTTAACAACGCAAGCACATACCATATAAAAAGCAACCCGTGTATCCATCCCACATATTTAACGGCAAGCGGCATATTGGCAAAATACTTTAATGGCATTGCCACAAACAATAATATTATGTAAGACCATCCTTCTATAAATCCGGCTAATCGCAATCTTCCTATTGGTTTATTTGAAAAGTTCATTGCAGTAATAATGTGTGTTTAAAACAAAAAATATTTGCCTAATAATTCCCTATTAATTAATTAATTAATTAATTAACATAACAACCGCAAAGCATAAGCAAAGTAACAAATAAACAAGTGCTCTCCCCTACTCTTTTACAAGTTTAATGTGCGCAATATTACTCCCGCTTTCAATCTTTACAAAATAAATTCCAGAAGCATAACGACTTAATTCTAAATTGAAATTCAGTTCCTGTTCGCCATAAGTTTTTACTTCAGTTGAAACCACTACCTCACCTAGACTATTAACTAAAGATATTACATTCTTTTGTTCAAAAGTGTAAAATTTAATAAGAGTGCTTTCAGTTGCAGGATTTGGAAATGCTGTAACAGGCTTACCGTTTAATAACTGCAGATCATTAACAGACACTACGGTTATGGTTTGCGTTATAACATCGGTGCATAGTCCGTTACTTACTGTTAAAGTAACAGTGTAAGTTCCATTAGCAGCGTAAGTATGTACAGGATTTTGAATAGTATCTGTATTGCCATCCCCAAAATTCCAGAGCCACGATGTAGGCGCTCCTGTAGATGCATCAGTAAATGTATAAGTAAGATTGTTTTGTGTAAATGTAAATGCACCTGCAGGTGATGGATTAACTACAATAAAAACCGTATCGCGTCCAGTGCAACCTGTTTGGTTGTTAGTAGCATAGACAATGTATGCTGTACTTGTCATTGGAAATACAGTTTGTTGTGCACCTGTTAAAGAGCCTGGTTGCCATTGATATTGAATTCCAAATCCGGGTCCTTGTATAAAAGCATTTAGATTGGTGCTGCTACCTTCGCAAATAGTATCATTGTTAGTAGTACCATTTACGATAGGTGAGTTGGTAACATTAAACGTAACACTTGCTGAGCCTGAACATCCTAAAGAATCGTATCCGGTAATGGTATAGGTTGAAGTAAAAGCTGGAGTTATTTCTGCAGAATCACCGGCAGCATTGGTGGTTACAGACGGATTCCATAAATAAGTTAACGCTCCGATTGCAGCCACCAAAACGGGAGGAGATTGTGTGCAATAATTAACCGTTGATCCTACATTTAAAGTAACAACAGGAACAGGGCTTGTGCTAACTTCTACGAGTGTAGCCGAACTGCTGTCTGTAACGCTACCAGCACTACAATTTACTATGCACCTAAACCAAGTATTGGAAGATATAGTACCCGAACTCGCTGATGCAGCATTTGCTCCAAAATCCATCCAGGGACCTACGCTGTCAACAGCACTCTGCCACTGAAAGGTTAAACCACCTCCCGTTAGTCCGCTGCCGGTAAGCGACAAATTAACACTGCCGCTGCCTCCACAAATTAACGAATCGGTTGCCGCAACACCACCCGCAACAGGCGCTGAACATGCAGTCGGATATTCTGTCCATTGCACATCATCCACAAATACATGACCTCCACCCCACGCTGTACCGCGCAGTAAAACATAATTGGTATCGGTATTAAAAGTTGCCGGAATATTAAAAGTATAGTTATACCAACCGTTAGCAAGTTCATTTACAGGCAATAAAAAAAAGCGGCTTCGTGCCACTCCGCCTATACGCACTGCGTTGGTAAGAGAGTTGGTGTTGTTAACAAAAATGGTAACACTGTCACCTGCGGTAGAACTGTTATCTCTGTAAACCCATAAACTGAAAGTTGCTTGCGAACCGGCAGAGCCAATAAGGTTTATTACAGGTGTTGTTAATACTTCCTGATCTCCCGGTTGAGCATTAAATGATGAGAAGCGTGCCATTGCTGCGCCACTATGTGGAGTGCATACAGGATTGGTTCCTGTTGTTCTTCTCACCCATAAACTTCCACCGGGTCCGCTGGTTGTTGCATCCCATCCTGCGGGTGGAAATGTAACGCCATCAAAACTTTCGCTTTGTATTATTTGGCTAAAAGAAAACATTGTTTCAAAAGTTATTACCATGCTTAATGCAATAGTTTTTACAATACCCTTTTTCATATTTGAATTGTTGTTTTGTAGTTGTTTTAAAAAAAATTATCTCACAAGCGTTATTGAACCACGGTAGGTTTTATCGGCAACCTGCACAATAATGTAATATGTTCCGCCAGATAAATCGCTGCCTGTTCCGTCCTTTTTACCATTCCAGCAAGGTTTTGAAGATGAGCTTTCAAACACCTGCTTACCCCATCTGTTAAATACCTCAAACTTACTGCACTCTGCAAGATTTACTTCATTGCCCAGTTCAAAACAATCATTCAGTCCATCGCCATTAGGAGTTAATATATTGGGTATGTTACTGAAAATGTCTCCGATAATGCTTGATGCAAAATCAACAACAGCCGTATCGTTACAAACATTATTGGTGGCAATAAGCGTAATTATATTGTTTCCTGATAAGCTGAACTGCACCTGTGGATTAATATCTGTGGATGTGCTGCCATCAGGGAAAATCCATAAATAAGTTAACGCATCAATACTGTTATTTGTTAATGTGCCGTCATATCCAGCACAGGTAACATCACTTAAATCGCCATCATTAACAGTAAATGCCGCCTGAGGGTTAATGTTAATACTAACAGTTGTGGTGGTATCGGCACTGCACCCGTTGGCATCGGTAACAGTAACCACATACGTAGTTGGCACCAAAGGTGAAGCCACAGGGTTTTGAGCATTGGCATTGTTAAGTGAAGCAGATGGAGTCCACAGATAACTGACTCCACCACTTGCAAATAACTGTGCATTGGTTCCTGAACAGATAAGTGTATCAGCATTTACAAATGGTATGGGTAATGGATTAACCGTAATAGTTACTGTTGCAGAATCAATGCAGGTGTTACCGTCTGTAACCACAACCGTATAAGTGGTAGTTGATGATGGATTAGCAACAGGATTACTAATTGTATCATTGCTTAAAGAACCACCACCAGGAGACCATTGATAGCTGTTACCCCCACCGGCATTTAATTGAATAGTATTACCAATACAAATTGCAGAGTTGGATGTTACCGTAACTGTTGGCAATGAATTAACCGAAACCAAA
>Ga0209605_1000236_pt1 | contig 74440 bp, 74 predicted proteins | sample AD_UKC035_MetaG_FD_184408 | JGI IMG/M metagenome (GOLD analysis project Ga0209605, IMG submission 184408) | Active sludge microbial communities of municipal wastewater-treating anaerobic digesters from USA - AD_UKC035_MetaG (SPAdes) (version 2) | ecosystem: Engineered > Bioreactor > Anaerobic >...
GCAGCAGGTGCAACTGGTGCGGGTCCAGCGAGAGCGCCGCCCCACTCTCCTTCCGGGGCCACGCGGTGAAGCGCCCTTGCGAAAGGCGTTTCTGGCAGAGCCAGAACCCCTGGCCATCGTACATCAGACACTTGAGAGCGTGCCGGCGACGCGAACAAAAGACGAACAGCACCCCCGCCAGGGGATCCGCGTCCAGCACTCGGCGACAGAGGGCTGCCAGCCCGTCAATGCCCTTGCGGAAGTCGACCGGTTCGACCGCCACCAGGATCCGCATCTGCGGGGTGATCTGGATCATCGCGCTCGTCGCCAGAAACTCTCGGCCAGGGCGACCAGCGTCGCGGTGTCCCCGCGCACCCGCAGCGTCATCCGGGCGGCGCCACCCTCGCACAGTTCCACCACCGACTCGCCCCCACCAACCTCGGGAACCTCCGCCAGCTTCTCCTCGACAAACTCGGGCCTACAGCGCGCCGACGAAGCTTCGGCCCCGCCGGAGGATGTCACCACCACGGCGGGCGAGCGCGGCGCTACCCGCTCCCGCAGCTTGTAATAGTCCAGCCGCAGGGTGCGGGCCACCCTGCTCGGACCCTCGCTGCGCGCCAGTTCCCTGGCCGCCCGCCACAGGCCCTCAGGCAGACGCGCGCGCCCGGTTTGCCTCCGGCGCCAGGCATGGACTTGCTTTTCCAGTCGGTGAAGGTCGCTCGTCGTAAACGTCTCGGCGCTCATGCGTGGTTCGGCTGTTGATCGCTGCCGCAGAACCTACGCCGATCCCGTCCCAGTCTTCACGCACGCTTGCCGAAGCAACACGCTAAACCGGCCTCACCAGCCGGCTAAAGGGACGGAGTTCACCACCCGTCACGCCCGTGTTCCGTAGCGCGTGGTGCCATGAGAGCGGCTCGCCACGTGCGAGGGAGGCTTCTGGAAGTAATCCTTCGACTCGAAGAGTAATCTCCAGATTCTATCCCATGCCATGAAACCCAAATGGTGGTTGAATACGGGCGAGCGAGAAACGCTCCGCCGTGTAAACCGGCGGAGTTGTCTGGCTCAAAGCGGGTGCGAGGCGAACCAGGAGCGCCTCAAATCCCCCGGCGGGATTCGGACCACAGTTCCGCAGTCGCGGGACCCATCGGGTGCAAGGCTCGACAGGTTCGTTTAACGCGCGCTGGCGTCGGGAGCCTGGCGGTGGTGACATCGACCAGCCGGAGGCGGACAACTTCATGAAAACAACCCCCATCTTTTGCCCCTGCGGCCTGTCGTGCGGAACCCCGACGGGAGTGGATTCACTGGCCCATTGCACTGGAAGCGGCTCGGTGGTAAACTAACCAGTGAATGGTTAATTTCACGACTGCCATGACTACCGTCAGTGCATTGGACGCCAAGACCCGTTTCGGGGAATTGCTGGACCGGGTGGTGGCGGGTGAGGAAATTGTGATCACCCGACACGACAAACCGGTGGCCCGTATTCTGCCTGAAGGCCGGCGCAGTCTGAGGCAGGTCGGTGAGGCCGTGGATACCTTGTTCCGGTTGCGGGGGCGGATCGCTTCCCGCACCAAGGGTGGCCGGGCGCTCACCCAGGGTGAGATCAAGTCCGCCATCGAGGAGGGGCGCCGGTGAGCCTGCGCTGGGTCGTCGACGCTTCGCTCGGACTGGCGTGGGTGCATCCCCATCAGGCGACGGTTGAAACGGACCGCCTGCTTCGCCGACTGACTGAAGGCGTAACGCTGGTCGTGCCGGCCCTCTGGTTTCAGGAAATGGCCAACGCCCTGCTGGTTCTGGAGCGGCGACGGAAGCTCAGAGCGGAGGAGCGTCGAGAGGCGCTCGCCACTCTGGGCGGATTGAACGTTACGGTGGATTTTGAAGGGGCCACGTTGGCTTTCGGCAAGGTTTCGGAGATGGCGGAGAGATGCGGCCTGTCGGTCTACGATGCCACCTACGTGGAGTTGGCACTCCGCGATGGCCTGCCTTTGGGCACCACCGACGAGGCTCTGCGCAAGGCGGCACGCCAGAGCGGCATCCCATTGCTCATTGGATAACCGCGATGCCCGCTGAGGGGCGAACGAGGGGACTTCGGACGCCAGAATTGCCGTCGATGCACCAGCGAGCGGTCTGCATCCCATGAGCTGTCTTGGCGCTCCAGAAATGGGGTAGCGCCGCTGGAGGCCGAAAGCGAAGCGGGCCTTGGCTCGCGGCCGGAAGCGTGCGCCTGGGGCCCGTTTCTGGGGCGCGTGGTCACCCTGCCCTGGAGAACCAGAGCCGGTTAGGTCACCCGCCATGCCTTCCCGCCATAACGCTGTTTGGAGGTGCGTGATGGAGTATCGATGCGAGGCCACTTCGGTGGCCGGGTTCGTTCAGCAACTGGCGGTGGGCAACATCGCCCACGGCTATTAAATGCGTTTTCCTTAGGAAAACGCACGATTTCTGGATGATAGACAACGGTTTTAGACTTGCGGAAGGCTGGTGGAGCCGAGGGGAGTCGAACCCCTGACCCCCACAATGCCATTGTGGTGCTCTACCAACTGAGCTACGACCCCAGCCAAAACCGGCGCGCACTCTAGTCCCCGCACGCCCGTTGTCAAATCCGAAAGCTCATCCCGGATCCTCGCCTAACGCGTGTGGCGCGAACGTTCGCCATCGGCACCGGGTGGGTTTTCGCCTTGAAGGCGCGTGGGGTGTCGGCTCCGGGGTGGCCCGCCCGCTCGCGGGCGGGTTCTATAGGGTATGGAGGGGATGGGCCCGCCCTGGGGGCGGGCAGCCAAATCCGCGGGAACCGCTGACGGGGCGGCTCAGGACGCAGGGTCCAGCCCAGGAGGTTGAGCCGCAAGGGACGCTTACGCGCGGATTTGGGCTCATGCCCACCACTCCCGCGGCCGGTTCTGGATCTCCGGGCTCGCCAGGAGCGTGCGAACCAGGCGCGCGTTGGCGTCCACCTGGAAGTCGAACATGCCGACACAGATGAAGTCGGCGCCGTTCTCGAAAGCGTAGCGGAAGCCGGCCTCGGGGCGGATGGCGCCGGCGGCGAGGGTTTTGAAGGCGATCCACGGTTTGGTGATGGCCAGCATCGCGCGGATCGTGCGTTCGGGATCCAGGTCCCAGTAGTTGTCCGCGGGATTGTCGACCACGTCCAGGGTCTGATCCGGACGGCGGGTGGACCAGTAGTTCACGGGATGGAGGGTCTTGACGTAGAACTCGGCACCGAGGTTGTCCTTTTCGGATTCGAGGATGACTTCGAGCTTGTGCGCGCCGATCCCGGCGGGCAAACCCTGGCGTCGGACGAGCTCGACGCAGCGGCCGAGGAGGTCGAGGTGCCCGCTCTTGTACCACTGATCGCCGATGACTCCCTGAACGTAGACGGCCGCGGCGCCGAAGTCGATGGACCGCTGAATATCCGTTTTCCAGTCGTTGATCTCGGGGTGGCCCTCGGCGATCCACTGGATCTTGCCCCCCTGTTTCCAGTGGCGGGCGAAGAGATCCATGGGCTTCTTGGCGGGATCGGCGATGATGGTGTTGACGCCCTGGGACTCGAGGCGGGCGAGGGTTTCCAGAACTTTGGCTTCGGTATTGTAGGCGCGCATCAGGGAAGGCACATAGTGGAGGTCGCGGGAGTGAGCCCAACCGCTGATGAGGTTGCCGCCGGAAATGAGCCGGCTGACGGTCAGCCTGCCCAACTTGCCGTGGGGGAGCGTGCCGCTCGCGGCCGTGGCCGATGGTGGTCCGGCAGGGGCGGTTGCGGGGTCGGCAGCGTGCGCTGCGGCGGTGGCGGCGGCGGAACCGACGACGGTTCGGGCGAGGAAGGTGCGGCGTGTCAGTTTCTGGTTCATGACGGCGGGCTCCTGCGAGCGGCTCCAGCCTTTCGGACCGCCGGGAGGATGTCAACAGGCGGGAACCGACCCCAATCCGCGCGTAAGCGTTCGTTGCGGCTCAACCTTCTGGGCTGGCCCAGGCGCCTTGAGCCGCCCCGTCCGGGGTGTCCGCGGATTGGGAAGCCCGCCCGCCAGCGGGCGGGCCACCCCGGAGCCGACACCCCACGCGCCTTCAAGGCGAAACCCACCAGGAGCCGATGGCGAACGTTCGCGCCGCACGCGTTAGGCGAGGATCCGGGTTTCGCGCCTGCGCTTGACGGTGGGGGAGGGGCGATCAAGGATGAGCGGGCACGGACTCCGTGTGAAGTGGAGGCACCATGATCAGAACTCGTTGGTCGGCGGTCGGGATGCTGTGGGCGGTTGTCGCGGCTTTCAGTCTTCCCGCGTTTGGGGCGACGATTTCCTGGAAGAACTCGAGGACCGGGGCGGTCGAGGCGGCACGGAATTCCGCAAGGCTGATTCTCCTGCTCGCCGGGCGCGACACCTGCGGCAATTGTCAGTATATGAAGGAGACGGTGTGCGAGTCGGCCGGGGTGCGCCCCGTGCTGCAGGCGAACTATGTCTGCTGGTACTGTCCGGTGGACTACTCGACGGAATGGTATGCCTACGCCAGCGGGCTGGGGAGCTTCACGCTTCCGCTGATTTGCGTGGTGGACCCTGGGGATGCCACGGCGTACCTGGATCGGACCACGGCGACCCAGACGGTGTCCGCGTTCAGCGGCCGGCTCGGCTCGCACCTGCCGACACAGCCCATCGCCCTCGTCCTGGTGCGCGACACGGTCTCCCACCTTGCCTGGGAGACCGAGAGCCCGATCCGGTATCGTGTCCTGCGATCGCAGAATCTGAAAGCGTGGTCGTTTGTCGGCGGGATCGTTCCGGGGACCGGGTCCACGGTGAGCATCGATGACACGTATACGGCCCCGGGTTGTTTCTACAAGGTGCTGGGGTTTCGCTGAGCGAGGACGGAGCCAGAGGTTGCCGGCACCGCGGTTGGTCGCGTTCGGTCTGCTATTGGGCAGTCGCAGCGGCTTGGTTGCTCACGGCGCTTTCCGTGTCGATGCCGGCGTCGAAGACCCCGTTGCCATTGCAGTCGTTCCAGGCGGTGACGACGTACGTGTACGTGACACGGCTGGTGAGCCCGCTGTCCTTGTAGGTCAGGATGCCGGGTCCCACGCCCGCCCGGAACTGGAGCTTACCCGACTGGAGGTAATAGACGCGGTAGCCGCCGTTGGGGGCCGGGTTGCCCGCGGTCCATGTGAGCGAGACGCTCTTCTTGCCGGCTTTCGCGGTCAGATTGTGAGGAGTTCCCGGCGTCATGCACGGCGGCGGGGGAGCGGTCCCCCATGATGCCGTCGCCATGACGTGGGGTTCGGCCATCCCGGTGTTCAGCCAGGCGTTCAGCAAGTTCACGCCTTCGTTGGCCAGGAACGCGTTCGCGCCCGTGTTCGCCAGGTAAAGAAACTGGACGTACTCCCAGCTGGTCGGCTGATAGAGGAGCTGGATCTGGGCATAGGCAGCGCCTGTCGGGCGATTGAGGGCGATCTCATCCCAGTAGTTGAAGGTGCCACCGGCCGCCGGTGAGCCGTATTGTGTGGCGGGAACGGGCAGAGCGTTTCGCGCCCGGGCCTCGTTGTAGGTCATGCCGTACGGTGGGATCCGGTTGTCGGACACGACCGTGTTGTTCAGGACGAAATGGAAGGACTCATGCGTGGTTCCAGGGGCCTGTGCGGCGAGTTCTGCGAGGGTATACGTCACTGTTCCGCTCACCCGGTCAAAACTGAGAGGCAAGCCTGTGGAGTAGCCCAGGGCGAGGAGTTGCTTGGCCCATTCCTGGGTGAGCCCGTAGTGCGCTTCGTAGACGATGGTGTCCTCGGGGTCGAGGAGGGTCTTCACCGTGGTGGGCGTACCGTTGATGGTGACCGTGAGAGGACCGTACGCGCCGTCCTCACGCAGCAGGTTGTCGGTCGCATCATACCATTTGACGTTCAGCCACATTCTGCGGCCTTCAGGATACCCGGAGATCAACTTGTGTCCGGTCAGATTGAAGATCGTCAGAGTATCGCCCACGACCTTGAGGGACGCCCCCATGTTCAGCTGTTGGATGGCCCGGTCTTTGCCGGCCTTGAGAGCGTCGATTTGCACGGTTGTCAATCCGCCTCCCAGCCGGAGAGTGCCCTGAGCGTTCTGGTAGAGTATGGCGTCCGGCATCCAGTAATTGCCGCCGGTCATGTCGTGCAGGGGGAGATCCGGTCGGGTCGGGACGCCGGCCTTGTTGCAGCCGACGCCGGTGGTGGCGCGCAAATGGCAGGTTTGACAGCTGAAATAGCGCGGGGTGCCGTCGGCGTAATTGCCCTTCGCGCTGTCGAAAGCGGCCTTGATGGCCCCCGCCTTGAGGTCTGCCGGGAGGCCCGCGTAGCCGCTGACGAGGGTTTGTGACAGGGCGCCGGCCCGGTACTCGCTGTAGGTGCGCTCGACGATGCCGTACTGGAAGGGGAAGTTGTTGAAGGCAGCTTTCTCGTCGACCGGTGACCCGAGGACTCCGCTGGCGACCACAGGATCAGCGGTGGTTTGTGTCCCGTTGTTATGGGCGAGGTCGCCGACCGCGGGGTTGGAGACGTCGTGGCACGTGCCGCAGTAGTCGATGTCCCGATGGAACTTCGACTGGATGAACTGGTGGCGTGCGACGGCGTCGCTGTAGGGGCCGAGCTTTTGGTTGCCGCCCCAGAGGGACTCCATGCCGCTGCCGTAGTAGCCTTGGCCGGCGCCGTTATTGGCGACGAACGGCGGGTTCATCATTCCGAGGAGCTCCAGGTTGTTGGGGTTGGTCATCTTGTGGCAATTGTCGCATTCCACGCCGTCGGCATCCCCGGCGAGGAGACCGGAGCCGTCGGTGGGAGTGGACCGACCGCCATACCAACCGCCGGTGCTGTGACAGCGGATGCAGAGGTCACCCGAGCCGTCGAAGTCCTGCTCGGCAATCGCCAGCGTGGCCCAGAAGATCGGGTCGCGGCCCGCATTGGCCATCATGCTACCGCGCCAGTTGAAGGCGGGTTCGACGGCTCGATTGTAGCCGCCGTGGCAGTTGTCGCATTTGTCCGGCGACTCCAAGTTGCCGACTTCGCCGGGCTGAGTGCCGGGCTGTTGGATCTCGTTGGGGACCACCAAGGCGGCCAGGGCGATGGAGAGGCCGAGGAGTGCCGAGGCGGCGACGATATTGCGAGGCATCCGTTTCATGAGCGTTCCTGTGGTTCTCATGCCAACCGCCGCGACGCCCCAACCCTGCCGACAATGCCTGCATTCAGGCCGGTCACGAGCATCACGACGGGCTGTTGGTGCCCTTATGCAGCACTCGTCCGAGCGTGTCGAGTCCCAAAAGCCCCATGGGGAAGTCCTCGAGCAGGCCGGCGGGATTGAATGGGAGGGGGCGCGGCGGGCCGCAGGGGTCGAGCAGGCCGGCGGCGGCTGGATCTTCGAGGCAGTTGGCCGACACCAGGAGGTGCTCGACGGATAACGTGTCCCGGATGCGGACCACACGCGCTTGCTCCGGATCGTCCACGGCCAAGGTCGAGAGAGCCGCCTCGATGGCGTCGCGGTCGGTCTCGAAGTGGATGGGGATCTTGGCGCCCTGGATCGAGAGGGCAGTGAGTGCGTTGGTGATGGTGGCGCGGGGATCGATGCTGTGGACCAGTCGGGCCGTGGTGAAATCGGCCATGCCGATGCCGATGGCATTGCCGTGGCTCTCCGGGGTGAGGTCGCGGACGAACACGCGCCGGACATGCGGATGACGATGCGGTTCGTCCTCGGCGAGGGAGTATCCGTGGATGCGGCGGCCGATGACGGCGGGGTCCATGCCGGTGCCACTGAGGTTCTTCCCCATGCGATCCACGATGAGGAGATCGATTTCCGCGAAGGGCAATCGGGGCATCAGGGCGTTGGCCTGGGCACAGAGGTCGGGTTCCTCCGCCTCGATCCGGTCCGGGGGCAGGACGACCAGGCGGGCCAGCTCGTGCCGGGGGCCTTCGACGATCCCGATTCCCGCGCGGAGCGGCAGGTGGCGGAGCAGGAGGCTGGCGGATTCGCGGAGAACGACCTCGTGACCGTGGCGGCTGCCGGCGCGGTGGAACGTCGCCGCGCCGGTGGGCTTGCCGAGGCCCACCACGAGCATCTTGAGCAGGCCGCTGCCCAGGCGGCCGCCGAAATCCGTGTGAGGCTTGATGCGGTTGATCAGGATCAGGGCGTCAGCCCGCAGCGCCGGGGTGCTGCAGACCACGAGGGTCCCGAGGGGTGTGGATCCGATCGAGGTGACGTCGAGTGAGGCGTCGATCGGGATCCCGAGACGCTCGCTCGTGACGCCGTACCCGGCGAGCAGCGCGGTTTGGCCCTCGGCGGTGGCGCCGCCGTGGCTCCCCATGGCGGGGATGAGGAACGGGCTCAGCCTGGCGGAGCGGAGCGTCTCGATCGTGGCGGACACGAGGGTGTCGAGGCCCGTGATGCCGCGGCTGCCGACCGCCACGGCGACCCGTGCACCGGGTTCGAGTCCGGACAGAAGTGGCGTGAGCTGGCCGCGGATCTCGCGGGGAGCGTCCACGGGTGTCATCGGAGCGTAGCGCTGGCGCACGGGCACGAGGTCCGGCAACCGGCATGGCTTTCCCTCGACGGCTGGCGGCGGGAGGACCTGGGGCATGGGAGGAGGGGAACGTTGGGGCAGCGCCGTGGGGGGTCACGGACGACCCGGGACGGATCCGGTTGGGGGCGGGTTGGTCCGCGGCGCGAGGCGGTCGAGTTTCTCCTGGTACTCCTCAGCCAGGCGGGATTGTTCCAGTGCACGCGCCAACGGGATGGCCTCGCGGTAGATCGTGGCGAGACTGCCGAACTTGGGATTGTCCTTCAGGAACCGGGCGTAGGCGGCGAGCGCATCGGAGTCGCGCTTGAGTTTCACCAACGTGCGTGCGATGGCGAGCTGGAGGGCCTGGCGTTGGACCGGGGTGGTCGGGAGTTTGCTGGCGGCGTTCAGCGCCTCGAGAGCGCGGGAGGCGTTGTCCGAGAGGAGGAGAAGGTCCGCGAGCTTCTGCTGGAGCAAGGCGCTGGTGCGTGTCTCCGGGGCCGCCTGAAGGGACGCGATCGCCTGAGCAGGGGAATCTCCTCCGGCGAGCCGGCGATTGACGGCATGCAGGAGGACCCAATCGGAGGGCGTGCGGCGCGAGGTGGTGTCCGGGGCGTTGGCGGCGGCGCCTGGGACGCGGGGCCGGTACAAGGGATCGCCGAGGAGGGTCGCCTGCCAGGAGAGGGCGGGCAGGGCGCAGTAGGCGGCTTCTCCGAAGGTGGCGCCTTCCTTGAGGAGTTTGGAGTAGAGGACGCCGACTTGGACAGTGGTATCGAGGAACGGTTCGTGCACATAGCCGATGGTGGCGGCGGCGCCGGAGGCGAGCAGGTTGCCGACCCATGAGCTGGCGTTGCGGATCGTGTTGGCGTTGTAGGAATGAAGATGGTAGGCGATCGCGCCGGGCTGGAATTCAGCGCCACCTGCCAGAAACGGCCCGGAGGGGGAACCGTCGTACCAGCCGGCGTAGAGCGCGATCTGGGGCATGAGCGTGGCGGCGTCGAAGGTGCCCGGGAGGTTGTCCACGGCACACTCGAAGCCCAGGTCGCGGGCGACGGTCGCGGCCGCGTTGATCCAGTCGTCGCCCCGCTTGTATCCGCTCTCGGTGAGGTTGCGGGTGTCGAAGTAGGCCCGGCCACAGAGGCCTCGAGCCTCGGCCTCGATCGCCTTGTCGACCAGGCTGCGGGCGACGCTGGCGCTGGGCCCGTCAAGGCGGGTCACCATCAGCAGGCCATTGGTGGGATGCAGCCGGGAGAAATTCGTGAAGCCGAAAAAGGGGTTCTTGGCGGGGCCCGCGATGGAGAGCTTGCGATCCAGCAGGGGCAGGAGCGCGAGCTCGCTGTCGACGGCGGCGTGATTCTGCTGCATCGGAACGCCGGGCTTGGCGGCGGCGGGCGGGGGCGCGTTGGTGTCTTCGGCGATCTTTGCGGGCACGCCGTAGCAGAGGGCGAGATACCGGATCCGGGCTTGGACTGGGATGCGAATGACCTCGCCGGGGCGGTTGGTGGTGGCGGGTCGGATGGCGGAGTAGAAAGAGACCAGCTTGCGGCGGTCGAGTTCCTGGATGAGGGGTTCCTGGAGCTGGGCGCGGAACTCGGCGCGCGTCATGGTCTCGCCCTTGGGCAGGGGCAGACCGATGACGTGCGTGGCAGGCAGACCGCGCACGCGGGCGTAGTGTTCAGCGACGAGGCGCGAGTCCGGGGCGACGTTGGCGTTGTAGACGACGGCGACGGGCGGGGGCACGGACTCGGAGGCGGCGGCTGCGGTCTTGCCGGTGATTGAGGCAAGAGCCGCTGCGGTGGTGAGCACGAGGGTCCGTCCCCAGGCTGTCAAAACTGAAAAGCGGCGGCGCATCACAAGCATGAGACGGTGGAATTGGCCCGTCTCTTCAGCCTCGAGCCTTGGGTGGATGGAAGGAGGCAGGGTGTTCACGTCAGGGAAACGCGGAGTCCGTCGTAGGCGAAGGCGACGCCCTCGGGCAGTTCCGCCTGATCGACGTCGTGATCGAAGTCATGGGTCAGATGAGTGAAGAAGGTCTGTCGGGCGGCGATGCGTCGGGCGGTGGTGAGGGCCTCGTCGAGGCACATGTGGGTCGGGTGGGGCGACCGGCGGAGGGCGTCGAGCACGGCCACCTCGACGCCGCGGATGCGGTCCACAACGGCGGGCGGCACCTCTTTGCAGTCGCTGAGATAAGCGATGCGCGGCCGGTTCCCCTGGGAGAAGAGGAAGCCGAGGGTTGTCAGGCTGCCGTGGGGAAGCGGGAACGGGGTGATGTCGAGGTCGCCAAGGCGGAATGGGCCGTCGATGAGGTGTGGTTCGGGGATGAAATACCCGCGGGGAATGGGGCCGCCGTGGAAGGCGTAGTTGAAGACGCGGCGCAGGGCGTCGAGCGTGGCGGCGGAGGCGTAGAGGGGCAGGGGACCGTTCCTGAGATCGCAGAAGCGCCGGCAGTCGTCCAGCCCCATGATGTGGTCGGCGTGCGCATGGGTGAAGAGGACGGCATCGAGCCATCGGATGTTCTCGCGCAGGATCTGCAATCGGAACTCGGGTGTGGTATCAACCACGAGCTTGACGGCTCCCGTGGCAAGGTAGACCGAGGGCCGGGTGCGATGGTTCCTGGGGTTGGCGAGGAACGAGGGGGGATATTCCTTCCCAATGATGGGCACCCCCTGCGACGTGCCGCTGCCGAGAAATGTCAGCTCGAGTCCCATGACCGGTTTCGTTGGCGTCACGCTATCGCGGCTGCCGTGCCGGAATCAAGCGTCGGACCTCAGAGCCTGTTCAGTGACAGAGGAGAGACGACGGAGATCTGAAGGAAAAGTGCAGGGAGGGCCGGCGCACTCGAAGACCTGTCGGCCGCGCCGGCCCCCCCCGATCCACGCGGTAGCGTTTTGGAGTGCGACTGCCCTCAGCCGCCTTCCCACAGAGAACCGAGCACAGTTGAGCTTTCCAATTCCGGGGGTCCCTTTATACAATATGGGGGAGGCGGCGGCCTCGGATCGACTCATGCTGAGCACCCTGCGCATACGGAACATCGCGTTGGTCGCAGATCTGACCTGGGAGCTGGCGCCGGGCTATGTGGCGATCACCGGGGAGACCGGGGCGGGCAAGTCGATTCTGATCGACGCGCTCGGCCTGGTGCTGGGGGGGCGTGCGGATCGCACCTTGCTTCGGAGCGGGGCGGAAAACGGGAGCGTCGAGGCGGTCTTCGAGTTGCCCGGGTCGCGTGCGGCGCAGGGGGAATGGCTGGGCGCGAACGGGCTCGAGGCCGCGCCGGATGGTCTCCTGGTTCTGAAACGCACGATCACGGCGGCGGGCGCCAATCGGCAATACGTGAACGGAGCCCCGACCAGTCTCGCCATCCTCAGCCGGATCGGCGATGGGCTGGTGGATTTCCACGGGGCCCACGAACACCAGTCCCTGCTTCATCCGGCGCGGCAGTTGGCCATCCTGGACGCGTTCGGAGGGCTCGAGGACGAAGTCAAAGCGGTGCGCGAGGGGGTGTTGCGCCGACAGTCGCTGGACCGGGCGCTGGCGGAGTCGGGGGGCGACGAGCGGACCCAGCTTCAGCGGCTGGATTTGCTGAGGTTTCAGGCGCAGGAAATCGAGGCTGCCCAGCTCCGTCCCGAGGAGGAGCAGGAGCTTGATGCCGAGTACACCCGAGCCCACAACGCTGCCCGGCTGCTGGATCTGGCCGAGATGGCACGCCAGGGGTTGAGCGACGATGAAGGGTCCGTCCGGGCTCGAATGGGCGAGGTCGGTAGGCTCTTGCGGGAGTTGGGCCGTCTGGACCCTGGCGCGGAGGGCTTTTGCGGGCTGCTCGATCAGGCGGGGGGCGTGCTCCAGGACCTCGAGCGCGAGTTAAGCCGGTACCGGGACCGCATCGACATCGATCCGGCCCGGCTCCAGGCGCTCGAGGATCGCCTCAACCTCATCCAGAGCCTCAAACGCAAGTACGGATCCACGGTCGCCGAGGTGCTCCGCTACGGGGCACTGGCTCGGGAGGAACTGGCGGGGATCGAAGGCCGCGCCGGGAGCCGAGCCCGGATCGAGGCGGAACGGGAGGCGTTGAACCAGACGCTCATCGCGGCCGGACACGCGTTATCCAAACGGCGGCAGGCAGTCATCCCGCGCCTGGTGCGGCACGTCCTGCGCCAGTTGCAGGACCTGGGTTTCCGGCAGTCGCGCTTTGACATCCTGCTGGCCGGCGCGCCGCCGGCTGCGGACGCCGAGGGCGTGCCGGCAGGTCCGGGGCTCACGGGGTTCGATGGCCTCGAGTTTCAGTTCTCGCCGAATCCCGGGGAACCGATGCAACCGCTGCGGGCGATTGCGTCTTCGGGCGAGCTGGCCCGCGTGATGCTCGCCCTGAAGACGGTGCTGGCGGCCGAGGACAACGTGCCGGTGCTGGTGTTCGACGAGGTCGACGCAAACGTGGGAGGGGAAACCGCGAACGTGCTCGGGGTCAAGATGCGGCAGATTGCCGGGCGCCGGCAGGTGCTGTGCATCACCCATCTTGCACCGGTCGCGGCGCGAGCCTCCGCCCATTATGCGGTGACGAAGCACGTGCGCGATGGACGTTCCGTGACCGAGATCGAGCAGTTGGACCGGGAAGGGCGGATCCGGGAGTTGGCCCGGATGCTGGGTGGCGCCAGTGCCGCCGCGCGGCGTCACGCGGAAGCGCTGGTCGCGGAAAACACAGCAGCCCAGGGGGCATGAGAGGACGGAGGACGAGCAAGCAGGGAGCGTGGAGCCAGAGCTCAGAGCAGCACAGGCTACCTGACGCCACTCACGTTCGCATGTTTTACACCTTCTCGGTCAACGCACAGCCGGCGCCTTTCATCACTCAAGGCATGCGGGCATTAGCCGTTGCCGCCGGTGCGGAGTCGCCGGGGGCGGCGTGCGAAGAAGTAGATGAGCGCACCCAGGATGTGCGTGAAGAGGATGATCACGATCCACACCAGCTTGTCATTCCCTTCGCTCGGTTCGTGCAGGGCACAGTCCACCAACATCCAGATCCAGAAGACCGTGCCCGCAATCGCCAACAGAACGCCAAGGAAGAAAATCGGCAGTACGATCAGGTCTAGTCCCATCGCTTGAGTCTCCACAGGGTTGCTCCGCCACATCACCAGGTTCCAGTCGGTGTCTCTCTCCATCAATACTCCCGTTATCGGATCCGTCGATTACAATCCCCGGCGGACTGTGCAGGCCCGCCCGCGGCTACAGATGGGTCCCCGCGAAGCCGGCTCTTCCCCCCCGATCGGCGATCCGGCCCGAATCTGTGCAGGGAGGGTGCCTCGCCGATTCAGGGCGGAGCACCGATTGCCGTCCGCAGGGAGATGCTGTAGCCGCCCGCGCCGAGGGCGGCTGGCTGTGAACCCCTATCGCTCCGCCCGGGACAGAGCACAGAGGACAGTCCCCTGTACCCGCCTCGGTCAGCGCCCGCGGCTACAGGTTGATCCTGCAGCCGCCCTTCCGCTGCCGCGGCAGTGGGTCGGCGTTGGGCATTGAACATGACCCCCGGGGGCGCTAGGCTGACTTCATGAATACGATACGACGCTCGATCTGTTGTCGGCTCTGCTCGCTGGGTCTGGTTCTCACCCTCGCCGGGGCGGTCCTTGCCCCTTGCGGTCGGGCGGCGGACGGCGAATCCGAGTTCAGCAAAGCGGTCATCGATCTCGGCATGGTCGTGAAGGACGCCGGACGAACCGCAGCATTTCTGACCAACGCCATCGGGTTCAAGGAGGTGCGCGGTTTCCCGGTCACGAGTGAACTGGGCCGCAAGATCGGTCTGATCGACGGGCACGCAGTCGACGTGCGGGTTTTTGTGCTTGAGGACGGTGAGCCCGCGACCCGGATCAAGGTCCTGTCGTTCCCGGAGGCGGGTAGCAAGCCGGCGGACCAGGCGTGGATTCACTCGACCCTCGGGTTCCGGTACTTGACCCTGTACGTGAAGGACATCAACCGCGCTCTCGAGCGGTTGAAGAAGGCGCAGGTCAACCTCCTGGGCGAGACGCCGGTCGATCTCGGGGGCGGGACTTCCCTGGTCGCCGTGAAGGATCCCGACGGCAACTTCATCGAGCTGATCGGACCGCGCCGCTAGAGTCCTCGACTTGTGGAACGTGTGGTCAACAGGTCAAGTATGCTCCCTGCGGTTCCAGGCCTTCCCTCCTTCCGTCGAGGACTCTACGATGGCGGGGCGCGGAAGAGAGGGTGGGCAAGCACAGCAGGGTCTTCATGAACCTCAGGACCCGAGCTGGGTCTGAGGCGGCGCCTTTTCGCTGGAACTCGATCGAGCAGCTAGTGTGGTGTCCCTCAAAGGGGTGGACATTCGCGCCAAAGCGAATCCTGACAAACCGGCAGCCGCCACCAGCGCGCTCGACGGTTCGGGCACGGTGATTCTCAGATCGCGGAAGTCGACGAAGTCCGTTCCGCCTCCGGACCCATCGGTGCCATAGCCAGGGGTGGTGATGCCCGCGAGGTTCAGATCGACGTACTGATAATCGACAATCCACTTCCGTCTCGTGGTTCAACCGCTGACGATTGTCAGACCTGACCCCTCCGGCCTCGGTGAGGGCGGCGCGAAGGCTGTTCGCGTTTTCCTCATCACCGGCCATGGTCAGCGCCTGCGGCCACAGACTCGGCCTGCGCCTGTAGTTCGGTCCGGAGTCGCACCGGTCCGAGCAGGCCGGCGGGCAACAGCGGGGCATCCTTGCTCACGGTGGGCGCGAGGAGGAAGCTCATCCTCTGGCCGGCCGGGAGCGCGGCGTCGCCGACGAGGCGGTTGTTCCAGACATTGACGATCTCGATCTCGAGCGTGTTGCTGCCGGGGCGCGCCGCATCGGTGATGTCGAACTGGAACGGCGCCAGCCAGCGTGTGCCGATTTCTCGTCCATTCACCCGTACCGTGGCGAGGTCGCGCACGGAGCCGAGATCAAGGATCAGGCGGGCTCCGGCCTCGGTGGCGACGGGTGAGGGCAGGGCAAAAGGCTTGCGGTAGACCGCCGCGCCGGAGAAATGGCGGATGCCGGCGTCGGGGTGGCGGGTCCAGTCGACAAGCGGTTCGAACGTCACGCGCTCCGGCGCGCCCCGGCCGGGTGCGAACTGCACGTCCCAGGGGCCATCGAGGACGCGAGTGTCGGGCATGGCCGGCACCGTCAGCCTGCGGGTCGTGCCGTCGGCCATGAGCAACTCGTAGTCGCCCCGTTGGGCGGCCTGCGCGGCGATCCTGCGGCCGGTTCGCGTGAGTTGCAGTCCGGGGCCGCCGCCGGAGCGGTCCGGTCGCGGCATGGCGCGGGCGAGGTCTGCGACCTCGGAGTCATTCAAGGCGCGGCCGATTTCCTGGACCTCACCCGCCTGGCCACGGAACTGGGCGAGGGGACCGGCTTGGGCGCCCGAGTGTACCACGTGCTCGCTGCGCAACCCGGTGGCAGCCGGGACGCCGTCGAGGTAGAGAGTGGGCTGGCCGTCGCGATAGACGACCGCGAGATGGGTCCAGTCCCGCAAGGGGGCCGTGTGGACCAGGGTGGCGGCGAAGTAGTTTGCGGCGTGCTCGAGGACGCTCACGCCGTTCGTGCCCACGGCGAGGCCGCAGCCGGCGTGGCCGGTGCTGGCGAACTGGTTGCCGTGGGGAGCGGCCAGCAGATCGTTGCGTTTCCAGCCCAGGGCGGCGGCGCCCTGGCGGGAGGCGCTCTGCAACTCCGTGGCGGCTTCGGGCTTGACCCACGCGGCCAACGTGAAGTGGTTGGGCGGGATCACGGCGGTCGCGGTGGCGGCGGATGGGACCCGGGTGCCGAGCAGTTCGCGGCCGTCGCGCTGAACGGAGACAATCCGGTTCGCGGCGTCCACCGCCCGGTCGCGCAGGACGACGAACACCGAGCCGTGCGGGCCGAAGGCAAGGGGCAGTCGCACGATGCCGTTGCTGACATCGTACACCGCGGGCCGCTCGATGCGGCCGGAGTCCGGCCACCACAACTCCGGGGCCTTGTCGCCGGCGCGCAACGCGACGGTCGCCGTCAGTGGCGAGGGCTTGGGATGCGCCACAAAGTAGAGATCCGCAGCCCCCGACCGGCGATGGGTGAAGCGGAGAGGGGCGGACGCCTCGAAATCGGTTGCGGAGCCGAGGGCCAGCAGCACGTCTGCCAACGGCCGGCCCCAGACGACGCGGCCTCGGCCGAAGGTGCGTTCCCCGGGTTGGGCGGTGTTGGCACCGCCCCAGAGTTCCGCAGCCAGTTGTCGCACTTCGGCATCGCATCGCGGATGGTTCTGCAGGCTCGGGGAGCGCGAGGGCGGCCTGCCCAAGACGGTGGCCCCGGCTTTGACGAGGTCGCGGACTTTGCGCAGAACCTCCGGGCGCATGGTGTCGAGTTCCGGCAGCACGAGCACGCGGTAGGTGGTGCCGTGGGGCAGGGTCAGGACGCCATCCTTCACGGACAACTTCGTCTCGATCACGTCGGCGTTGATGTAATCGAAGTCGCGGCCGGGCGGCAGTTGGGGCTGACGGACGCCGGTCATCTTCGGGGCGTCTTCGCCGATGAAATAGGCCACGTCGGCGACGCGGTGGCCTTGTTGCAGCAGCCAGCAGCAGCGGCGGAGGTAGTCCACCCACGTCTTGCTCCGCTCGAACCAGGTATTATGCCGGTTGAATTCGGTGCCGAACCACGCATTGACGCCGGGCACTTTGTCCTCCCACGGCTGGTGGATGCAGACGTGCAGGACGAAGTGATTCACGCCTTCACAGAACGCCCAATCGCCGCGGGCCTTGAGCGCCGCGGGCGCGTTCTGGAACGCCGGGCCGCCGGTGAAGGACTCTGCGGAGACGAACGGCTTGCCGTAGGTGTTGGCGCACGAGGAGGCCGCGCGGCACTCGATCGAGCCCAGGTCGCCGGTGACCCAGTATTCGCCGCCGATGCGGTCCGACTCGCCGCCATACTTCAGGAACTCGCCCGGGAAACCCCAGTGCCCGTAGTTCTCGAGCCACAGGCCCAGCCCGTGCGGCCTGCAGGCGTCGCGCAAACCGCCCACGTAATCCGTGGCCACCCGGTCCGCGACCAGCCGTCGCAGATCCCAGAGGAAGCGCTCGCTTTGGTCGGCGCTGCCGACCAGGCGTCCGCTCAGGACCGGCAGCCACGGCTTGGGATCGTAGCCGTAACGCCGCCGGAATTGGGCGTCGAAGCCGTCGGTCCAGTTCTGCGACCCCATCTCATAGCTGTCCGCCACCACCCGCTTGAACGCCTTCCGCTCGGACGCCGGCAGGCGGCGGAGCACCTCGCCGATGAACGCGTCGAAATGCTGCTGCGCCAGCGCGCGGTTCATCTTGTCGACTTCGAGTCCCTGGCCCTCGGGTGAGGCCGGGGAGTTCCTCATGCCGGTCGGCGTCATGCCGATGCGCTGGAGGACCCACTCGCCCGCCGGCACATCCCAGGTGAGCGTGCCGTCGGCGGCGACCTGCCGGGTCAGATCGCGGACTTCCGCGGCGGGAATGACGAGCTCCCCGGAATCCGGTTCCGCCTGGGTTGGCCAGAGGTAGGCGTCCCAGAGCGGCAGCGGCGTGGGGTGCATTTTGCCCAGCTGTTTCTCGATAACGGACTCGAGCCGCGCCGCGCCGGAGAGGTTCACTTCGGCCAGAACCGCCGGGCCGCCGGTCGAGACCTCCGAGAAGACGACCCGGAACCGGTTGGCGGTGGTGGGTGGGATCGACACCGTGACCGGGCCGCGTGGCAGGAAGCCCACGCCGAGCGCCATGTTCGATCGGTCGCATGAGAAGCGCCGGACGGTCTGCCAGCCGCCAGTGGCCGCGGCCACTTGAAGGTCGCACTGCGCAGCCAGGGCCCGCTCGCCGGGGACGATCTCGATCGAACGCGCGGTGAAGGGCGTGTCCACGGCAAACTCGACGATGATGGGGCTCTCGCCGCGCCCGGCCCGGGCGGGGAACTCGATGGACGTGGCGCTGTCGCCATCCGCGAGTCTCGACGCGTCGGCAACCCCGGGCGTGCAGCTCACGCGCGGCGCGTGGTGGCGCAGCGAATCCGCATCGTGCCGGGGTGCGGGAAACGCGAGCAGCACGACATCCTGGAACGGCTCCCGGGGGACGGGCAATCTTCCGGTGAATCGCTGCGGGCCGGTCACGCGCATCTCCGCGGTGGCGAGATAGCGCATCGTCTCGGTGGATTGGATCCACGGGCCGCCGGACTGGCTCCAGCCGGGGCAGTTGAACATGCCGATGTTGACCCCGACGCGCCCGCCCTCGCAGATGGCGTGTTCGATCAGCGCCCACCATTCCGGGGAGAGCACCTTGATGTCGCCGGCCGGCACGTCGTCAAGATGGATATTGCCGATGAGCGCCTCGCCGATGCCGACGCGGGCCATCGCCTCGAGATCGCGCGTGATGCCCTCCTTCGAGAGGTGGTCACTGATCCAATACCAATAGCACCAGGGTTTGGTTTGGTCCGGCGGGTTGGCAAAGCCGGATTCAAGGCGCCCGGCAGCCAACGCGGCGAAGGCCGGAAGCACGGCAAGGAGAAGGCGAAGTGATTTCATAGCACGGCGGAGATGTTCCGGGAATGCCGGGCCAGCGCAAGCCTGCGCTGGGAGGCAACCGGTTCGATGCCGACGGAGAGGCGGACGATGTGGGGACTGACACCGAATGGCGTGCGCCGATCGAGGGGCATGGAGGGCATCGTGGTCAGGACGGGGATGCAGTCCCGCCTTCAAGCGGCAAGACGCGGAACGTTGCGGTGCAGGACGAGGGTCCCGATCGGGTGCCCGATGTGCCGGGCCACGACCGGACACTTGACCTTGAACAGGAAGACGAGGTTTCGATCGCAGCCCTCGAGGGACTCGAAGTTGGCCTGGCCCTTGGCGATGATCAGACCCGCCTCCGCAAAGCGCCGTCGAAACTCCGCGCCGCAGACCTCGAGCACCACGCCCGGAGTGCCGCTGCCGGTGTCCATCACCGGGATCCAGCCCTCGAGGCCGGCCACCGCCGCATCGGCGCGAAGCGCGTCGTTGATGGCCGGACCGCCCTTGACGACGACGGTGATTCGCTCCCGCGGCAGCAGTTCGAGTAGAAGCCGGTCAAACACCAGCTCTCCGGCATTGTCCGCGAGAAAGAGAATGTCCGGTGCCGCTGCCGCCGCGGCGAAGAACCCCTCGACGTCGCCCTGGAGAGGCGCAGCGTAGGAGGTCTCGATCGCCGCGGGGATCTGCGCCGCCGTCAAGTCGCCCTTGACGCCGAAGTCGATGGCGTTGGCGGCGATGGCGAGCTTCACGACAGCCGCGCGCGGGTTCGCCGCTGCCCTCAGGCGCTCGCGCCAGGCGGGGAGCAGCGCCAGCGCGAGCCGGTTGGACTCCTCTTTGGCGCGCCGATAGGGGTCAGCCTGCCCGGTCAGCTCGCGAACTCTGCGGTGAATGGCCGCTCCGAATCGGGCCGGCGTCTGGTCGAGATCCATCTGGCTGGCCTGCCGGAGCACCTCGCGCAGAATCCGCTCGTGGACTTTCGGGTCGTCGGTCGCCAGGCGGGCGACATTGAGGGCTTGCGACACAAAACAGGAGAGACAGTCCAGGGTGCTGTTCATCGAGTCCTCGATTTGTGGAACGCGTCGTCAGCAGGTCAAGCATTGTCCGGTCCGGTCCCAGGCCTCCCCTCCTCCCGTCGAGGACTCGATATTAGCGAGGCGCGGAGGCAGGGAGCCCCGCTGCCCCCCACGGTTCCTCTGGACGGCATGCTTCATTGGTCTGAGGCGCGCCTCGCCAGGATTCGAAAGCGAGCCGGCAGGCGGCCCCCCGGGAGCCGCCATCTCACACCATTCAAGGCGCGCCCGGCAGACCTCGTGATCGCCGCCTCGGACGAGCGAATGATAGTGGATCGTCGGCGTCTTCTCCCAGAGGCGGACGCGGAGGAGGTCGCCTTCGTGCACTTCGTCCACGTAGTTCACGTCAAGCCCGCGCAGGGAGTGTTCGAGGTAGAATCGGTTGGGGTATGCGTCCAGGATCCAGCGGAGGTAACGGCCGCTGCTGACGTGCGAGTTCACATCGATGTCCGTGTACCGGACCGAGGTCGAGAAGGCCTCCGCCCACGGCCCATCCTCCGTGAGCTTCTCCGGATTCCGATCGAGGGCCGGCCTGTCGCGCAGGTGAGCCAGGTGAGGCAGGAGAGTGCCAAGGCGTTGCGGCCGTTTCGAGATCGAATCGAGCACAAGCCAGGCGCTCGAGCCCGCCGCCACGCGCTGGTCCGCATCATTCACGATCTCGAAATCGCGGAGCGCAAACACGGATTGCGCGGGGCGCGGCCAGGTCCGCAGCGTCACGGAGGCGCCCCACCGCGGGTATTCCCGGACCTCGACGCGCAGGCGCGAGAGAACCCAGAACCTGCCTTGGGCGGCCAAGGGTGCGAATCCGACGCCGAGGGCTTCCGCATGGTCCCAGGCGGCCTCGAGGAAATGCTGGCAGAGGCTCGCCGTCGTGGCGTGATGCGTAAAATCAACGTCCGCCGAGCCCATACCCAGCGATACGACCCAGACGGGAGGGTCAGGAGCGGCGGTTGTCATCATCCAGGATCGGTGGCGTGGGCGGTGTAGAGCGGCATTCGTCGTGCCGCGCCGGGTCACGGGCCCGCGCTCTGAGCGCGGCAGTCGCGTTCCCCCAACGGGGCCTTCGAGGTGTGAGTATACCGGGATCCAGGCCCTCGTGCCAATCCGGGAAAGTCCCGGGCTCAGGCTTCGAGTGCCCGGTGCACGGCGAACCGGTGAACCGGAGGTGGGTGCTGACCGGCATCCCGGACGGTTTGCGGAAGCCCCCGTGCGCGAACTCGAGGGCTCGTGCGCCAGATCCCATCGGCACATAAAACCTGAACTCCAGACCTTCAGACTCATAACCTGAAGGTCGCTGGTTCAAATCCAGCCCCCGCAACCAATTTAAGTTGCGCCGCAACGACTTAAGCCGCTGGCCTTCAGCGGCTTTTGCGCTTTCTTGGCACACTTCCTGAATCCTGCCCCTCCCATGTTCCAGTATTCGCCAGAAATGACCAGAAAGTCGCAGAACCAAACATTCGCCAAACATTTCGGCGCTGAAAACCGCCTGACGAGCGCAGGTTCAAGTCGCCTGCGAGAACAGGTCGAGAAGCCCGCCGACTTTCAGGAAGGATAAAACGCCGCCACCGGGGCGCTTCGACAGCGCCTCGCCGGTGCCTCGACGTGAATGATGCGTACAGAAAACGCCCAGGCAATGCCCTGAATTGGTTTGTAGCGTGCTGGCGTGGACCCAGTGCCCTTGGGCGCGAGCAGCTTGCCGGGATCGTCATCAATGAATACTCTCGCAGGAGACGGTTATGCCAGACCACGAATATGATCTTGTTGGGCAACGAAGGCTCGCTGACGATGACCTTGCAGAGGCGGCGAAAGCCACAAATGAGTATTCAGTCAGCCTGATTAACGGGAACAGCCTGGTTGGGTCTGGCACTCTGGTTTCAATCGGCCGTGCCTGTGGCATTCTGACGGCGGACCATGTCTGGCAAGCGGTGAAGCGGGGTGAAGCAAAGGACCATTTCTGTCTTGTCCTTGGGTCCGAGCTTCAGAGGTTCGAGTATTCATTTCAGGAATGCACACCGGTCATTGTGGGGGAGTATTCTTCACAGCACGCGGAGGCAGGTCCGGACTTGGCTTTTATCCGTCTCGACAACCTTCTGAAGCTCGGAACCATCAGGAGTCGAAAGTCCTTTTTCCCTCTTGAAGCCCAGAAGGGGAAGATATTCGATCAGATGCCAGTTGACCGATGTCCGTGGTTGGTGTGGGGCGCCCCTGATGAAAAGTCCCGCCGGTTTTCGACTGAATCAGGCGAGCCGATATTGAAGCTCACTCACTTCGCAGGGGCGTCCGAGTTCAGTGAAAAGGTCGACCGAGAAGGATTTGACTACGTCAAGGTGCGAATCCCATCGGGTGACGGCAACTTCCCAAGCCGGTACGGTGGTGTCAGCGGTGGGGGAGTCTGGATTCCGTTTCGGCTCTCAGAAGACCCCAAAGGACAGGTCCTGAAGACCAACGTTAGCCTGTTGCTGGCCGGGGTCGCCTATTATGAAATCGAGGAGGAACCACGCTACATGACGCTCCTCCTGCACGGCCCAAAGTCGGTCTATGGCCGCGTCATTGATGAAGTGCTCCAGCGTTGTCCCTAATGGGCCGCAGCCGTCAACGCTTCATGTTTCAGCACATGACGCTCAGAAGCAACTCTGCCGTCTTGGGCGTTATATTGATCCCTTAATTAGCCCCTTCTCGACCAGGGCGGCGCGGAGTTCGTTCGCCAGCGTGATGACGGTGGCGAGGTCGGTGGCAGCCGCTTGGTTGGCGTTCGCCCGCTGGGCAGTCGGCGTCGCGCCGTGGAAGCCGACCTTGGCAGCCGTGCCCGCACCGACGGTAATCTCCCAGGAATAGGACCCCGCGTGGCGCTTCACAGCGCCGTCGGCGACGTTCCAGACCAAGTAGCCGGTCGGGATCGTGCCGCTGGCCGGATCGGCGGTCACTGCCGCCGCCTTGACCTGCTTCCAGGTGCCCGGCGTGCCGGCTACGGTGCAGACCCATCCTCCGCCCAGCGTGTCGCGCCAGAACTCATCGAAGACGTGCGTTCCGCTGGTTGGCGGACCGATGACGGTGGTGGGCGAGCCGTTCTGGTAGGTGCCTTCACGCTTGGCGGTGTCGGCAGCCAGGACCTCGAAGTTGTCCTGGACCAGCGCCATGAAGTTGGCGGCGTTCTCGACATCTTTCAGCCGCGGGTGTGGAGGGATGGTAGCCATAGGATTGGGTCAGGGAGTTGGGCGCAAGGATTGAACGAGCCGGGTCAAGGCATCGACGGTTTCGGCGACGTTGGTGGCGCCGTGTTGTCCGAGGGCGTCGGTGCCAAAGCTCTGGGTCTTGTCGGTCTGGATGGCCTTGAGTTTCGAGACCGTCTGGGCACTCGAGAAGAACGCGGTGCCCGTGATGCGCGTAGTGATCGTGCGTTCATTGGGGCTTTCATCAATCTGGGTCACGCTGAAGCGGGCGCACCCGGCCAGGCCGAGCAAGCCGACGGCGGCAGCGCAGGAGAACTTGAACTGGTTTCGATTCATACTTTGCGGACGGTGATTTCGTCATAGTCGAGGCTGCGAAAGCCTCCGCGCTCGGAGTAAGCGTGAAGGCTGAAATCAGTTTCGCCGCCGAGGTAGGCCACCAGATCGGCGTTGGTGATGGTCAGTGGACCGGTCGCTGAGTAAACGGCGATCTCGCCCTTGAAGATGCCCGTCGCCCCATAGACCGAGATGAGCGTGCGGCTAGCCTGCGGGGCGAGGTCTTGCGTGGTGGGCGTGAAGGAGCGGAGGTCGCTGACCGTGTCCCACTCGACCAGGATATTCTGGCCGGTGCTGTAGGTGGGCGCGTAGCCATCGCCGAACACGCGCAAGTTGATCGGCGGCGGCGGGCAGTAGGCCCGACGTTGAACCGTGAGCGCAATCGCGGGACAAACCGAAAGGTCGAGTTCATCCTGCAACAGGAACGGCTGGACCTTGAAGCGTGCCGTGGCGAGCGACGGGTTCCAGGCCAGTTCGTGCGTCAGCGGCGGGTTCTGGCCGATGACCAAGGCGAACACTTCGGCCCCGATCAGGTGCGAACGTCGGCGGGTCCCGAACCTCGCCCGCAACACTTTGATCCGGTAACGGCCGGAGGACACCAGCGTGGCGGTGTAGCCGAGCATGATCTCATCGCCGACAAACAGGCGCATGGGACCAGCCCGTAGGGCGCTGTCGTAGGCAACCGATTCCAACGTCCGGTCGGGGCTGTCGAACGCCACATCCAGTTCGGCGGTGCTGTCCTCCCGGAAGACCGTTGCCGGGAACGCGGACTGAAGCGTGCCCCGGAGGGCGAACACGCCACTGCTGCCGACCTGGTCATAGCTGTTCAGAGAGGCTTCCACGTAGCCGTTGAAGCCGTTGGTGATCCGGTCGCCGCGGGCCACCAGGAACAACACCCAAGGGTCGAACTCGCGCGTGTAGCCGAAGGGCAACTCGACGATGCGCGTGGCGCTGGGGGCCGATGCGTTAAACGTCTCTTCGGTCAGCGACGGGTCTTCCGAGACGTCAGCCAGGTTGGCGTTCAAGTAGCCCCGGTCCTCGCGCCAGCGCAGCGTGACCTCGGCGCGTTCAGGAGCGGACTGCGTCTTCTCCAGAACGCGGCAGAGAACGCCGCTCAGATTCGAGGGCGCATAAGTGAGGTAGAACAGGCTCCCGGCGGCGAGCTGGTCCGCCGAGGACTTCTTCACGCGAAGGGTGCCTTCGATATAGGGCAGCGCCTTTTGCCGGCAGATCGAAGCGGCGATGAGCCACGCGGTCTTCTGCCGGGTCACCCACGGGCGAGAAACGGACAGCCCCCGCGTCGAACCGACGACGGCGAAGTTGCCCCGGTCGCGCCAGGACACCGATTCATCGGCGAACTTGCGATCCCGGTTGCGGAACCGGACGAACACTTCGTTATAGGTGTCCCACCAGGAAACGGATTGGATGTCCGGCGGCTCGGTCAGGTCGGTGGCGTCGAGTGTCGGTTCACCGCCCGCTGCGCCACGCACCAGGCCGATACCGAACCGGCCCCGGTCGTCATAGGTCATGTACCCGTCGATGTGGTCGAACAGCGTGGCGAGCGTCTGCTGGAATGACGTGGGACTGGTGATGACGGGCGAGATGCCCAAGCCTTCGGTCCGCAGCGTCGCCGCCGTGGCGCCCAGCAGGGATTGATTGAGGCGGTCGATGGAAAGCCCGAGGCCGTAGCGGGGCGACTCCCAGAGGTCGCCCAGGACCGCAATGGGGTTCACGTCATCGCCGATGTCCGCTTCCACCGTCAGCCAGGGGACCGAAGGCTTGCGCCGGCCCTGGATTTCGACGTTGGGGACGTTGGTGCGGTTGCCCAAGGACCATTCGATGAAGACGGCGTAACACTGGTTGCGATAGGCGGGATGGGAAACTCCCGTCGTAGCTAGTTCGGGGTCCTGGGTCTGCGTGGACGTGCCCCAATAGAGCCGCAGCGTGCCCCGCCCGCTCATCGTGATGTCGAAGTAATCGGAGGTTGGTCCTCGCGTGACGGGGCCTTCCCAAAGCAGGTCATCATCGAGGTAGATGGCATCAAGCCGGTCGATGGGACCCAAACAGAACGCCACGGCGAAGGAGCAGTAGTAGTTGTAGCCGACCGTCTGGGTCTTCTTCCCGACCTTCTTTTTGACCTCTTCGGACCGGACATCCCACGGCTCGCTCAGGAAGGTGCCGCCGAGGCGGAATATGCCGGCCACGTAGGGCAGGACGCGGCCCTGCTCGTGCGTGTCCAGGCGCGAGGTATCCAGGCCCAGCGGCTTGGGCTTCTCGGCGGGCAGGTTGTCGGCGGATGAACCAAAGCTCATATCACAACTCCACAACGGGCCGGTAGGTGGCGACCAACCGCCGGCCGTAAGTCGGGTCATCCAGTTGGCCGTACCGCACCCGGCGGCGGGCCAGGGCGTGAATGAACCGGGTTCCCCCGACGCACACGCCCAGGTGATGAACGCAGCGTCCGAACTGGAAGCAGAACACGTCGCCGACTTCGCCGCCCTGTTCGATCCGCTCGAACTTCGGGCAGGCATCGAGCCAGTCGAGCAGGACACTGCGCTCAGCGTGCTGGCCGGCGTCGATGGCGTACGCGGGGAACACGTAGCCCTCGATGTGACCGGCTTCGCGAAATATCTCCGCCCCCAGGTGAACACAATCGACCCCGACGCCCTTGAGGGCGGCGAAGGCGTGGAACGGCGTACCCACCCAGGACTCGATGATGGCCCGCAGGCGTTCGCGTTCTTCCGGTGTGTTGATGAGTGGGCGAGTCATTTCTTGGAGGCGTCCAGGTTGGGAACTTCCATCGCTTTCAGGGTGAGGTTCTTCAGGGCGTAGCGGTGTCCGCCGAAGTTGGCGAAGTTGGAGAACTTGGACGCGCAGGTTTCCGGCGTGCCGTCGCAGCCGGGGATCACTTTGCAGGGATCGGAGACGGCAGCGTAGAACAGCCGGTGGTTCAACGTCAGGGTGATCTGGCTTTCCGACTCGGCGGTGCTGGCCAGGATGGTGCGCTGCTCAAACTCCGCCCCGGTCCCCACGGCAATCCAGCCTTCGGCGAACCAGTTGGCCGGCAACCCGGCGAGGGATGAACCCATGATCTGAACCGTGGTCGTGGTGGCGGCGGACGCGAGCGCGGCGGACTTCTCGAACGCGGCTTGCGATGCGCGGCAGGTGTTCGCCTCGAAGAGCCGGTAGTTGCAGCGGGGTTGCAGGAAGAAGTGCGGCACGGTGCCGCCGAACACGTCGAGGAAGGAAGCGCACTTGGCGGTGGCGGTCTTGCCCTTCACATCCACCGACAGGACCCGCCCGCGAAAGAGGACATTCTGCGTGGCCAGGTCGGCGTAGTCGGTCACCAGCACCTCGACATCGAGCGGCATGGCGAGAGCGCACGGGCAGAGTTGGTAGAGCGGGCTTTCCGGTTCGAACTCGGCTTCGATCTGAAGTTCCTCGCGGTCGCCTTGCGTGCTGTGCGCCAGTTGCGTGTGGGTGATTCGCTTGGCGAGCCAGACGATGTCGCCCTCCTCCTCTTCCAAGTCCCAGGCAAACGACGTGAAGCGCCAGTGAACGAGCGTGCCGCTGCCGGACGTGGAGAAGTGGTAGAGGTAGATCGGCTTGGTGCCGACTTCATAGGCCACATATTCGAGCGGCAACTCGACCACGCGCACGAAGCGGACCATCTGCTGTTCGCCGCCGAACTCGCCGCGTTCGGCGTCATCGGCCAGGCGAACATAGGACAGCGTCACGGCGCGCCAGGTCGAGTCCACCGCCGTCGCGAGCGCGGCGCTCAGGACAACGGTTTCGGTTCCATCGGAGTTGGCCGTGCAGGATTGGACCTTGGCGAACTGGGTGGCCGCGCCGGTCTTCATGAACGCCACGTGCAGTTCGGGGTACTGGTTCAGGTTCGCCGCCAACCCCTGTCCCCGAATCTTGAATGAACTCGTGCTGATGCCGGCCACGATCTCGAAGGCGGCATTCGGTCCCGGCAGCCAGAACCCGACCAGCCGTCCGTTCAGGTCGGCGAACCAGTCATCAAAGGCGTCGATGGCGGTTTCGGAATCGAGTTGAACCTGGAACTGCCAGACCTGGATGACGTGCGTTTGGTCGCCCCAGTAGGCTTCCGCGCCGAAGCCCAGGTCGATCTCGCGCAAGTCATACTCGATGCGAGCGGTCGGGGTCCGCGCCCAGTCAATGGGCCAGTCGAACACGGGGCGGCTGAGGTAGGTGGTAGCCATGACGTTCAAGCCCACTTGGCGACAATGATGTCCGACAGGTCGAGGTACTGGCCCGAATGCGTCGCGCCGACCACCACCTGCGTCAGGTTGCCGTTGGTCGCCTCGCTCACGGCCAGGCTTGCGTAGGTGCGGTTGGTGAAGCCCGCGCCGAGGAAGGTCAGGGCGTTGGCAACCGACAGTGCCTCGCCCGCTTCGATGAACTTGGCCTGCGTGCAGGTCGAGCGAGTCTGCCAGGTAGTAGTGCTGGACGACTCCTCATTGAAGATGGCGTCCACCGTCCAGGTCGCGCCCTTGGTGAAGACCAGGAAGCAGGCCGTGGCCACACCCAAGACCGGACGCGGCATCCGGTTGGGCGTCCAACCGTCGTGGTAGCGCATGATCCCGGAAACGAGCGTTGTTTCGGTGGTGTTGATCCGCTTGATGAGGTCGCCGAAGCCGCGCTGGCTCCAGGAACCGATGTACTCGTGCCAGCAGGTGCCATCGCTCTGGCTGGCCCAGGCAGTCGCGGCAGCGGATCGGGCGAACAGGGCGTGGCCGGTGCTGCTGAAGATGCCGCCGCCGGCCGCCGCCAGACCGAAATGAATGCGGAAGCCGGTCGGCACGGCCACGTCGCTACCCATCGACCAGCGCACGCCGACCATGAGTTTGGTCCAGTCGCTGCCGACCTGGATGGGGCGCATGCCGCCTTCCTGGGAAAGGCGCAGCACCTTGTCGGTCGCGCCCGAGATGGTTCGAGAGATGATTGCTTTCATGATTCGGGTTCCCAGGTCCAGCCGCCGGACCATTCATCGCCGCCGTCGAGCGTTTGGGTGAGCGGGTCCTGGGTTGAGTAGGTTTCAAAGGAGTCATAGGCGGAGTATTCGGGCGGCTGCGCCTCGAAGACCCACGCGCTGGACCAGCCGCTGCCGCCGTCGTGAACTTGCGTGCTCGGGTCTTGCGGCGTGTAGGTCTCGAAGTAATCGAAGGCGATGACGCCGAACGGACAGACCTCCCAAATCCAGGCGGCGGTCCAGCCCGCGCCCTTGTCGAGCGTGCTAGTGACGGGATTCTCGAAGGCGTAGCAGTCGAAGCTGTCGCCCGCGCCGGGAATGGTGAGCGGAATGGCGCAGTCATCCACTTCCGGCGGGATCAGGGCGAGGTCTTCGCGGGAATGGAGTTGGCGAATTTCAACGGGGACTTGAACGTGCCAGTCGGTCCGCACGTCGAGGTCACCGACCTCAAGTCGGCCCAGGATCATCGGCCAGCAGAACCAGCCAGCCGGGTAGGTGCGGGTCAGGACGGCCTCAACGGTGAGCGTGGTGTCCACCAGGTTCACGATCTGGCGGACTTCCCAGTTCGCATACTCATCAGCGTTCGGGGAGCAGAAGAACAGCGGGTCGCCACTGCCGAATGCCCACGGTGTGCTGGCGGCGAGCTTCACGGTCTTCGAGCCGGCCAGGGCTTCGGCCAAACGGATGCCCCGGCCCCAGAACGGGACCGCCGCCAAGCCGCTCTTGGCTGAAGCGCGCAACCGGTCGATCAGCAAGGCCCGTTCGGCGACGTTATAGGGCGAGACGGTGAAGCGCAGGCTGTGGCGACCCTTGGTGCGAACGGCCACGCGTTCCTCGGAACCGTTCACAGCGCCCGCAATCCCGGTCTCCCAGGTGCGCGTCCATTCGACCCGTTCGGTCCAATCGGGCAGGTGCGGTAGGATGACGTGATCGTTAAACGTTTCCATGCGTCAACTCGGGATGCCGACCTCGACTCGCTTGCGCCGGACAATGTCCATGATGAGCGCTTCGCCTTCGCTGGACGCGATGAAGTCTTTGGCGTGCTTGCGGTCATCGACCAGGACCAGATTGACGGCGGCAGAGCGGCCCGAGGGAGAAGCCGACCCCGCCGCCGTCGTGCCCGGAGCGCGAGTATCCTGGGCGAAGCCTGCGCCTTGAGGTTGGGCATAGAACTGGGCGGTGCGGTTGTTCATGGCGTTGACAACCCCCGCGCCGTAGTGCCGGACGGCGGCGGCGTTCAGGACGCCCTCGCCGTTCGAGAGCCGGGCCAGGATAGCGTCGTCCTTCGGGCCGCCGGGTCCGCGCACGATGCCACCTTCGGCGAACGCGCCACTGATAGCGGCGATGGCGGCGATCAGGGCCGCCGTGCCGACCAGGGCCGCGACGCCGTAGCTGGAAATGGAAGACATCAACGCGCCGGGCGCTTTCGCCGCCGCGTCCGCCGCGCCTTCGGACGTGCTGAAGGCGATGTTCTTGGCGGCCATGAGGGCGCGCTTGACGATCCATTCGGCGAACATCCGGCTGATGGCGGAGATGACGCCGTTGATGATCGAGGAACCGATGTTCCGCAGGGCGTCGCCCCAATCCATCGTGCCCTTGATCAAGCCCTCGATGCCCTGCTGAACCCCGTCGATGGCGCTGCCGATCACGTTCCCGAACTGACGGGCGACCGACTCCGCCGTCGTGCCCATCTGGTTTTCGAGTTCGGTCATCGTGGCCAGCATCTGGTCACGGTAGGAGTACGGATCGGGGGCGTTCTCGACGCGGTTCAGTTGGGTCTGAACCCCGTGCCGCTCGCTTTCCAGTCCGCGCATGGACTGGCTGAGGTTTTCGCGGACATCGGCGTCCTTCTCGACGGCAAGGCGTTCGCGCAGTCGTTCGATTTCGCGGTCGATGAGACCGATCTCTTCGCGCAACAGAGCGATGCGCTTCTGATACTTGTCCGCTTCTCTGGTTCCGAAGTCGGAGTCGAGCCGGGCCATCTCATCGGCCACCGCCTGCCGGCGGCGTCGGAGTTCATATTCGGCTTCGCGCAACTCGCGGGCGATCCGCTTGCGCCGGTCATCGGCGGGGTCCAGTTCCAAGTCCGTGCCCCGCCCGGTCTCTGGCGCGTGCGGCAAAGGAGCCGGGAACCAGATCGACGCGAACGCCCGTTGCAGTTCCTCGAAGCCCTTCTTCCCTTCCTCGATGAACGTCTCGGCAGTCCGGGTGGCGCCTTCATAGGGCGTAGTGAAGGCATCGAGCAATGCGTCGCCCGTTTCGCCCCAAGAGGACAGCACGGAACTGGCGAGGGTCTTCATCGCCTGGGCGATCTCGATGCCCGCCGTCTTCGCCTTGTCCTTCGCCTCGCCGAAGTGACCTTGGGCGACCAACACCATTGCCTGGGCCAGCTCGCCCATCGCCCGGAGGGCCACCTTCATGTACTCAATCCAGGCGCGGATGATCTCGATGGGTTGTTCCCAAACTCGGGCGACCAGACGACCGAAGGCCACGAAGGCTTTCGCGAGCGCATCCAGATAGACCATCCACGTGCGCCACCAGACGCGCCCGGTGACGATCAGAAACTGCACGTCGAAGATGATGTAGCGCATCGCCTCCGCGAGCAGTTCGGCCCCGCGTCGGACTAAGTCATTCTGTTTGATCCACTCGATGAGCCGGTTGGTCAGGTCGAGCAGGACGGGCAGGAGTTCCGCGAGGGCGGTCCGAGCCAAACCCTGAACCGCCAGGTGCAGCTTCTGGAAGTTGTCGTTGAGCGCGTTCGCGCCCGCTGCTGCGTCCGGTGCGACCACGAGACCGAAGGCCCGCGCTTCATCCATCATTTCCCGGATACCGTCGGCCCCCGAGTTCAGCATCGGGATCATGCTCAGGCCCTGCTTGCCGAACAGTTCCAAGGCGAGCGTGGTCTTCTCGACTCCATTGGGCATCGCGGCGAAACGCTGGGCGATGTCGGCGAGCAGGTCCCGGTGGGGGCGGAAGTGGCCGTCGGCGGTCTTGATCTCGATGCCGAGGGTGGCGAAAGCGTCCGAGTTGGACTCGGCGGCCTTGGCGAGGAATTTTAGCGCGTTGTGAAGTTCCTCAGCGGAGGACTCCGAGATGGTCGCGGCGTAGTCGAGGGCCGTGAGTTCATCGGCGACGATGCCGAGCTTCTGGCCGGCCTCCGCCGCCTTGTCCATGTCACCGAGCGCCTGTTTGAGTTCGGCCCCGACGCGATAGACCGACAGACCGGCGAGGAGCGTGCTGCCGATGGAGAGCGCGAAGCCTCGCATCCGGCCCGCCGCCATTTCGAGCGGCCCGGTGACGGCCTCACGCAGACGGCGCATGCCCGCCTGGACCGTAGCGAGTCCAGTCAGCTTGACGACAACTTCAACGGTGTCGGCGGGCATCGGTTCAGGTCCCTCCGGTCAGCAGGCCCGAGGCGAGCGCCTTGCCCGCCAGCGCGGTGCGCTTGGAAGCGGCGTCCAGAAACGCCAGGAACTGACGCAGTGTCAGTCCCATCACCCACGCGGGCGGGTAGCCCTGCCAGACCAGGAAATCGACAGCCCGCGTCAGCGGGCGCTCGCGGTCACGTTGAACACGCCGCGCAGGGACTGGCCCACCCCCCGGAATTTTCCCAGCAGGTCCTCCCGGAAGTTGGTTTGCACCGCCGCTTCGAGCAGGGTGAGCGCCTGCGAGGCGGACAGCGCATCCAGCCGTTCCTGTGGCAGGCCGGTGGCCTTTGCCAGCAGCGTATTGGCCAGCTCTCCGCTGGAGAGCACCGCTTCGCGCAGCTTCTCGGCATTCAGTCGGAAGGACCCGTCCGGCCCGACCGCCTGCGCGCCGAGCACCTGTTCGATGCTGTGGGCCAGCTTTTCGAGGAACCGCAGGGTGTCGACCCAACGCAGTTCCCGCACTTGGACCTTTTCGGTCCCGATGTCCACGACCCGCACGGGGTCGAGCAGTTCCAGTTCAGTTTCCATCGCGCTCCAGTTGTTCGGGGGCCGCCTGACGCGACGATCCCCTCAAGGGTTAGCCCGCGTCAGGGCTGGTAACGGCGTTTGATCGTGGGCGCCGAAGTCGGGGTGGCGCGCACGGTGTACTTCCCAAACTCGCCGGTCTGTTCGGGCCAGGCGGTTACCGTCAGGCAACCGGTGAAGGTAATCTCGCGCAGCGGCACGCCACTGAACTGATTCGTTTCGAGGATCTTGATGGACCCGCGGAACAGCACCTGGCTGTTGGCGGTGTAGTTCTCGAACGTGAGCGCCGCATTGCCGAAGGTCAGGCTGATGTCATCGCCGTCCGACAACGTGACGCTCCCCGCCAGGATCGTGATGATGCCGGTGTTGAGGTCGAGGGTGTAGTCGGTCCCTTCCACCAGGCTGGTCACACCCTTCTTGACCACGACGGTATTGAGGTTGACTACGCCCACGAAGAAGCAGCGGCCTTTCTTGATGCCCGTGATCGTGGCCGTGCCGGCCGGGGCGGTGGCCGCTGCCTGGTTCACACTGGACGGAGTCGTGGCCAGGTTGAGCAGCCGGTGGTTGAACACGTCCATTTCATCAAGGGTGAACTCCCACTTGTTGTGGACGGTATCCAGTTGCTCGTCATTGACGTAGCGGAAGCCGCCCTGGGCGACCATGCGCTGCTTGTACTGGTTCTCGGGCACGTGCTTGTAGTCGGCGACGTTGCCGCAGTCCAGGTAGCCAGACTCGCCGCTCGGTTGAACGAACAGGCGAGCGGTCAGTTTCTCGTGGGCCTCGATGTGGCCCAGGGTGATTTGGGTAGGCATGAGTTACTCCGTTTCGGTGGGTTCAGGTTGGGGATTGATGGTTGGGTCGGCGTCGGGTTCCCGAGCTGCGTCCGCTTCGATGAGGTTACGGGCGCACGGTTCGGGCAAATCGAGCACGGTGCCAGGGGCGAACTTCCTTCCGTTCACCCAGTGTTCTTGGAGCAGTTGAATGTTCATCGGGGGCGGGTGGCTTGCGCTTCCTTGAGGAGGCGCTGATAAGTCGCGTCGGGTGTCGCGGAGCGGGTGGCCGCCAACGCAGCCGGCTTGGCCGTCAGTGCCAGGTCCAGCCCGGACCGAGCGCCGACGATGAAGGCGCGCACGTTGGAGTCGCCGCTGAGTTCAACCTGCTTGCCCAGGATCAAATCGATGAACATCACGCTGCCGGTGAGTGCGAGATTCCCTTCGGGGCTGGACAACCAGTTCAGGCCGTTGGTCGCGGCGATGCTCGCGGCGGTGGCGAGGTCCCACTTCCCGGAAGCTTCCAGGGCGGCGAAGCCCTCACGGGCCTTTTCGAGTTGGGCGCGCGAGTCCGGTTGCTTGATCAGGAGCGCCTTGGCCGAGGAATAGGCGGCGAGGCGCGTGACCGTTTCGATGCGCGAGGGAGTGACCCACGTCGGCAGCGTCGTGCAGCCAACGGCCAGGGCGAACAGGGCGATGGGGATTAGGGCGAGTTTGGGCTTCATGGGGTTCGAGGTTGGTGGTGACGGTCTCGTTCGAGTTCCGCTTCCCGATAGAAGCAGGGGCGCGAACGAAGCTCTTCGGTCAACGCGTTGATGGTGGAGAGGGTCGCGGTCGCCTGATTCATCATCTGGCGCACGAGCCAGGCGCTAAACAGGAGCGACACGATAGCGGTGACCAGGGAAAGCCAGACCACGTCCTTTTCCCGCGCCACGTCGGCGGCGCGCAGGATCGGGTCCACGGCTTCGGAGGTCGCGGCGACCAGGGACAGGCAGGCCATCAGCCAGAGGGCGACCGCCACCCAGGACAAACGGTGCAAAGTCTCGACACGCTTCATAGGGTTCCGGTCGTAGTCAGGGGCTTCACGTAGGCGGTGGTGAGAAGGTTCAGGATGACCCGATTGGTGCCGTCCACCTTGCCCAAGTTCTGCCAAGCCGGGTCATACATCTGGAACTCGAACCGCCCCTTGCGCCCGCTGAGCGCTTCCAGGCCGGATTGCAGCAGCTTTTCCCAGGGCAGGTTCAGCCCACCGTGGCGGTTTCGTTCGACGTTCTCCTCGATGACGATGGGGACATAGACCAGATGCGCGGCCACGCCGTCATTGGCCAGCGCCGGAATGCCGAAACTGGCGATTTGCCACACGATCAGGACGACGCCTTCGGTCTTGAGCGCGTGTTCGCGTCCGGGCGTGCGTTCATAAGTGCCGTCATCGAGCAGTACCGGAACACCCGCCAGCGTCGGATGCGCCTCGAGGCCCTCTTTGACCGCCGCTTGAATTTCCCAGAGGTTCATTTGTGGAAGCCTCCTTTACGGGATGCGTCGGCAGCGGCTTTCTCGATGGAAGCGACAATCTCCCGGCGGCGGGCGCGAAAGGCACCGCTCAGAACACGGTCCACTTCGGTATCCGCGGCCCACTCGCTGTGATTCAGCATCCGCACGTAGGGATTGAGGCTTTGGGTCCGGTCTTCGACCGATCCGGTGCCGGCGTGTCGCGCCATCCAATCGGGTACGCTGCCGCCCAACTGCGTGACGGCTTTCACCCAACCGGCCTTTGCGCGACCGACGCGCTGTTGAACCTGGCGGATGTAGTCGCGAACTTCAGTCGCGTCCGGCGTCGCCACCTTCGCCGACTTTCTCACGCGCCCGCGCGAATCGCGTTTAGACGTGTGCAGTTCGGGACTGAACGGCTTTACGGCGAACCCGGCGAAGGGACCTGTTTTGAACTTGGCCAGCACGACTTGCAGGGCGGTGTAGTCGCGCTCTCGAATCAGCTTGCGGATGCCGCGGCTTTTGAAATCGGCGACGCGTAGGGGCGTGACGGCGCGTTGAATGTCGCGGGCCACGGCCTTGCGGCCCTGAGCGCGAGTGGCCGGCGGCGTGAACTGGATCAGTTTCTTGCCGAGCAGCATCGACTGATACCGCACCGCCTGGCGGGCGTCCTTGCCCAACGCCACCACGTAGCGGCTGACCGCGTCGTTGAACTCGCGGGTCTGGACGGTGAGGTCAAGCATGGGCGACCTCCACCGTGAAGCGGACCAGCAGATTATTAGGCGTGTCCTCGACCGCCACCACGCGATGACTTCCGCCGTCGCTGGTCAGTTCATCGCCGACGGCGACCTTGGGCAGCCCGTCGCGCAGGGCATAGAAGCTGTCTTGGCTGCGTTCCTCCGGGCCGAACGCATACTCGCCTTCCGCCGCCGGGGCGGCCTTGAACCCCGGCGCGTGATCCGCGAGCGCGGTAAACTCAGTTCCGCTGCGGACATGCGTCAAGCGACGCCCGCGCACCAGCAAGTGGGCGCGGATGCCGGCCAGGCGACATTGTTCAATGATCGTCACGTGCCCTCACTGCCGGGTTTGGTCTTCTTGGGTTTGGCGGAAGCGGACTGCTGGGGTTGGTTCAGCAGCCAGGCCACATCGCGGTTCCGCCGGGCCAGCCTGCGCAACCGGGCGTCGCGGCCTTTCTCGACCTGCATGCGCTGCACGCGCTTCAGGTCCAGGGCCGTCAGCGCTACTGGTTGCGGGTAGGGATCGACTTTGGGCGTGCTCATGGCGGGTTATCCGTTGGTGCGGATGCAGATGGCACCCACGCGGTTGGCGGTCGCCAGCACCAGATTCCAGTTGGCGATGGTTCCGAGTTCGGCGTTGCTCGGACTCTCGGCGGCGGGCGTGCCCACCCACTTCATGCCGTTCAAGTGCATCACGAACCGGGTCCGGTCGTAGATGATCTCGTTATTGAGCCCGAACTTCTTCTCCATCTGGAGCGCGGCCACATCCACCACGTCGGTCTTCTGCGGCTTCTCGCCCTTGGCGATGATGCCCTTGGCGAGCAGGTAGGTGTCATACACGAACCCGTTGGTGGTGCCGGCGCGGACCAGCGATTCGCTGGTGTAGATCGGAATGCCCCGGTAGGTGCGGATGGTCCACGGCCCCCGGCTGGCCTTGTCGAAGCTGGTCTCATCGGCCAGTTCGAGCGCCGCCAGGATGGTGGGATGGAGCCAGAGCGCGCCGTCCATGAGGTCATCGGCCAGTTCACCCATCAGGCTCTTGGCGTGGATGAACAGTTCGACGCTCATCAACTGGTCGGCGGTCGCCCCGTCGCCCGACTCATCGAAGGCGTCCACGCGGACAGGCTTCAACGGGGCGGCGACACCGGACGCGCCCGCCGAACCGAACGCCCCGCGCACCATCGCCAGCAGGGTCTTCTGGCGCTGCTTGAGTCGGCGCTGGACCATCTGGGCGGTGATTTCGCCCACCGGGTCTTCGCCCGACAGTTGGGCCGCGAACGCGGTGGCCGAGCTTTTGCAGACCCGGTTGCAGGCGACGGCCTTCATCTGGCCGGACGTGATCTTGTTGTCCACGGCCGGTTCGGTGTTCTCGACCTGGATTTCGTCATCCTGGTCGGTGATGTCCTTGAAGAAGGGGATCATCGCGACTTCGCCCGGCCCGGAAGCGAGTTCCGCGGCTTTGGGGTTATCGACGACGACGCCCGAGTTGAACAGGATCGGGAACGTGGCCTGTTTTTCCCGCATGGTTTGAAGCCAGATGTCGGGAATCCAGAGGTCGCTGATCGTGGTAGGCATAGAAGTGTGGTGCTGAGTGGTGTTGGGTCAGGGTTCAGGACTGCGGGCGGAGTTCGGCGAGGGAACCGACGCCCTTGACCGCCAGCACGCGCTGGGTCGGCGTCAGATCGGTCTGCGCGGGCGCTTCCTTGTGGTCGGCGGCTTTCGGACGCAGGCCCAGCTTCTGGACCTCCGCCGCCACCGCCGTGTTGAAGTCCGCCATCTTGGCGGTCAGTTGCGCGTTCTCGGCCTTCAACCGGGTGAGTTCCTCGCCCGCCACCTTCGCGGCGGTTTCGAGCGGGCCAATTCGACCGGCCAGTTGATCTGCGCGTTGGGATGCGGCAGCCGTCTGCTGCTGCGCCGTTTCGAGCAGATCGGTCGCGGCGGTCAGTTCCGCCGTCAGCCGCTGGTTGTCGGCGGTGAGCCGTTCATTGATGGCCAGGATGTCTTCCTGGTCCGGGATGTTGATCTTGTCAGGCATAGGTCATGACTTTCTTGCAGGAGCGGGAACGTTACGCTTCACGCGCCAATCGGCGGGCTACCGCCTTGGCGTAATCGAGGTCTCCGAGGGCATCCACCAACCCCTGGCGCTTGGCTTGGTGTCCGTCGAACACCTGGCCTTGCATGGCATCGTCGGGAACCCCTTCGCGGGCGCGCAAGACATCGGCGCGGAACACGTCGAAGGACCGCTGCGCCTGCCGGGTGAACTCGGCGGCGTGGTCTTCGCTGATCGGCGCGCCCGACATCCCCGCCGCTTTGAAGGTCCCCTCCTTGTTCGTGAACACCTTCACTTCGATGCCGGCATTGGCCAGCATCCGGTGGAAGTCCACCACCGACACGTAAGCCCCGATGCTGCCCACCATCGCGCTCCGGGTGGCCACGACGGCGGACGCTTGGGAACCGATCCAGTAGGCCAGGGAGCACATCATGCCCCCGACCCAGGACACGGTGGGCTTGGCCGATTTGAAGACCGCATCGGCGATCTCCGCGCCGCCGACCGAGAATCCGCCGGGCGAGTTGACGTTCAGAATGATGGCCTTGGCTTCCGGGTCGGTTTCTAGGCGGCGGAAAGCGGACAGCACTTCGGCGCTGTCCTCGAACCCGTCGAAGAACATCTCCCCCAGGTCGGGCCGGTAGGCCAACACGCCGCTGACTTCGAGGACCCCGATTCCGTTCTCGACCATAGCGCGGGGCGCCAATGCCTGACGCGCCTTGCGCCAGGATTCGGGTTCGCCCGCAGCCGGCTGAAGAACTCCGCGCAGCAACGCTTGCGCCGCTCGGACTTCAATCAGCGGCACCTGCGTCGCCAGCATCGTCAGAAGACTTTTCTGCATCGTCACTGGAGTCGGGAACGTTACGCTTCATTTTGTTTTCGCCCTCCGCCGCAGCCCCTTTCGCCGACGCCAGACCGAAGCTCGCCATGACCGTTTCGATGGGGATGCCGTGCTCCTGGGCGACCGCCTTGGCGCGGTCCAGGATGTAGTCGATTTCCTCGAAGACCTGGTCGGTCTCCCGCCGCCAGGATCGCCCACGGTTGCCGTAGTGGTCCCGACGACTCATCAGACCCCGTGCCACATCTTCGCGCTCCTGGGCCATCTCCCGCCCGGCGTCGATGGTGATCTTGGACGGGCCGATGAAGTCGCACCGCGCCCAACCGTCGGTGCTGGGGAGCGCCCCGGACGTGATGGCGCTGGCAATCACCCGCTGCCAAGCGGAACGCCCCAACCGGGCGGCCACCTGCTTGCGGCGGTCGAACTTCCGCTGGGCCTTGCCGTTGACCGCCCGCTGGTTGGGACCAGTCAACTTCTCATCGAGGAAGAAGGCCGGCGGCAGGCCCATCCCCGCCACGAAGCAACCCGCCAGGTAGCTGATGACTTCGATGTTATTGGCCGGGGCACTCGGCGTATTGACCTGCTTCAACTCGTGGCCTTCCGGCACCGTCGGGATGTCGCCCGCAACCAGGTCGGCCACCGTAAAGCCGCGCTGCTTGGCGTTGGTCTCGGCGGGCGGTTCTTCTTCGGTCGAGGCTTCCCCGGAAGGTTCGGGCGGACTGCCCCACGGGTTTTCTTCCAGCGGCGCACCTTGGATGGCGAGGGTAAGGACGGTGGACAATTTCGAGAGGACCTTTTGAAAGCCCTTGATGTCGTTCCCGTCCCGCATGTCATTCGCCCCGCGGCGAATCGGACTCATGCCCCGGTACTGGGTGTACCGTTCTAAATCGAACAGGTGAACCAGCGCGTTGGCGTCGAGGAAAGTCTGGCCGTCCAGCCAGTAGCCAAGGACCCGCCCCTGTGTGTCGAGCTGGATGCCGTCGAAGATGCGGTCATCCGCCACCGTGGGCTTCTCGATGCGCCAGGACTCCAGAAGCTGGATCTGCGGGAAGCCGGCCTCATCGGTCCACAACGCGAACACTTCGCCGTCGGTGTCCAGGTAGAACGACCCCAGCCGTTGCAGGTCCCAGAAATCAAACCGCCCCGTGAAATCGGCGCGGTCGGCCCAGTCATCGAAGAGGCTGTTGGCGGCTTCATTCCACTTCCGGTCGAGCGTCGCCGCCCGTGGGATCATGGGCGTCGAGTAGTTGGCGACCAGGTCGGTGGCGTAGAACACCAAGCCGACGTTGTCCCAAAGGTAGCGGGCGACACTCGCCAATTGCAGCCGGTTGAACTTGGACAGCAGCCGGTGGACGTAGAGGCCCGTGGCCGGGATCGGCGTCCGGTGGTCCACAACGTTCAATGCCTCGAAATAGTGCCGGACGGGCGTGACGGCGGGGGCGGTGTTAGCCACTTGCGGCGAGCGGTTGTTGGATGGCCGCTTCGGCGGTGGCGTGGGGAACAGGCGGCGCAGGAAGGGAATCACAGGACAGCCTTGTGGAATGTGGGGTGGAGGCGGTTGTAGCGGGGCACGTCGAGCGGCGGGTTCTCCGGGTCGGCGAGGGTGTTGACCCACTCCAACGACTCTTCCGCCATCACGGCGAGTTCGGCGGGGGTGTAGGCGCGGTCGAAGGTGAACGTAACCGACCCGCCCGCCTCCGCCGCGGTCAGGACCGTCTGGCCGTTGACCACGTTGGCGGCCCACTTCTGAGTCACCAGCGCTTCCAGGGCGCTGACCAGGGTGGCCCCTTCGGTCAGTTGCAGCTTGAGCGCCCGGACCAGCATCCGGACTTCCAGTCTTGGACGTGCCGTCACGCCCAAGCGGGAACGTTACGCTTCAACACTACCCTACAGGCGGATGGCGTGCTGATCATTCTCGACATGGCGACTCCAAATGGTGACCTTCTCGAAGGGGCAAAGACGTGCGGCGGACCACAAAGTCTTAAGCCCGGAAAGGCTATCGCGATGTTCGATCCCAGAGCAGACTTGTTCTTTGAGGACCCTCGAAATCCCAGGCGCCCGCCGGGGATGCTTGGCGTACTGTACCTGTTGCGGCAGGATGTTCTGCGTTGTCTCATGCCAGACCCCACGGGCAACAGCATTTTTGGGCGTTCCGCACTATGGCCTGGCGGCATGGCTATTCTCGCGGGTATTGACCTCTTGGGTAAGTTCTACGCAGGTGACGATACCATCGGTCAGGTCGGACAGAGGTTCACGAGTTTCATCAGGAAGTACCTCCAACCACTCTCGCCAGGCGATGAGGATGTGCTCTATCAGCTTCGGAATTCGCTTCTCCACTCCTTCGGGCTCTATTCGAGTGCGCGCGCACAGACGTATCATTTCATGCTAACAGGAAAGGGAGGTGTGCCGTTCATTCAGCAGCCTAGGACGACTTTCTATCAGGTGGACCTCATCGTGCTGCATGAGCGCTTTGAACGCGCCATAGTAAGCTACGTGAATGACTTGGAGGCAGACCCGAACCTCCAAACCAAGTTCTTGACCATGTTCCCGAACTACGGGGCAATCGAGATCACATGAGGGATGACGAGATCATGTGGGAAAGCAGACGCTACAAGAAATTCGGTGCATTCAGCAGTTCAGCGGTTCTTCATGCCTTTCGGGCGTGTGTTCAGGAGTCGCCTTCAGGCACCCCGAAATGACTGCCGCCGCGTCGATCATCAGTTCGCAATCCAGGTAGTGGTTGTCCCGCCGCTTCTGAACCCACAGCACCTTGATCCGCCCCCGCGCATCTTCACGCTCTTCCCTGACCTCCGCCGTCACCTGGTCGATATAGTCCCGCCCGGTCTTCTTCGGAATGCTCCACTGGCCGACCACGCCGTGCGTGAACAGGGCCAGGTGATCCTTCAGGCTGGGATTCGACCACTGGAAGAGCGGCAGGTGACGGCGCACCCGCGCCCGGCGCGTCCCCAAGCTCGGATCGACCAGCACGCGGCGCCACACCCGGCGCACGGTCTTTCCGCTGCGCGGGTCCTGGCTCAGGAACCACTCGGCGTCATCCCCCTTCATCGCCTTCCAGCCCGTCGCGAGGCAGAACCGGTACACTTCCGAGGCTTTGAAGCCTGTGTCGATCATCGCGTTGACCACCGGCACGTTTAGTTGGCGGCGAACTTCCTCGAGTTCTGAGGTCGTGTTGCAGCGACCGTAACCGATCAGCCGGCTCGCCCCGCCCGGTCCGAAGGCCCGCGCCACCCAGAAGTAATGTTCGCCGCCGCGTGCCTGGCGGTCCGCTGCCAGGAAGCGAGTCTTCTCCAACGGCCACGGATCGCCGAAGTCGTAGTCCCCTTTGCGCTGCTGCACGTAGTCATCGCTCGTGATCAGCCACCGGTCGAGGTCCCAAGGCTCGCCCAGCGTTTCGGTGACAAAGGTGAACATCGGCTCGATGTCCCCCTCGATCCTCATGGCGTCCACTGCGGCCAGGAACTCCTCGACGATGGACCGCCACTCGATCCAATGCGGCAGCAGCGCGTTCCAGGTGTAGCTGACCTTGGACTTCGGGGCGTTGGGATTCTGCGGCACGAAGCGTCCGTGGTTCTCGATCCACCGACGGTCCACGGGCGTGTCTTTGATCCGTTGCCCGCAGCCGACGCACTCGAACCGGATCGTCTCGGCCAGGGCGTCGAACCGCCACTTGCCCTCGGGTTTGGTGGTGTCGTTCGAATCCCACTTCAGTTGCTCGAATGCGAGCGGCTGAAGTCGCTGGCAGGCCGGGCATTCGAAGTGCCAGACCCGCTGGTCCCCAGCGCGGTAGGCGGTGTCCATCGCGTCGCCCTTGGTGCCCGGCGTCGAAATGAGGAACCGGCGCGAGTTCCAGAAGGACCGCGTCCGCTTCAGGACCATTTCCAGTCGCCCCGGCGGGTAGTTGCGCACTTCATCGCAGAAGAGCCACCGGATGGGTTTGGACTGGAGCCGGGCCTTCGACCCGGACCATCCTGCGTAGAAGGGCATCCCGTCGAAGGCGAACCCGGTCAGCGTCGGTTCCGCCATCCGTTCCTTGACCGGGCGGCAGGTCTCGAATGTCGGCGTCAGCCGGTCGCGGAGGAAGTCCCGGAGTTCATCCTTGGTGGCCGTCACCCACATGGCGGGGCCGGGGTCTTCCGCAATCGCCCAACACGCACAGTTCATGACGGTCTGGGTCTTCGCGCTCTGGGCGGCGCACTGGACGGCGATGTCCCGAACGCTGTTGTTGGCGAAATCCTCCATGACGGCGCGAACCCAGGGCGACGCATCCGAACGCCACCGGCCCGGTAGGGGCGAAGTTTCATCGACGTGGACGTGTTCTTCGCACCACTGCCACGGAGGACGGCGGTCGGCTGGCTTGCAGGCGGCGCAGAAGCCTTCGATGAGCGGGTGTCGCGACTTTCCCACGCCCGAAGGCGGAACGTTACGCTTCAAGGCGCGGGTAGTAGCCTACCGCTGGCCGGGCGGTTCCGGCGCGTCTCGCACCGGTTCTCGCCGTTTCTCGCGGCGGTTCTCGAAGCCGTTCGACCACGAAAAAGGCCCCTCAGTCGCCCGAGGGGCCGTGTCGTCGGCGAGGTCGCCGCCTACTTCGCCGCCATGAGGTCGAAGGCCCGCCGGAAGAACCGTGCCCGGCCCGTAATCCGGCGCACGATCTTCACCGCCTGCGCGTCGGCGACTTTGAAGGCCGCGCCGAGTTCCTTGGCGATGTCCTCTTTCTCCTTCCCGCTCAGGAACAGGAACGTCACCAGCCCGCTCTTGCTCTCCTTCAGTTCCTCGACCGTGGCGGGCAGCCGGTCCGCCGGTTCCTCATCCTTCTCGACCTTCGCCGCCGGTTCCTTCCTGGCCTTCGCCGTTTTCGGGGCCGGGGCCGGGGTCGGGGTTTGGGTCTTCGCCGTCTGTTCTTTCTTCGCTTCTTTGTTGTTTTTCATTGTGTGCTCCGTTCTTTGTTTTGTTGTTGTTCCGCACCGATCGTGAGGCTCGCTACGGTGGAGCGGTGAGAGTGTCCAAGGGAATCCATGGAAATCTTGTCCCCGGCCTCGCCGGCCCAGGGCGACGCGGACTCATGCAATTCGAGGGAAGCCGGGGCGACGGTCTGAAGTCGTCGGGCGACCTCGACCGCGCCGCGCTTATAGACGCAGAGGCAGACCAGTTCCCCCGCCGTATCGCGGACCGCCCAGAACCGCCCGTGCTTGGTGATGGTGAAGGCGTTCATGAGAGCGGGATGAAGCCTTGGTTGTGCTCTTGGATGGCGCGGTCATAGGCCGCTTCGATGACGCCTTGCAGCGTGTCGCAGTACACATCCCGCTGGCAGGCCAGGACCATCGACCCCGGCTGCCGTTGGCGATGCGCTTCGACCAGCCACACCGTGTAAACGTCATTGGGTTCATAGGCGATGATCAGCGTCCACACGTGGCCGCGCTTCCCGTTGACCCGGCATTGCAGGCCAACCTCGTAGTCCACGAAGCCTTGGCCGCCCTCGGACACCAGCCGGGAAGGCCGACTTGACCGGTATTCGCCGTGGGGTTCGGCACATCGGTAGGTGAAGGCGCTTGCACCGACGTAAACGAAAGCGCCCCGCAATCCCAGGCCGCCCGCTTGCGCGATGATCGCCTGGACCGTCTCAGGTAATGATTCAGTTTTCATCGGCTAGCCTCGTAAAGGGCGCGCCGGTGAAAGGTCCAGTGTCGATCAATCCGCCTGCTGCCACGCGTTCAGCCGCTCATCCAGCGTGTGCAACTGCTTTAGGATGTCATCCTCTTCTTCCTTCAACCGCGCTTCGATCACGGCGACCGTCTGGCCTTCCAGAGACGGGGCCGTGCGGTGAACCCGCGTCACGACCTTGCGAATGGCCGCGCCCAGTTCCGCCCCCAGGTGCGTGACTTCCTCGACCGGTATCAGCTCGCGCTTCAACTGCCGCAGTTCGACCTTCAGCTTGGCGTTCTGCAAGACGACGTGCTGGGCGCGTTCCTGGTCGTAGTTGACCAGCGTCCGGTCGGGCGACGCGAACAGCCATCGCAACAGCGCGGCGAGATACACCCGGCTGCCGCGAAACGCGGAGCAGCCGTTGCGCTTGGCGTGCTTGATGGTCGAGACGGGAATGCCGGTCGCGGCGGCGCAGGCTCCGATGCTGTCATAGGCATCCTGCATGACCCGCGACTGCTCGCGCTCGCGGTAGTAACGCAGCAGGCCCTGGATTGTGGGGACAAGCTCGTAATGGCCCTCCACGGCCTTCGGGAACCAGCCCTCGACTGCCAGCTCGCGCAGCCGGCGGTCGGTCAAGCCCGAGAGCCTGGCGAGTTGGGCAATGGCGATGGTGCCGGTGTCGGCCATGATTACCGCTCCGGGGCTGCGAGGATCCAACCGATGAACTCGCCGACCTGGAAGAAGGTCCGCGCCGCCTTCGGCAGCATCAGCGGATCGAGCGGGCGCTGATAACCAGCCAGGGAGAGTTCCTTGCGCAGGATGTCATCAGGCTTCGCACCCACGGCGAGCTTCTGTTGCAGCGTCAGGCGGCTGAACGCGGTCCCTACATAGCCCGGCGGCATTTGGACCTTGTCCACGATCAGTAGTGCCCCGCCCGGCTTGGTCAAACCCTGCAACCGCCGCAGGAATGACGCCCGCGTGTCCACCGGCAAGAACATCAGCACCAGGAAGCAGACCGCGAAATCGAAGGGCTTGTAGTCGTACGACACCGCATCGGCCACGACCAGTTGCGGCGGTCCTTCATACCGGTCGGCCATTTCGCGGCTCTCTTCGACGGCGAAGAATCGCGCCTGTCGCTGGATGAGCGTTTCCTTGAGGGCCAGGCCGATGTTCCCCGTCGAGGCGCCGATGTCGTACACGACACCGTTGCGCGGAATGTAGTGCCGACCGAAATGGGCCACCGCGTTCGTCGCGAGGTCATACCACGGAAGCGACTCGCGCACGTGCTGGTCGAAGTGCTTCGCCACCGCACGACTGCGGAAGGTCCAGTGCTGGGGGATTTCAAGTGAGGATTTCATCGCGGATGTTTGTAGCGATTGCCGCCATCATTACTGGGGGCACGGCCCGCCCAAGCCGCTCCCACTGCTGCGAATACGTGCCAGTCAGAATGAAGTCATCGGGGAAGGCGCAGATGCGCTTCAACTCGGCGATGGTGAGCTTCCGCTTCTCCGTCGGGTGCGTGACGCTCGCCACCCCTGGATGCCCGTGCGCCGCGCAGATCGTCGGGCACGGATGATCGGGATGCGGTCGCACCAAGTTGAAGTATTTGTCCGACGCCTGGCCGGGCTTCAGTTTATCCCACTCGCGAGCGATGGCGTAACCGGACATGTCCACCTCGAACTGGTTCGGCTTGGTCCCCAGGATCGTCGGGCACGGTTGGTCGAGGTCATACTCGCGCCCCTTCTCATCGAACGCCGCGCCCGTCCCGCCCTTCAATCGCGCTTCGACCAGCATGGATTGCGTTTGCGTCGCCAGGACGGCGGGCGCTGGCCCGTCGGTCAAGTCTTTGCCTTCGGCCCACCCGTTGCCCTGTGGTCCCTGGATCACCTTCGCCTCGACCAGTTCGAGGCCCTGATGACTGGTAGCGGCGTTGTAGGCCCGCCCCGCACTGACGGTGGGACTGGGAGCGTCCGCCGATTTCCATGCCGGGCCGTACTTCCCGCGCACGACCCACGGCAACGCCTCGCGCAAGCTGTAGCGGTAGGGCAGCGGCTTCGGGAACACGGGGTCCTTGCCCAGGTCTTCGCGCACGCCAATGAAGATGGTCCGTTGCCGGGCCTGGGGAACCCCGAGCCACTGGGCATCGAGGACCTTGCAGCCCACCCGGTAGCCACACGCCTTCAGCCTGGCCAGGATTTCGAGGAAGTAACCCTTGGCCACACCTTTCACCAACCCGCTGACGTTCTCCGCCACGAAGGCGCGAGGGCGCAACCCTTCGAGCAGTCGCACGTACTCGAAGAAAAGGTCATCCACTCGCTGGACTGTGTCGGAGTATTTCTTCGCCTTGCCCCAGTGCTTCTCGCGCTTGCCGGCGGTGCTGAAGCTGGCGCAGGGCGGCGACCCATCCAGCAGATCGAGTTCGCCGACCTTCAGTCCGACCGCCTCGAGGATTTCGGCGGGCTGAACCTTCCGAATGTCCCGCGTGTCGAGGATCGTGTCCGGGTGGTTGGCCCGGTACACATCCGCCGCCGCCGGGATGAACTCGCTCGCCCACGCCACACGGAAGCCGGCCATCCGGTATCCGAGACAGGACCCACCGCAACCGCTGAACGTCGAGATGACGCGCAGACCGTTGTGGGGCACGGCAGCGATCTCCGCCATGCTGGGGACGCGGTAGGGTGGTTTGTCAGTCTTCACGGCAGAAGTTGAGGATGGCGCGGGCGACGACCGACGCGCCGCACCAGCGCTGGTCATATCGGTGTTGGATTTCGACTTCGCGGTCCGCATCAAAGGCGGGAAGTCCGGCCCGCGCCTTCAATGCCTGCGCTTGGTGCGACAGGCACATCCGGCAAACCAGTAGTCCGGCCAGCGCGTCGTCGATGCCGTCGATAGCATGGCGCAGCGTCTGAAGGTCGGTGTTGGGCTTCGGCGCACTCACGACGGCTTGCCACTCCACCGGTAGGCGCATTTTGGACACTGGAACTCGGTCGGCAGATTTTCATCGACGGCGGTGAAGTCCTCCGGTGGCGTCGGTTCGGGTGGGTCGGCCAGCAAGCCCGCCAGCGCGTTCGCATCGAACCCGGCCAGGTCGAGGTCGAAGTCCGCCGCCTTCAATTCGCCCAGGACTTCCTTCAACGCGGCGCTGTCCGCTTCGGCTAGCTCCGCCAGCCGGTTGTCGGCGATCAGGTGCGCCCACTCATCGGCGTCGGTGGCGAAGTCCTGGAAGTCCACAGGCACTTGGGTCAGTCCGAGGACCTTCGCCGCTTCATAGCGCCCGTGGCCCGACACAATGAAGCCCGACCGCTTCGACACCACAATGGGCGAGCGCCACCCTTGGTGGGCGATCACCTTCGCGAGCAAGGCCACCTGCGCCTGCGGGTGTTGGTTCGGGTTGCGGGGGTTCGGGACCAGCTTTTCGAGCGGGACCAGTTCATCGAAGGCGCAATTCACCGCCGGCCCCGAGGCGTCTGGCGGAACTTCTGCGCGTTTTTTGGGTTTTCGTTCGTTCATGTGCGTTGTCGGCGCTGGCGCCATACCTGCTGGCCACCGGGGGTAGGCAAAAGATTCCTTTCCCAACCCCTCTGCGGGGGCGGCGGTTCGGCCAGCGCTGTTCTCTGGGCGGTCTCGATCATTCTCTGCCGGTTCTCGTGCGTTGCGACGGCGCGACAGTGGCGACACCGCCACCGGGTTGCCGCGGCGTGCTCTCGCACTGCGAGGCACCTGCCGTTCTGCCCCGGTTCGGGCCGGCCTGCTGCCGTTCACCCGAAGCGGGAACGTTACGCTTCAACTTGGATTTGGCCTTCCTGCCGCGAAGGACGGGCGTGCGATGGCGCAGCCAATTCCAGGCATGGCGCTGGCCCCGGTTGCGCCAGCGCAGCAGGCGGCTGTAGTAGCCGGTGTAGTTGGCCAGCGCGGCGATCCGCACGCCGCAGCGGCGAGCGAGCCTGCGGATGGACGGGTTGCCCTCGAAGTAGGCGGGACTCAGGACCCAGGCCAACGCGATCAGGCGCAAGCCGAGGGATTCGGGCTGGATGCGGCGACTGGACAATGGCAGGAGCATCTGGAGCAGGCGGATTACAGTCTGGGATAGCCGCTGGTCATTGTCCCCGCTGCTCGCGTCCTCATTCAGCCGCTGGTAGAGCGCCTGCCAGTCGAAGCCCTGGTCGGGGGCGTCGAGCGGGTCGCGGTTGTCCGCCATGAAATCCTCATCGAACTCTTCCTTCACGTCGCATCCTCCTTGGGTTGGAAGTCCACCCGCGTCAGAACTTGGACGCGGGGTTGCCAGATCAGTTGCTTGCCACCGCGCTGCGCCTTCACCTTTCGCCAGGCCCAGAGTTCAAGCGCGGTGCCCGGCGTGCTCAGCCAGTCCAGGCATTCTTGCGCCCGCTCTTCGGTCAGTTTGCGGAAGTGGCCGGCGAAGTCCTGCCCGGTGCACTGGACGCCCACGACGCCGCGCTGCGGATCGAGGGCGAGCACGTCGATGATGCCGAACAAGTCTTGCCGGATGCCGTGCGGACCACCGTACGGGTTCCACTTCTCGACGATGGCGCAGACCAGGCCCTGTTCGCGTAACGCCCGAAGCGTCCGTTGGGTAGGTGAAAGGCCCTTCATTGCACGCCTCCCTCGGCATTGGGCAGAAATACCCGCGCCCCCTTTAGGGGGCGGGTTTTCTGCCCATCAAATTCCTGACTGCCCATAGCGGGCATGGGGACAAGAGTTAAACGTCTGCCGTTCTGTGTGTTACGCATGGTCAATTATCCTCCGAAAGGGTTTCTGCCCAGTTGCCCGTCCAGTCATGAGTGGGCAAATGATTGTTGCCCATAGCCTTTCCCTTCTCGGTCAGGACGTAGAGCTTCTGCTTCCCCTTGATGGTGAACCTGATCCAACCGTTGCTGAGGGCGTTCTCGATCAGAGTGCGAACCGTCCCGTCCGAGCAGCCCAACACCTGACTGCCCATCGCCCGGTAGGTCCTCTGGCTCTGTCCTTCATTGGCGGCGATGCAGTGGAGAATCTCGACGGGATGAGTTTTTCGCCTACGCCCCGGCCCACTGTCCGCGAGCAGTTCCTCGACTTCCGCTGGATCGGCCTTCCGCCAGCAGATGACGCCGACATCCCGGTGATGGGCGATGAATTGGGTGACGGTCGGCTGCTTGTCGTCATCCTCCCACCGCAACCGTTTTCCACGCTTCGGCGCACGCAGCTCGAACACAGAGTCTGAACCAATGGACCGGAGCGCGAGCGCCGCCCGCGCCGGATTGATCCATTCCGCTGACCCCGCGCCGAGGTAGGCGTAGTCCCCGGCTTCCCAGTTGTCCTTTTCCTTCCCGCGAAGCGGCTTGTTGGTGTGGTGCGCCAGGATCATCCCGACCTGGTGCCGGTGCAGGAGCGGATTCAAGAGTTCGCGCATGAACCGGCTTACATCCTTCTGGCTATTGCTGTCCCCGCCCAGGTAGGCGAAGGCCGGGTCCACCATCACCAGGTCGAAGGGACCGTGTTCGGTCAGGAGCGCGTCGAGGGTCAGGGCGAACTTGTCGCTGCTCCGGTCGTTGACCGTGCAGACCATGATCCGGCTCGACGCCTGCGCCTTCTCCGCGGGTGTCAGTTCGCAGCCGGCCAGGACGCCATCGCGCATCTCGGCCAGGTCCCCTTCGTCATTCTCCGCTTGGATCAGCAGGATGCGCATCCCGCGCTCGCGGTAGGCCGTCCCCGGCGTGATGCCGAAGAGGGCCTTACCCAGGGCGAAGTGAATGGCCAGTTGCATCAGCAGGGATGACTTGCCCACCCCAGTCGGTCCAAGCAGCAGGCAGACACCGCCCCGGTAGAGGAAGCGGTGCATGATCAGTTCACTCGGATCATTCTCCGCCGGGGGCGTGCGCAGGTCATCGAGCACCCGCACCACGGGCAGGGCCTCGATCTTGACCACTTCCTTCTCGACGTTCTCCGCGTCGGTAGCGGGCAGGAAGCCGGACAGTAGATGGTTCAGCGGGGAGGCTTCAGACATAGGCGGCCTCTGGGTTGAAGTAGAGGACATGCTGGCGCGCCGCAGGAACGCCTTCGACCACGCGCAGGCCACCGGGCATCCGCAGCCAGCCGCAGATGTCCCAGCGCGTCGGGTCTGCGCCCAGCAGACAGGCGACGCAGAAAAACCGGACTTGGTCGCGGGCGTTGTGGCGGTCCACGCGGAACCACCCGTGCAGGCTCTTGCCGCCGGAATCGACCACCAGGACCAGCGGGATGAACGTCGCCAACTGGGTGATGAGCCGAGCCTGCTGCGCCTTGGTCAGGTTCGGATCGTCGAACTCGGCAACCAGGTGCCGGCGCAGGCCGGTGTTGTTCTGGCAGCGGGGCGAGGGCTTGCCCCGGTAGTTCAGCGCGGAGCGTTCCCGCATCGGATTGACCACGATGAACTGAAGCCAGTCCGCGTCGGCGAGGGTTTCCTCGAGGGGCCGGACCATTGCCCGCTCGGTGTTACGGCCCGAACAGATCAGTTCACCGGGACGGAAGAGGCGTGGCAGGACATCGCTCGCAGCCAAGCCCGCATCGCGTTCGACATCGAAGGCGGGCGCCACGTCGGCGAGGACCTTGGCAATGAGCGCCGGGTTGGGTTCCGGCCAATCGACCGGATGCCGACCGAAGTTGACCTGCGCCGCCGGGCGACCCGCATAGGCGAGCTCGACAGCCCCTTCGATCTCGGCGTCAGGCACGGGGCGATGGACCACGAAGTCATCGCAGCACCGGCGCAGGAAAGCGAAGGACTGCTCGGCGCTGAGTAAGTGACGCAGGCCGCTGGCAACCTGGGCCAGCCAACGATGAGTTCCGCCGGGACCGGGCATAGCCCGCAGGCGTTCGGCGGTTCGATGGGAAAAGGGGTAGAGCAGAGCCATAGGGGGTCACTTCGCGTAGAAGGGCATCAACTTGCCCTCGACCTTCAGCGGAAGGTGAGGTGCCCAGAGGACGGGCGTTTCCATGATGGCGATGATCTGGGCGAGGTCCTGGTCGGCGCTCGCTTCGGGCAACTCGAACACGAGTTCATCGTGGACGCTCAGGACGGGCACGAAGCCCGCCTGGGCGCACCTGAGCCACGCCGACGCCAAAACATCCCGTGCTGTCGCCTGCGTCCAGTTCTCGGCGATCAGCCCTCCGTACACGTGCATGCGTTCGCCGGCCACCGTGGCGGTGGTGTCATCCTTCGAGACCACCACGTCGCGGTAAAACAGGAACCGCTTCAGCGCCGGGTTGTGTTGCATACAGGGGAGCGGCAGAGCGTAGCGGCGGCCGTCGCACACCGCGCAGGCGTCTTGCAGTCGGTTCCAAAGGTCCACGACCAGCGGGTTGGATCGGCGGAAGTCCTCGACGATGCCCTTGGATTCATCTTCACCCAGTTCGAGGCCGGCCATCACGCGGGCTACGTCGATGAACTTGCGCCAGCCGCAGCCGAAACCCAGGCCCAGGACGCGAGCCTTGGCCAGTTGCCGCAGGTTTGACCCTGTCCGGTCACACCACGCTTTGAGTGATTCCGATTCTGCGTAGCCCATCGTGCGCCGGGCGTGAATTTCATAGGCGTCGGCGTTCGGGTTGTCGCGGAACAGGGCGAGGGCCTCGGTGTCACCGGCCAGGTAGAGCAGCACCCGGTTCTCGATCTGGCTATAATCGGCGACGGCGAGAACGTGCCCAGGCGGGGCGATGATGGCGCGGCGCAGGTCCACTCCCTCGGCGGTCTTCCGGTTCAAGTTCTGGAGGTTCAGCCCGCCACCACCCGACCACCGGCCCGTGCTGGCTCCGAAATACTTCAGTTCATACGCCATCCGCCCCGTGGGCATCCGGCGGGCTTCCATCGACTCCAGTACCTTCGCCGTGCGGTTGGCGGACCGGACCCGCTGCATGTGCCGGACCCAGGTAGCGGCGTCCGAGTCGAGGTGCTTCTTGAGCCACCTCGCGAAGCCGGGGTCGGCGTTCGACGTGGAAGGCGGCGCGGGCACGCCGATCCGTTCGCAGGCCGCCTCGAACTGCTTGACCGAGGTGGCCGGCTTCCAGGGCAAGGCGTCGGCGATGCTGCCGGCCAGGTCTTCCAGTTCGAGTCGCTTGGCACGGACATACTCCCAGTCAACGGCGAGGCCGTGCCGACCCATTTCGGAGGTCAGATCGAAGAGGCGGCGCTCGTGCGCTGGCCAATGCCGCTCCAGGTGATTCCATAGGGCCAGGCTCGCCAATGCGTCTCGACCGGCATAGCGGCTGATCTCGACGGCAAGGAAGCAGTCTTCAGTAGGATGCCGACCCTTGGCCCGGTCGCGGGGGCCTTTGTCGAGTGTCTCGCCGAACACCGCCTTGACCGCGCCCGCCAAGTCTCGCGGCATTTGCAGATAAGCGCACAGGGCCGCACTACAGACCCAGGTCGCCGCCGTCGCCGACGCGGCAGGGATCGTGCCCAGTTCCTGGAGCCGCTCGAACACGGCGCGGTCGAAGTCTCGATGGTGGCTGACCCACGTCCGCCCCGCGATGGTCGCCCATGGGAACTTCGACGGCGCGCAGACGCAGGTCCGCTCGCCGTCAGTCACGGCCGCCAGGTACGCCTGAAAGCGAGGGTCGTGGCAGTAGGCCCACAGGCCGAGTTCGGCGACCGAGTAGGTAGCGGTATAAAACGTCTCGAAATCGACCGCGACCGTGCCGCCGCACTCCGCCTGCGCCCACGCTTCCGGCGTGATCATGTTCGGCTCGGGAATCATGCCGGCGTTTGCTGTCGGGGGTCATAACCTTTGATGTAGCGCCAGAGCGCGGCGACCATGCGGAACGCCTGCCAGTCACGCGGAACGTCGGGATGCTTGACCACCACGACGCGGCCCGGTTCGGTGGTCGAGATGAAGATGTTGGCGGCGAGCAACCGGCCTACGCTCTCCTCGCCCCAGTACGTGGCGCCGTAAGCCGCGAGCTGCATCGCCTGGTTGTCATAGGCCACGACCTCCTCACCCGGCCTGGTCTTGCGCGTCTTGTAATCGAGGATGCCGATGCCGGTGCGGCCGTAGCGGAAGAGCACGTCGGCGGTGCCCGCGAAGCCGTGCTGCTTGTTCACCAGCTTGACTTCGCGGTCGATGATTTCGATGCCGACTTCCTGCCGCCACTTCAGCACCGGCTCGACGTAAGGCCGCAGGTCATCGGCGTATGGTTCGCCCGCCATCGCCAGTTCGAGCGCACCATGAATCATGGTGCCGAGGTCGGCGGCTTCCTCGACCTGCTCGAAGGCCGCGTTCCGCACGCGGTTGCACCAGTACTCTTCGGACTCGTCTGAGGTTTTGGGCGTGCGCAGCGACGCAATCGCGACTTGGTCGAGCTTCCACTTCTCCAGACCCGGCCTGGCGAGGACGCCGAGGATGCTCGTCACGCTGGGGTAGAGTCCCAGGCGCTTGGCGTCCTTTACCGTGGTTGGACGTTCGCCGCGACCGTCAGCGGTCGGCAACTTGTGAACGGGAGTCCCGTCGAGCCGATACCAGTGACCCGACGGGACCTTCGATTTGGAGAGAACGGCCATACTCAGAACGGGATGTCGTCATCCGGGGCCGTGACGTTGGGAGCCGCCGGGGGCGGCGTTGGAACCTGCGCGGGTGCTGGCCCAGGCTGAGGGCGAGGTTGCGGGGCTGCGGGTGCCGGGGCCGGCTGCGGCGCGGTTTGACCGAAGCCCGCCGGGACGGGCGATAGGGCGGCGATGGCCGCGAACACCCCGCTGCCGTCGCGGCGTTGGATGTGTTCGACCGTCAACAGGCACTTCGCCCCTTTAAGCGAGCAGTAGTCCCACCCATAGGTGGGCGCGCGACCCAGCAGGCTCTTGAGGAAGCCGAATAGGGCCGACTTCTCATTGCCCGAGATTTTCATCTGCTTGCTGGCGACGCGATGTGGGTTGCCCTGCGCGTCGCGAAGGCCGAAGAGGAAGCAGGTCAAATCGACCTTCTCCATCTCGGTTGATTGGAACTTCTGGCGTGTGACGCCGAACTCGTCATGGATGTCAATGACGGTCGCGATGAACGTCCCCGCGGGAGCGAGGGCGTCGCCGATCAACGCGGCGAACGGGTTATTGTGGCTGCTGGGTTGAGCGAGGATTGCCATAGTGGTCTTGTTCCTTTCGGGTTGAGGGTTTCAGTTGCGGGTCTGCCGCTCGATGGCGGCGAACATGACCCAGTTCACGGAGGTCGCGCACATGACAGCCATGACGGCGACTGCTTTGGGATTCGGTCCCGCCGTTGCCGCCACCAGCCAGGCGATGCCGCCCAGTAGCGCCACGTAGGTCAGGAAGCCCCAGACTGCGAGTGCGAGGTTTCGGTAGGATTTGAACCAGTCGATTCTGCGATGTTGCTCTTGCGTGTCATTCATACTGCGTTTGCTTGTTTGCTACCGGCCGGGTTGAGTTGGCGTCGGACTGGCCGGGAAAGACCGTCGCCAAATTGGAATCGTGCGAGGGCGCGGGCATCGCGGCCTTCGGCTCGAAGGGCTGCTTGCCGACGCTGAAAGGCATCGCTTCGGAAGTACGCCTCGACTTCGGTGAGGCGGTAGCGGCGGTAGCCGCCCAGGTCGTGACCCGGAACGCGCCAGCGGCGCAGCGTCCCCCGGCACACGCCCAAGCGCCGGGCTAACTCGGAGAGGGTGAGGTAGGCTTCGGGCTTGGGCAGTTGTCCCTGCAACAACCGCAGCGCCTCTTCCCGTCGTTCGGGCGGAGCCGCCATGGCGGCGGCGATGAGATCTTCGAGGCCGGTCACGGTGCGTCCTCCCCGAATCGGAAGCCATACTCCCGCCACAGGTCCGAGACCGCTTCGGCGTTGCCTTCGCTCGCAAGAGCGCGAAGCTGCCGGAAACGGGGATCGGTAGCGCGTCGCTCGACTTGCTTTGCAGTCTCAGGGAGAACTTGATGGGTCTTCGGTGGACGTTTCCTGTTGTCTGTGGCCATGAGTCCTCCTCAGCAATCGAACAGCTCAAACGCTGGCTTATGCAGGACCTCAGCGATCCGTTGTTTCCGGTCTGCATCCGGGCGAACGCGCCCGGTCTCGATTCTCGAAATCTCGATTTCCCTGGTGCCGACCTTCTCGGCCAGTTGCAGTTGTGTGAGCCCCTTCAGGACCCGCGCCGCCTTCAATCGTGTGTTCGCCGCCATAGCTGTCTTTTTCTTTTCTGTGGCGAACCGTTCGCCACTTTTACCCCTATGGCGTGACTTTCCCTGTCCCTGACGGGACAAATCGTGTCTCAGAAAAAAAGAAACCCCGCAGAGGGGATTCCCCTGCGGGGTTGGAAAGGTTGAAAGGCGGCTAGTTCGCCCAGGTCACTCCGTCCGGTGGCTCATACACGAAGCAGCCGGCCACACCAGCCTTGGCCCTGGCCCCTCTGCGCCCGGTAAACCGAGCCGAGGGATTCAGCAAATACTTTTCGATGTGCTCCGCGAATGGGCCATAGACCGGGTGCGGTTTCCCCTCTGCATTTTTTTCACTGATCAAATTCTTGTGCAGGCGTTGGATGGCTTTGCGCACGGCGCGGACCGTCTTTTCCGCATTTGTCTCGGGTCGCTTCCCGGCCTGCTTGCGGACCCGCGCCAGCTCCTCTAGGCGCTCCCGCGCTTCGTCCTTTTCCACTTCGGAGGCATCGTCACTGTTCAACGTGGCCATCAGTTCATTGGCCTCTTTTTCAATGGCCCGCCGGCTTCCCGCCTCATCCTTGCCCATGCTGATCTCCGGGATGTCGGCATAGCCGAACACCCGCGCCGCCAGTTTAGTGCCGTGAATCGGCTCCTTGGGTGGATTCTTCAACAGGTACGCGACGTAGCGCAGGCCCTTTTCCTCTTTCCACTCTGCCGACTTCCAGTCAAAGACGATCTTCCAAATGCCGCCCCCGTTGCGCAGCGCATACCGTGGTCCGCCATCTCCCTCGATGGTCACACCGCCATCCGTGATCCCCTGTTGCTCCAGCCATTGCGCCATGTCCTGCTTGATCAGTTGCGCCATCTCGCCCATCCGCCGGCTGACAATCCGGTCAATCGCCGCGTCGAAGTCCGGGCGGCGAATGGTTGTCTTCTTCTTGGCGTCAATGGCGAAGTGCCCGAACGCGGAGTCTGGCGTCCGCAGCGTCGCAAAAAATTTCGGGGCCTCTTCCTCGTTCAGTTTCGTGGCGATGGCCGCCAGCCGGGGCAAATCCTGCTCAACGAGCTGCGTGGCCACTGCCCGTGTGGCAGCGGACAAGACGACCGTTCCAGCCTGGCGCAGCATCCCCACCAACGCCCCCAACTGTTCCCGCATGGCGTTGTAGCCGCACAATTCCAAGTTCGGCAGGGACTCCCGGAAATTCGCGAACACCTCTGCCAGCAGCTCTCCGCTTCGGTCCGTCTTGCCGATCTCCTGGCGCACCGGCGCCATGGCCGCGTGAATCCGGGCGAAGATCGTCTGCGTGACACGATCCAGCGGAACTTGTTCGATGGGCTGCTTCCCTGGCATGACTGGTCCTCACAACGAATACAGGTCCCCATTTCGGCGGAACCAATCCTCATGCTGTTTGTGGTCGGGCGAGGCCCGCCGCAACCGTTCATAGAACGCCGGGCTGTGGTTGTGCTCGTGGATGTGGGCCAGCTCGTGCATCACCAGGTAGTCAATACGCTCCGGCGGCAGCAGGATGGTCCGCCAATGGAATAAGATTTTTCCTGTATGCGTGCAGGAGCCCCAGCGGAACCCCAGGTCTCGGATGCCGATGGCCTTTGGCTCCGCCGCCATCCGCCCCTTCAGCGCCCGCACGCGGCGTTCAATCCATTCCGCCGCCCGTTCGCAATACCACTCCACAAACAGGTCCCGCCCCTTGCTGGCCTTGGCCAGCGGCAGATAGAACCGGTCATCCTTCAGCACCAGCCCCGTGCTCCCGTTCGCCGCCGCCTCATCACTCACCAGCTTCAGCCGGTATTTCCGCCCCAGGTAGTAGAAGCCCTCGCCGGAGACAAACTCCTTGGGTGGCGGCCCCTTTTGCGTGGCCTCTTTGCGCCCCAGCGCCGTGTAAATCCACATCTGCTTTCCGCGCACGATCTTTTCGATCTCGGCGACGCTTAGATGATCAGGCACCGCGATGACCACGCCCCCGCCGCGGTCAATCGTCAGGTCAACACTCAGCCGCCGGACACTCCGGCGGACCTCGACTGTCAGCCCGTCAATTTTCAGATGCTCACTCATGCAACCAGAAACCGCCGCCGGTGGTAGGCCAGTTCCCTAATCCGCGTGGCCAGCTCCCGCACGTTGTTCTTGAAAACTCGTTGCCCATCCACCCGGCACCAGCGCAGCTCGTTATACACCGTCGTTTCCAATGCCTGTTGGCTGGCCATGTCCCGCCAGAAGTCCACCTTGCGGATTTCTGCCTGGATCACCCCCACCAGTTTCACCGTCACCTTCACCACTTCTGGAAATGCGGCGTCTTCCGGTTTTAGCGCGGCCCCTCCATCGGCTTCTGCCGCCTTCTTCAGCACATCAAAGAAGGGCGCCTGCACCTTGGGCTGAATGCCCGCCACGGTTTCTTCCCGTCCTTCCCGCACTTCCTTGTCCAGGAACTCCCGCAGCACCTTCTCCAGTTCGTTCCAGTTTTCCCGCAGGGCCTGCAAGATCGAATCCAGCTTCTGGCTCAGGGTCTTGAACCGTTCTGGGTCCTCGTTCAGGTGAATGCTGATATGATAGCGGATCGCATGGAGCATTTCGGACGCCCGGCTCTTCGCTGACTTCTTTCCCTTCACCTGCTCCTCGAACGCCGTGTCCAGGATGTCCACCGGCGGCCCGGCGGGGTTCACCCCTTGGGCGCTGATGTATTCGTCAATCAACTGCCGCACCTTTTGCGCCACCCCCAGCAAGTTCAGTTGGCTGTCCCGGTATAAGTTCGCCGCCACTTTCGCGATGAACCCGAGAATCTTGGCATCGCGCAGGTATTTCTTCCCTTCCGGCAGCGGCAGCACCACGTCTAGGCTCAGGTAAAACAGCCGGAGCTTCCCAATGAAGTCCGCCCGCACCTTCGCGTCTGCCAGCAGGTCCACGCATGCTTCGATGTCAGTGATGTCAGACACCCCGCGTGTCCGGAACACGTCCATCACCTGCCGGTGCCGGTCTTCCAGGCGGGGGATTTCCTGCTGCTTGGTTTCCAGCCCGCCGCCCTCGCCCTTGCCCCCTTCGCCTTCTTGCAACGCCTGTTTCAGGAACTGGGCGATGCCGATGTAATCCACTACGTAGCCATGCTCTTTGCCCCGCTTCTTCCGGTTCACCCGCGCAATCGCCTGCAAAAGCGCGTGCTCCCGGATCAGCCGGTCCACGTAGATCACCTGTTCCACCGGCGCGTCAAACCCGGTCAACAGCATGTTCTGCACACACAGGAAAGCCAGCCCGCTGCACTTCGCCGGGTCCGGGTGTTCCAGCGGCAGCTTGAACTGGCGCTCGTATTCCTCCCTCTTTTCCTGGTCGCTCCACTTGCCCCAAGAGGGTGGGTCGTTGTGGTTGTGCGAAATCACTGCCGCAAATTCCAGCTTCTTGATCCGCGCCAGCATCGGATGCACCGCCACCAGGTATTGCTTCGCTTCATCGAGTTGCGCGAGTTCCCCTTCCGGCAGCGTCAGCAGCGTTGGGTCCAGCGCCTCCAGTTCCACCACCAGCTTGTCTTTGGCCGTTTGCAGGGCCTCCTGGTAACGCATGGCCGCCAGTCGGCTGGTGGCCACCACTTGCGCCTTGAACCCGCCCGGCAGAATCTCGCGCACATAATGGCGCAGCATGTCATCCGCCTTCGCCCCAATCAGCTTGGGTGCCTCCAGTACTCGCGGCTGGGTGGCATACAGGTTCATGATCACCTGTAGTTCCGCCTCCGTGTACTGCCGGAAACGGAACCGGGCCACGGTGTCCAGTTCTGCCGCCCGCTCCACCAACCCTTCCGGTATCCGGCCTTCATATAGAATCCGCACCGTGGCTTCGTCATCCACCGATTGGCGCATGCCGTATTCGTCAATCATCGGCCCGAAGATTCGGAACGTATTCGCCCGCTCCGACTTGAAGATCGGCGTGCCCGTAAACGCCACCTTGGCCGCATTGGGCAGACCCGTCATCAGGTTGGCATGCAGGGTCCCCGCCTGGTCCCGGTGGCCTTCATCCACCAGCAACAGGATTTTGTTCGACTCGTTCAGGATCGGGAACGTCTCTTCCCCCTTGGGGATGCGCTGCCGCAGCACCCGGCCCTTTTGCGCCCCGGTATCCGCCGCAGGCTCCGGCTCGGGCTCTGCCACAAATCCAATCTTCTCTTCTTCTGGCGTCACCGCCAGGTCTTCCGCGTCCGGCTTCTCCCGCAGTTCCATCCCGTGTTGCGGCGGCAGCCGGTATTCCAGCACCTCGTAATTCGGATCATGGTCCTGGCTCTTTTGGATCATGCAGAACACCAGGTCCGGCCCTTCCTCGCGCAAAATCCGTTGCACGCGCTCCGTTGGCGATTCCAGCCGCTTCCGGTCTTCCTTGTTCGGGCGCAGGTTTTGCCCCGACAGCGCCATCGTCTCCCGCAACTGCTTCTCGAGTTGGGTCCGGTCTGTCACCAGCACGATCTTGAAGTCATGCAGCCCTTCCGTGGTTCGCATCTTGCGCACCACATACACCATGGTGATGCTCTTGCCGCTCCCCTGGGTGTGGCCGACCACGCCGCCGCGTTCATCTACATCCCCGCTTTCCTGCCGTGTCTTGCCCGCCTTCAGCCGCTCGACGATCTTGTGCGCCGCACGGTATTGCTGATAGCGCGGCACGATCTTCACCGGCTTCCCGTTGTCCTCGCTGAAAAGCACAAAATTCCGCAGGATGTCCAGCAGGTGCGCCGGTCGCAGCATTCCGGCCGTCAGGATTTCCTGGCTCTTCAGTTGGCCCGGCTCTTTCCCCAGTTCCGCCGCCACTTGTTCCAGCGGCACCGGGTGCGTGTCCTTCCATTCCTGGTAAAACTCGTATTGCGCCCCCAGCCCCGCCGCCCTCGTCTCGTAAAACCATGTGGACACCATGAGCTGGTTGAAGTGGAACAGGTGCGGCACGCCCTCTTCTTCCGCCACATCTTCCCGCTGGTTCGAGTAGCGCAGCAGTTGGTTGATGCCCTCGTTCATCGGTTCGATGATCGCCGGGCTCTTGCACTCCACCACCGCCAGCGGGATGCCGTTCACGAACAGCACGATGTCCGGGATCACGAATCCCTGCCGCCCGATGAACTCCACCCGGAATTGGTTTACCGCCAGGAAGTCGTTTCGCTCTGCCGCCTCGAAATCAAACAGCCGGATGCGCACCTCGTCTTCCCGTGCCCAGGCCGGTTTCTCTGCGTAGGCCACTTTCACCCCGCGCGCCAGCTTTTCCGTCAGCTCCTTGTTCTTCGCCAGGCCCCCGGTCGCTTCCGACCGCTCCAGTTCCCGCATCGCCCGCTCAATCGTCAGGTCATCCAGGTATTCGTTACCGTCCGGGTCCAGGTTCAGCTTGCGGATGGCTGCCCGCAGCCGCGGCCTCAGCACCGTCTCACGGAAATTCTCCCGCTCCGTCTTCTGCGGATAGTCCAGGTCGCCCCGCAGGTATTTCCACCCCATGCCGGCCAGTTGCTTCAGCATCGGGTATTCGACTTCCGTGTACTCGCACGGGTCCTGCCGCTCCAGGTCCTCCAGCGGAATGGTCTCGACCTCTTCCGCCCTCGTGTCTGCGCCGGTCTTGGCTTCTTGCTTCGTTATCGCGAACTGCGGCGACGCGGCTTTCTTCTGAGTTGTCTCCGTCAGCATCTTCATTGCGCCTTTTCCGGCTGCTCTGTCAGCACATAGCGCGGGCGCCCGCTGCCCACCCTGGTTTCCATCACCTTGATCTTCACCCGCTCCCCGAGCAGGGCATTCAGCTTTCCGGCGTCCTCAATGCAGGGACCCACCTTGCCCGTGATCACCCGGTTATCATCCTGCACCTGAAATTCAAAAGTCCGGTGCTGGGGCAGCACCCCAAGGAACTGCCCGGCTAGGCCCATGCCGGTTTCTTTCACATTCTGTTCCCCCAGCCGTTGCAGGCTCCGTTGCACATCGCCCGGATCAGTGAACCGCACCTTCCGCTCCCGGTATTCCAGTCCGCACGACGCTTCCGCTTCCACCATCACTTTCAGGAAAGTCCGCACCGCGTTCAGTGTCCGGCCATCAATCTCCGACAACACATCCGCCAGTTCGTCATCGTTGCTCTCGCGGGTGCGATCCAGGATGGCTTGCGTCTTTTCCAGCGCCACCGCGACCGAGGAACCATCACCCTCCAAGGGCAGTTCATCCTGGTATTCCTCGACTTCAAACCCGAACGACCCCGGCACCGTGTTGGTGATCAGCAGTTGGTGTTCTTCCTTGTTGGGGATGGGTCCCTTCGGCTTGAGCGGCCCGGTGGCGTGCGAGGCGGCCATGGCCGTCACCACGTCCGTAAAGGACTTCATGGCCTCTACCCCGAACTCGGCGAAAATCCCATGGCTCGCCACCACCGGCTTGCCCCGGAACGTCACCCGCGCCCGCGCCGGCTCCGGCCCGAGCTTGGGTTCTTTGCCGATCAGGCCCTCAAGTTCCTTTAACCGCTCTTCCAGACCCATCCGGTCCAGCGCCGCGCTGGCCGGAATGTGTGAGAGCATGAGCATCAGTTCCTTCTGCTCTACCACCAGTTGAAGATGTTCATTGCGCGTCATGGCTTTGCTCCTTCCGCGTTCATTGCCAGGTTTTTCTTCGCCGCCTCGTCTCCGGCGGGGTCCAGGTCCACTTCAATGTAGCCCTTCCAAAGGCCGTTTCGCCGGTGGGACCACATGCTGTACCAGTACCGGCTCCGCTCTACCAGGGTTTCGGCCGGGGACCCCAGTTCCACCATGTAAGCGTCCACTTTGTATTGGTCCTTCGTATTGACCAGCACCGGCATCCCGGCCGTCATGATGTCGGTCTGTGTCTTGCCCGCTGGCAGGTAGTAAAACGTCACCACGTCCACGTCCTTGGGCGCTCGTTGCTCCAGAATCTCGGTATTCTCCAGCATGCTCCCGTCCAGCCACTGGAATCCTCTCGCCAGTCCCAAACCGTGCAGCGCCTCGCGATACCTCAGGAACCCTTCCAGAATCTTTGCCCGCTCCGGCGTGGTATTAAAGTGCAGCACCACGTTCACCAGCGATGTCCGGTACGGCGACCGCGCCGACGGGTTGGTCGGCGCTCCCGTCGGGTCAATCGGCGGCAGCACCCCCTGCGCGTTCCATTTCGGTATCGGGACTGTGCTCATATTTTCGTGTTCTGCTATTCGTTCGCTTCCCGCTCACGCCTTGCTCAGCGCCGTCTTCGGTATCATACCTTCCCGGCGCATCCATTCCAACGCCCTTAGCCATCGTTCTCTCGGGATCGCCTGCTTGCTCTCGTGCCACCGCAGCAGCACTTCATCTACAATCGCCCCGTCGCCCACGGCCTTGCCCTCGCTGGCCAGAACCCGCCAGGCTTCATACAGCGTCGCCAGTATCTCGCACCGTTGCGTGTCCAACGGCTTCAGCAGGTCAATCACGGCCTGTATCTTCGCTTGGGCGCCGCCCCAGTATTTCTCAAACCATGGCCGGTGCTCCCCGCGCTTCGCCAGCGGCACATAGGACCACCCCGGCGGCTTCTCCCCGGCCTGACTGTTCTGTTTCCCGCCGGTGCGTGGCACCTTGTCGAACCACTGTTTCTTGCTCAAAAGCGCATCCACCGACCGCAATAGCCGGTTGTCGAACGGCCCCGCCGCCGCCCGCAGGTAATGGCTCTCCAGTTCCAGTTCCGCCAATTGCTCCACCAGGTAGAGCGTCTTCATGAATTTCACGTGCCCGAATGTGATGTCGCCGTGCATCTGGTCCACCACTTCCGCCGCCAGCACCGCCCGCTTAAAGTGGATGTTTGCCCCTAGCTTCACCACCTTGCCTTCTGGGGAGTCACCTGCCGGGTCGCTCACCAGCTCAGCAGGAACACGCACCTGCCCGGCAAGCAGGTCATGCGCAATACCCACCTTGAGCCGTAGGAGTTTTCGGAAGAGTCGGGTCTCCGATTCAATTCGGATGGGCACGGCCCGCAGAGCGTCCGCGATTCGAGCCCGCTCATCTCCATCCGGCCAGGGTACCACGAGAGAGCGGATTTGAGCGTAATTCAGTCCCTGCCTGTTGCTTCCTGCATTGAGCCGATCAATCTGTGACTGCCCGAACGGTGACCCAAGGAACCCAGCAAGGAATACCGCATCCTCTTCTCGCGGCGATGGTCCTACCCTCAGGCTGCAAACGTGCTGGTTCACATTCGCAGGGCCTAGCCCAGTCGGGAACGGGCAACATCTCCCAATAGAGGCCCCCGTGATGTTCAGCAATACATCGTGTGGCAGGATTTCACTCCGGCTCATTGCTCGGTGAGTTTCCAGTCCGATGAAGGCCACATCGTCAAGCAAGAGCCCCTCGAACGCTACGTTTTGGCTCCGTATGAAAAGCACTCCATCTTTTCGATACACTTTCTGGCCGCCAGTCGGCGTGAGGCCGCTCCCAACGTGCGAGCACAGTTTCCCTATGGTTTCCACGGTCCAGCAACTCGGCACTAGGCCCACTGGTGTCCGTTTGAATTGCTCCGGATGGAGCTTCGGATTTCGCAACTCTCCATCCGGTCCTATCCCTCGCCTTAGCAGGTCCAGCACCAGCCCCGCCTTGACTTTGTGCAGCTTCTTGATGACGCACGCCGTTTCTCGGAGCGCTTGATCAACATCTTGCAGAATCCTGGCAATGGCATCTTGCTCCGGCGGCTCAGGCCGCCAGATTTCTGCCTCTTGAAATGCGGCCGTTGGCAGCCCATACCGCGTCAGCCCGTTGCACACCCTGCCAAAGTACCGGGCCAGCCGGTGGTGGCGGATTTGCTTCGCCAAAAACACCGGGTTCACTTCGTCCTGGTCAGGCCGTACCAGTGCGAGGTGGTAGCCACAAACCAGCCGGCCACTTTCACCGAGATACACCGAGGGCACTGCGATATCATCTGGCGTCTCGGAATCCTTGGTCACCATGATGTCCCCGGCCTGGATGCCAAACTGGGTAATCTCCGCGTCCGTCGCCGTCGCCTCCATGAATTCTTCCCGCCCGGTCACGTACTCGTTTTGGTAGGCGTCCACGTAGTTGCACAGCCGTACTGGTTTCTCACCGGGCCGGGACTTCTTGTCCACGCTGCTGAACCGGATGTCTGCCACATCCTTCAGGCGCTTCACTTCCCAGTCGGCGGGAGGCGTTGTGGGTTGTTTGCTCATCGCCCGTTCCTCGCGGGGTAGAGTTGTTTTAGCCCGTCCGCCAGGCGCCTCTCCGCGCCCGCCCGGGCGCTCTCAATTTCCGTCATCGGCACCGCATACTTGTCCCACAGGTTGGCCATGATGCCGGTGATCTCCTGCAAATGCTCCGCCATGTATTTTCGCAGCACCGCTTCCAGCTCATCCGTCGCCAGCGCCAACACCAGGTCCCGGCACTCCTTCCCGGAAAGGCTCGCCCGCGCTTCTGTCAATCGCTCCGCTAGTGCCGCCCCCAAGGCCCTCAGCTTCCGCCGTGCTTCGGCCAGTTGTTCCTTGAGCAGCTTCCACGGCTCCAGTTTCTTTTCCAGTGCCGCAATCTCCGCTAGCAACCCTGCCGCCTCCGGCGGTTGTTCGCTGGCCTCCTGCCTCTGCCGCCCGCGCCCGCGCTTTATTCCCATTTCCGCCAGTTGCCCCTTCAGGTCGCTGATCTCTTTTGTCAGTTCCTTGACGTAGTCGCGTTCCTCTTCACCCTCGCCGCCGCCCTCATCGTCCGGCCCGGCCTCAAAGGCTTCCATCTCGCCCTCCAGCCGGGCGATGTCCGCCTTGGTGTCTTTGATCTCTTTCAGGTAATCCGGCAGTAGTTTCTTCACCAGCTTGTGCTCGAAGGGGTCGAACTTGTCCCGCTTCCGGCTCTCCTCGTCTTCGATCATGTCCTTGATGAAGTCCACCCAGCCGTCCACCAGTTCCTCGAATCCCCGCGCTGCCACCGTCTTGAACTCTTCCTTCACCTGGTCCCACCAGGTCACCAGCACACCCACCCGCTTGTAATGGTCCAGCATAGCCACCGGTTCTAGCGCCGCGTCAAACGACTTGATGAAATCCGCCCGGATGCGCATCACGTTGTTCTTGCTCGGCAGTCTTTCCAGCCGTGGCCCGGCGGTCTCTCCCCACCACTTCCCGAAGGCTTCGAGCATGGCTTGCTCCTGCCGTTGCACAGTGGGCGACGCCTTCACCACATCCGCAATGTCCGCCCGGTCGCCAACCTTTTCCGAGAACAGGTAGTAGTCCTCATCCCGCACCGTGAACACGCGCCGGGTGTCCAACCCGTGAGCGTCAAACAAGGCGCGGCGGTCTGCCACTTCGTCACGCGGCACTCCCCCGGTCAGGTGCGCCCGAATGTCCTGTGGCTCCGGTGGCGGTGAATTGTCCACATACCGCCGGATGTTCAGGTTGTAGTCATTGTCCCGGATCTCTTGCAGCTTCACCACCCGCGCAAAGCCGTCCGCGTTCTCATACTTCTGGAATGCCGACACAATCTTCTCCGCGTGCTCTGCCCGCAGGAAGTTTTCCGCCCGGCCCGCCTCAAATTCCCGGTCCGCATTGATGAAGAGGATGGACCCTTGCCGCGCCCGGTCCTTCTTGCCCGGTCGCCGCATCACCAGGATGCACGCCGGAATGCTGGTGCCGTAGAACAGGTTTTCCGGTAGCCCGATCACGGCTTCAATCACGTCATCCTCGATCATCCCCTTCCGAATCTTCTGCTCTTTGCCGCCCCGGAATAGCACGCCGTGTGGCATGACAGTCGCCACCACGCCGCTATCCGTCAGGCTAGACAGCATGTGCTGCGCGAACATCAGGTCCGCCTTCTTCCCCGTCTCCGGCGCCCACCCGTATTTGGTGAACCGCTCTTTGGCCTGCATGCCCTCCTGCTCGTAGTTCATGCTGAACGGCGGGTTGGTGATGATCCGGTCGAAGTATTGCCGCTCCCCGCCATAGACCAGCGGGGTCTTCAGGCAGTCATCCGGTTCGATGAACACCCGCTCCGTGATCCCGTGCAGGAACAGATTCATCTTGCACAGCACCCAGGCGTTCCCATTGTTGTCCTGCCCGTAGAGCGACAGGTTGCTGGCGTCCTGCCCGTTTTCCTCCACGTGCATCCGCGAGTAGATCAGCATGCCACCGGACCCGCAGCAGCAGTCATACACCCGGTGCCCCGCCTGCGGGTTCACCAGCCGCACCATCATCCGCACCACGCTGCGCGGCGTGTAGAACTCGCCGCCTTTCTTCCCTGAGCCTTCCGCGAACTCATAAATCAGGTACTCATAGGCTGCCCCCAGCAGGTCCGCGTGCTCGAAATCTTCATTCCGCATCCGGTGCTTCCCAAAATGCGTGATCAGTTGCCGCAGCTTCACATCCGGGATTTCCTTCTTCCCCACCTTTTCCGTGAAGTTGATCTTGTCCACCACCCCGTCCAGGAACTTGTTGTAGAGCGCCAGTTCGCCGACCGCCTTGTTCAAACCGTCACCCACGTTCGTTTGCATGGACTTGTCATCCCGGATGAATATCCACCGCGCCTTTTCCGGCACGAACAGCCGGGGAAAGTTCTCCGGCTTTTCCAGCTCTTCCGCGATCTCGCTCGCCGGCGTGCCCCGCGCCGCTTCCATGGCGCGGAACTTCTCCTGTTCCTCTTCAAATAGGTCCGAGCACCGTTTCAGGAACAGCATCCCGAAGATGAAGTCCTTGTACTCGGAGGCGTCCATCTTGCCCCGCAGGATGTCCGCCGCCGCGAACAGGTGCCGCTCTAGTTTTGGTAAAGTCAGTTTTGCCATCTATGGCCTTTCTTCATTTCCTTCGGCGGCCCCCGCCGCTCCGCCGCCCACGCTCTTCCGAGTCATGAATGCCGCGCCCCGGCTTAGCCGGGCCTTCAGTTGTTCCGTGATCAGCCCAACGAATTTGTCTGGCTCTGTCCACGGCCGGGAAACCTTGCCCGGATCAAATCCGTTGGCCTTCACGATGCCTTTCAGCACCGCCACGCTCAGCCCCCGCAGCCAGAACCGGAACTCTTCTTCCCCCTTCTGCTGGTACTCGGCGTACACGTCCGGCACCTCGTCCGCTGGCGCGCCCTTGGCCCCCTTGGGGCGTTTCCCGCTCGCGCTGGACACTTCCGCCAGGATGCCATCCAGCTTTGCGGCAAAGGCCGGGTTCTGGTCCGCCTCTTCGGCGACCACTTCCACCAGGTGCTTCAGCAGCCGGGTTAGCGTTTTGGCACGTTGCATCGTTCCATGATCTCCTGGGTCAATCCGCGAAACGCGTCGCAGTTCGGCCCGTATTTTGCCTTGAACGTTCGCAGGTTGGCTTCCGCATCCGCCCCGCGCGCCGTGTCCACGTTCTGCTTGATGAAACTCTTGAACAGCGGCGGCTGTTTCAGTTCCGTGGTTTTCCCATTGAACAACCGTCCCGCCTCCAGGTCCCGCATCACCCGGCTGTGCAGTTCCATGGTGCCCTGGACCTTGGTGGCCACGATCCCCATCGGGCGGATGGGCCTGCCCAAGTCGGTGGCAAACCGGTCCACGTTATCCACAATCTGGAAAATGCCCCAGGTGGACACGATGTCCGGAATGGTGGGGATGATATACCCGGTCGAGATTTTCAGCCCGTTCTTGGTCACCACCCCCAGGCTGGGCGGGCAGTCAATCAGCACGAAGTCATACCGGTCTATCACCGGTTGCAGCGCCACCTTCAGGATGTCTTGCGGGTTCTTGTCGTAGTTGCCTTGGATGGCCACGAACGGTAACCGCTCCTGGATTTCGATCAGCTTGATGCTCGACGGCAGCAGGTCCAGCCGGGCAATGCCCCCGTCAATCGTGGACACCTGTCGCACAATCGCCTCTTCCACGTTGAACTTGGCTGGCAACTGGAAATTCACCTTGTCCTCGAACAACTGCGCCAGCGTCCGGCCGGCTTCGTCTAGTTCCTTCCATTGCTCTTCCTTGATCAGGTTGATCGTGGCGTTGGTTTGCGGGTCCAGGTCAATCACCAGCACATGCTTCCGGTGTTCCTTGGCCAGGAGTTCCGCCACCGCCACCGTGGTCGTGGTTTTGGCCACGCCACCCTTCAGGTTGATGAAGCTGATGACGTGGGGCGTGCGCCCTTCCTTTTGCTTCAGCCAATGTTCCACGATTTCCCGATTCCACACCGGGCCGTTCTGGAGCACCTGTGCCGGCTTCGGAAAATCATCATACCGCTGTCGCCAATTCGTCACCGCCTGGCGCGTCACATTCGCCATCTCGGCGATCTCTGAGATTCCCACGAGGTCTTGCTGCATGAAAACAAGATAGCGAACCTGTGTACTCCGTCAACAGAAATATCCATCTGTTTCGATCAAAGCCTGAGAGGGTCGTGCTTCTGCGGTAACACCCGAGTTCGGTCTATTGGCTATCAATGATTTGCAGCAGGTGGAGTTTATCACGTCTCCATGTTTTGGCCGTCATCCCGTTCAGGATTGCACGCATCTTGTCATTCACTGATCCGTGCTCACCCTGCGCCAACATCTTCGGCATCGCCTTGAAGATGGCGGCCCGGAAGTCTTCCCGCCCCGGCCGGAAGTAGTGCTTCATGACGACTTCGACTGTTCGATGGCCGGTTACGCGCTGGACAAGTTCGAGGGGGACCCCGGCAGCGAGGGCGAGGGTGATCCAAGTGACGCGGAAGGAGTGGAAATCCCGGACGGAGGCCCGGCGCTTCCCGTTTTGCCGCTCCGCCTGAAGTCCATCGGTCTTCAAGGCCCGGCGGTTCCCGCGCACGATCTGGCAGCCCGTCTCCCGTTCCAGTTCATTCAGGTAGCCGGACACCGATCCGCGGCTGCAACCGGTCGCCGCCATCACCTGGTCGAGCGTTTGGCCGTCCATGTAGGCGCTGAACACCGCCCGCATGTTCCCTGCCTTCGAGGTGGCGTCGAGGCGGTCGATGTAGGCGAAGCCCTTGGCCCGAACCGTCTCGGCCGTCTCGACCGGCAACGCGCTTGATTCCGGGGCGGTCTCGAACGCCTTCGCCAAGACCTGCTTCACCCGCCAAGTGATTCCGTCGGGGTTGTTCTGGTACATCTGGGCGGCCTTGGGGAAGCAGAAGCCCTTGCCGCGGGTCGCTGCCTGCGCCCGTTCTAGTTCCTCCCGTAGCATTGGGAACACGGGGATGTCCACGGTCTCGCCCGTCTTTGCGGTCTTGACCGTGATGAACCCCGCCTTCAGGTCCACGTCATCCCACTTCAGGAGACAGCAGTCGCCCCGGCGCATGGCCGTACACATCCCTGTCACGATCACGGGCCGGATGAAGTCATCCTGGGCGCATGCCTCGGTGATCGCCTTCAGTTCCTCGACCGTGAACGGTTCCCGGTTGACCGTTTCGGACGCTTTGGTCACCAGACCGTGGAACGGATTCATGCCGTCGGTCAGGTGTGGGTGCAGGTGCTTGAACGTCGCCCGCAGCAGCTTCAGGGCATCGTTCCATGTCTTCGGCGACACGCCCCGCGCTGCCTCCGCGTCCATGAACGCCTTCGCGGTCTCGGGCTTGATGGCGACAAACTCCTGGACCCCGCGCTGGTGGTCGGCGGCGAACGCCGCGAACCGCTCCAAGGTGATGCGGCACTGCTTCGCGTAGGCCGCACCCGGTGGCTTCCGCCGGGGGATCGCCGCCCAGTGCTGCGGCAGGTCGGCGAGCTTCGGGAACGTGACCTCCCGACCGGTCTTCAACTCGGCGAGCTTGGCGAGGGTCTTTTCCCCAGTCCGGTCTTCCTCCAACTTCCGAAGTTGCTTGTCGTGGGCCTCCATCGCCCGACCGCGGGACCGCTCGAACTCGTCGTCCCCGATCATCGTTCGCTTGCGTGGGCGCTTTCCAGTAATCGGGACGCCAAGGTTGACGACGGTCTTCTTCCCGTTGATGACGAAGACCCCGTACCACCAACTGCTGTTCTTTCGGATTTCGAGACTCATAGCTTTGTCTATGTTCCAGTTTTCGCCAGTATGTTCCAGAAAGACGCAGTTTTTCAGCTCAACCAAACAATTGCCAAACAAATCCCGAAAGGAAACTGTTAAGTCCTTGATAGTCAGTTGTGCAGCTTTAGACTCATAATCTAACGCCCCGACTTCACGTTCAAATCCCGTGAGCAGACCGGCGTTGATCATCAAGCACTTAAGCCGCTGGCCTTCAGCGGGTTATCCCCGGTTTTGGCACGATTCGTGAATTCCCGCCTCTCCGTGTACCAGTATGTACCAGAAATGCGCAGAAATGCGCACATACCAAACAATCGCCAAACACTTCGGCGCCCGAGAGGGCCGGATGAGGGCGGGTTCAAGTCCCGGCGTTCACGCCCCGCTTCGCTCCTGCCCTGTCGCTGGCGCGAGGTCGGCCTGAGGCAGGCGAGGATCCCCCGGCAGGATAGAACGCCGCCACCCGGCCCTTTCGGCAGCGCGTCGCCGGCGTCTCGACGCGACAAGGACGGCAAGCGCATCACCGGGCAGGCGGCGAGAAGAAACCACAGGGGGGAAGGCGGGCACTGCTGCAGGGCGTTGGCTCGATTCGCTGTGGTTGGGCTCTGTGGTCATCGGTTACGGACGGACTGCCGGGGTGACCAACCGGTCGGCAGGCGCTCCTGGGCACCAGCCAAAGTCCGATCCCAGCGGTGGAGGGTGTAGGTCTCAGTCCCCCATGCAAACGTGACTGCTGGAGAACCAGCACGATAAAAAAGGCTCTATGGCAGAATCTGTGGGTCAGAATGGCACATCTCAGGGGCTGGCAGGCGAGTCCGTTACGCGTGGCGACCGGCGGCGACGCGAGCTTGGAGGCTCGAAGCACGTCGCCGCCGCTCGCCTGCCGCCCCTGAGATGCAGGTATCGGTTCATCGATGCCTGTCGACTCTCTCAACTGGCTCGTAGTGAGCATGTTGCATTCGCAACGCGTCCACTCTGACCCACAGATTCTGCTAACGAGGCATAAAAAACCGCCACCTGATTACTGGTGTCGACTGAAACTCGACCTGTCCCCCAATACCAATCCTCATGGTCGAAGTAAAACCAGCCCCAGTCAGCACCCGGTTTCCGATAAACAAAGCTCGTCGTGAACGGTTCAGTGCTGAAGTTGCATTCTTGAACGATACACATCTCGACCCCGTCCGGGCTGACCGCACGCGCCACAATACGTGGAACGCCTACACGCAACAGAAACCGCAGAAATCGGTGAGCCCCAACTCCCGCGAGCACAAGTCCAGCTAGGCACGCTGCGATCACGACTTTGCAGCGAGCGGTCATGATACGATTGTCGCCCAACGGCAGCTCACCGACCGCCGCCGGAAACGCCCGGTTGCCTGCACCAATCGCTGACACATTACCCGAACCCTCCGATTGCCCGGCGGGGCGGCGGTTCTCCGCAGCGCCCCGGGTAGCCTTGTTTACGGCTTGCTTCATCGTCTCAGCCTCCGCACTACTCGAGCGATGAACCACACCGGTACGACGGCAATGACAGTCGCCGCCCCAGCTAGCACGAGTATGACACCGCTCCCGACTATGATCTCTGGCCATGTCATGCTGAGTCGAGTGACGCCGCGCTCAGAGCTGCCGATGACCATCCCGCCTACAACCGAGCCCACACCTGCAAAACCCGCAATCGCCCAAGGGGAAGTACGCTGCTTGCGTGGCATGTCCCACCATTTCAAGATCGCGAGTTCGAGCAACGCGCTCAGTAGCGTCACGACCAGCAGCAGCAAAACGATCTCGTGCATACGCGCCAAACGCCAGAGGTGAGCGACCGCCGCCGACAGTGACGGTGGAGCGCACGAGGCGCTCTTGAATTGCCGCCCAGCGTCGAGCGGAGAAGCGGGGCGGCGGTTCGTCTCCACCGACTTGTTGAACGAAGCCGCTTCGCGGCGGGGGAGGCGGGGCACCTGGGCCGCGGGTCCGTGCCGGGGATGACGGCGGATTGACATTGGGCCGGACGGGGATCGGGGTCATGCTTCCGACGCCCGGCCGCCTCGAGGCGAACCGGGCGCCAGAGTCAAAACTCAAACCACGTCCGTATGCATAAAAAAACGGGACCGTTCACGCCAGTCTAAACCGCTACGCCGAAGACCTCCGGCTGCTCCCCCTCCAGCCCCGCAGCCGCCAGGCCTACCTGGCCTGCGTGCGCCAACTGGGCGAGCACTTCGGCCGCGCCCCCGAGCAGGTCAGCCCCGAGGAGCTCCGCCAGTACTTCCTCCACCTCAAGACCGAGCGGCGCTTCTCCCGCTCCAGTTCCACGCAGGCCATCTGCGCGATCAAGGTCTTCTGGGAGAAGTCGCTGCGGCGTCCCTGGCCCGCCGAGGTCGAACTGGTGCGCGCCAATCCGCAGTTCAAGCTGCCCGTGGTCCTCTCCGCCACCGAGGTCCGACGCATCCTGACGGCCGTCCCCGCCCTCGACCACCGCGTCGCCCTCACCACGATCTACTCCTGCGGTCTGCGCCTGGGCGAGGGCCTCAACCTCGAGGTCCGCGACATCGACTCCGAGCGCATGCTCCTGCACGTGCGCGGGGGCAAGGGCAACCGCGACCGTTACGTGCCGCTGCCCCAACGCACGCTGGTCCTGCTGCGCGAGGGCTGGAAGAGCCACCGCCATCCCCGCTTCCTCTTCCCGGCCAGGGGCCACAGCGGCCAGGGCGCGTCCACCGCCACCGAGCCGATGTGCCGTTCGACCCTCCAACGCGCCTTCCGCCTGGCGCTGGAAGCCAGCGGGGTCAAGAAGGACTGCCACGTCCACACGTTGCGTCACAGCTACGCCACCCACCTGCTCGAACAGGGCGAGAACCTCCGCCAGATCCAGGTCAACCTGGGCCATAAAAGCCCCACGGTCACCGCCCTCTACACCCACCTGACCAGCCTCTGCCAGACCCAGCACCAGAAGCGCCTCAACGGCTTCATGAACGACCTCTGAGGTCGGCTCGTGACCGCCAGCCTTCCCACGGGGGCCGGCGGCGCCACCATCCGGTTCCACGACCTGCTCCTCGAGCAGGCGCCCTCCTATCTGGACCGGTTCGGCGCCGCCGTGCCCCGGCGTCAGCGCGAGGTGCTCGACAAGCTCCTGGGCTGCCGCACGCCTGCCCGGGGCGGCGAACTCTTCGCCTGCCCCGGGTGCGGCTCCTTCCATTATGCCTACCACTCGTGCAACGACCGGCACTGCCCGCTCTGCGGCCAGACCGACGCCGACGCCTGGCTGGCCGATCACACCGCGCTGCTCCTGCCCACGCCCTACTTCCTGGTCACCTTCACCGTTCCCGAAGCGGTGCGCACCTGGCTGCGCGCCCATTCGGAGCCGGGGCTCGACGTGCTCTTCGCCACCTCGGCCCGGGCCCTGCAGGACCTGGCCGCCGAACCCCGGCGCCTGGGGGCGTCCCTGGGGATGCTCGGGGTCCTGCACACCTGGAGCCGCACCCTCATCTATCATCCGCACGTCCACTACCTGGTGCCCGCCGGCGGGCTCAGCCCCGACCAGCGGCAGTGGGTCCCCAGCCGGCCCCGGTTCCTGGTCCACGTCCATCCGCTGGCCGACCACTTCCGCACGCTCTTCCGGCGTGAACTCGAACGTCAGGCCCCCGGAGCCCCGGAGTCGTTGCCGGCGCGGGTATGGAAGCAGCGCTGGGTGGTCCACTGCCAGGCGGCGGGGTCCGGCGAGAACGCGCTGCGTTACCTCAGCCGCTACGTGTTCAAGACCGCCACCGGCAACCGCCTCCTCGAACGCCTGCCTGACGGCCGGGTCCGGTGGCCCTACCGCGACAGCACCACGGGCGGGCCGGCCCACGTGGACCTCGACCCGCACGAACTGATCCGGCGCTTCCTCCAGCACATCCTGCCCGTCGGGTTCCACCGGGTGCGGCGCTTCGGGTGGCTGCATCCGGCCGCGCGCGGGAAGCGCAACCGGGTGCGGGCGCTGCTGGACCTGGCCCCGCAGCTCACGGAGGCGGAGCGGGCGGCCTGGCAGCCACCCACCCAGGACTGGGAGGCGCCGGAGCCCGAGCCGCCCCCGGCGCCGACGCCGCTCTGTCCGCGGTGCCGCCGGCCGATGGTGCGGGTGGGATCGTGGCGCGCGGGGCAGGCACGGCTGCTGCCGCCGGGGAGGGCGCCGCCGTGAGGTCCTGCCGTCCACCGACGCCGCGAGCGTCAACGTCGGGGCCGGGCCTCCTCCGGTGGGGTGTGCTCCTCGCTGGCGTGGGAGCGTTTGGAAAGGCGCCGGGAACGTCGCCAGATGCGTTCCGGGGCCGTTCCTCCGTGTTGCTTCGGCAAGCGTGCGTGAAGACTCGGACGGGATCGGCGTAGGTTCTGCGGCAGCGATCGACAGCCGAACCACGCATGAGCGCCGAGACATT
>Ga0209605_1000257_pt1 | contig 71988 bp, 63 predicted proteins | sample AD_UKC035_MetaG_FD_184408 | JGI IMG/M metagenome (GOLD analysis project Ga0209605, IMG submission 184408) | Active sludge microbial communities of municipal wastewater-treating anaerobic digesters from USA - AD_UKC035_MetaG (SPAdes) (version 2) | ecosystem: Engineered > Bioreactor > Anaerobic >...
CTGCGGACAGGCGGCGTTCGAGAAGCAGCTCACCGCCGCCGGCTTTCAGCTCAAGGGCTCGGGCTGGTACGTGACCGATTTCCGCGACGGCGGCTCCAAAGGGGGCGCGGCCGCGCCGTCGCCCGCACCCGCGGCGGCGCAAGCCGCGGCGCCCGCGCCCGCCGCCCCGGCCCCCGCCAGCAGCAGCCCAGCGCCCGCCGGCAGCTGATCCTCAAGAGAACCGCATCCCATGATGTCCCGCCTGCGGCAATACTTCATCACCGGCCTGCTGGTGTGGCTGCCCATGGGCGTGACGGTGTGGGTGCTGCTGTGGCTGCTCGGCATCCTGGATGGCATCTTCCTGGGCGTGCTGTCGGCGGCCGAAGCCATGGTGCCGGGCCTGGGGCCGCTGGCCAACCGACTGCGCCACGTGCCCGGTCTGGGTGTGATCCTGGTGGCCATCGTCATCTTCAGCACCGGCGTGTTCGTGGCCAACATGTTCGGCCAGTGGTCGGTACGGCAGTGGGACCGGCTGATGACGCGCATTCCGGTGGTGCGCAGCATCTATTCCGGCGTCAAGCAGGTGTCCGACACCCTGTTTTCAGGCAACGGTCAGGCCTTTTCCAAGGCGCTGCTGATCCAGTACCCGCGCCCCGGTGCCTGGACCATCGCCTTCGTCACCGGCAAGCCGGAGGGCGAGGTCAGCTGCCACCTGCCGCCCGACTGCATCAGCGTCTATGTGCCGACCACGCCCAACCCCACTTCGGGCTTCTTCCTGATGGTGCCGCGGGCCGACGCCATCGAGCTGCGCATGAGCGTGGACGAGGCGCTGAAGTACGTGATTTCCATGGGCGTGGTGGCGCCGCCCCAGCGCCAGCCGTGTCCACCCGGCGAGGCCGTGCCCGAGCCGCTGCAGGCGCAGGTCGTCAGCGCTCCCGCCGATGCCCGGCAATCACCTCCTGCCGGCTGACCTGGCCGGCCCTGAACCGTTTTCCGAAAGTCCATTCCATGTCGATGCGTACCCACTACTGCGGCCTCGTGACCGAGGCCCTGATCGGTCAGACCGTGAGCCTGTGCGGCTGGGTCAACCGCCGGCGCGACCACGGCGGCGTGATCTTCGTCGATCTGCGCGATCGTGAAGGCTATGTGCAGGTGGTGTGCGACCCCGACCGGCCCGGGATGTTCAGCGTTGCCGAGGACCTGCGCAACGAGTTCTGCATCCAGGTCAAGGGCCTGGTGCGCGCGCGCCCCGAGGGCACCAGCAACGACAACCTCAAGAGCGGCAAGATCGAGGTGCTGTGCCACGAGCTGGTGGTGCTCAACCCCTCGGTCACGCCGCCGTTCCAGCTCGATGACGACAACCTGTCGGAAACCACCCGCCTGACGCACCGCGTGCTCGACCTGCGCCGCCCGGCCATGCAGCGCAACCTGATGCTGCGCTACAAAACCGCCATCCAGGTGCGCAACTTCCTCGACAAGGAAGGCTTCGTCGACATCGAAACCCCCATGCTGGGCAAGAGCACGCCCGAGGGCGCGCGCGACTACCTCGTGCCCAGCCGCGTGCACGACGGCCAGTTCTTCGCGCTGCCGCAGTCGCCCCAGCTGTACAAGCAGATGCTGATGGTGGCCGGCTACGACCGCTACTACCAGATCACCAAGTGCTTCCGTGACGAGGACCTGCGCGCCGACCGCCAGCCCGAGTTCACGCAGATCGACTGCGAGACCTCGTTCCTGAACGAGGAGGAAATCCGCGCCATCTTCCAGCGCATGATCCGCGAGGTGTTCCAGCAGCAGCTGGGCGTGGATCTGGGCGCGTTCCCCACCATGCCTTACGCCGAGGCGATGCACCGCTTCGGTTCGGACAAGCCCGATCTGCGCGTCAAGCTCGAATTCACCGAGCTGACCGACGTGATGACCGACGTGGACTTCAAGGTCTTCAGCGGCCCCGCCACCACCCCGGGCGGTCGCGTGGTCGCCCTGCGCGTGCCCGGTGGCGCGCAGATCAGCCGCGGCGAGATCGACGGCTACACCGAATTCGTCAAGATCTACGGCGCCAAGGGCCTGGCCTGGATCAAGGTCAACGAAGTGGCCAAGGGGCGCGACGGTTTGCAGTCGCCCATCGTGAAGAACATCCACGATGCCGCCATCGCTGAAATTCTCAAGCGCACCGGTGCGCAGGACGGCGACATCCTGTTCTTCGGCGCCGACAAGACGAAGATCGTCAACGACAGCATCGGCGCGCTGCGCCTGAAGATCGGCCACAGCGAGTTTGGCAAGGCCAACGGCCTGTTCGAAGACCGCTGGGCCCCGCTGTGGGTGGTGGACTTCCCCATGTTCGAGCATGACGAGGAAGACAACCGCTGGGTGGCCGTGCACCACCCCTTCACCAGCCCGAAGGACGGCCACGAAGACCTCATGGACAGCGACCCTGGCAAGTGCCTCGCCAAGGCCTATGACATGGTGCTGAACGGTTGGGAACTGGGCGGCGGCTCGGTGCGTATCCACCGCGCCGACGTGCAGGCCAAGGTGTTCGCCGCGCTCAACATCGGCCCCGAGGACCAGCGTGCCAAGTTCGGCTACCTGCTCGACGCCCTGCAGTACGGCGCGCCCCCGCACGGCGGCCTGGCCTTCGGTCTGGACCGCCTGATCACCCTGATGACCGGCGCCGAGTCGATCCGCGACGTGATTGCCTTCCCCAAGACTCAGCGCGCGCAGGACCTGCTGACCCAGGCGCCCAGCCCGGTCGACGAGAAGCAGCTGCGCGAGCTGCACATCCGGCTGCGCAATCCGCAGCCGGCCTGACGCGCGCCGGCGTCGCCGGCGGGCCACAGCGCCCCGGCGACCGCGGCATGCGATAATGCGCGGGCCTGCGGATCACCAGTTCGCCGCATGGTCAGCTCTTCCGCTGGGGTCTTCCGCCACGATGCCGGGCGGCCCACTTCAAGAAGAACCCGCTGCCGCCCCTGACTGGCCGGCTTGTCAGCCGGAGCGGGCAGTCAGCACCAGCGCCGACCAGAGACCGGCGCAACCAATCTGATGAGCTTTGAATCACTGAACCTGGCGCCCGCCATCCTGCGCGCGGTCCAAGAACAGGGCTACACCGAGCCCACCCCCATCCAGGCCCAAGCCATTCCCGTGGTGCTGCAGGGGCACGACCTGCTGGCCGGCGCCCAGACCGGCACCGGTAAGACGGCCGGCTTCACGCTGCCGATGCTGCACCTGCTGAACGGCCGGCCGGCGCGTCGCCCCGGCGCCATCCGCGCGCTGGTGCTCACGCCCACGCGCGAGCTGGCGGCGCAGGTCGAAGAATCCGTGCGCACCTACGGCCAGCACCTGAGCCTGAAGTCGACCGTGATCTTCGGCGGCGTCGGCATGAACCCGCAGATCGAACGCATCCGCGCCGGTGTCGACATCCTGGTGGCCACCCCCGGCCGCCTGCTGGACCTGGAGGGCCAGGACCACATCGACCTGTCGGGCGTCGAAATCCTGGTGCTGGACGAAGCCGACCGCATGCTCGACATGGGCTTCATCCACGACGTCAAGAAGGTGCTGGCGCTGCTGCCGGCCGACAAGCAGAGCCTGCTGTTTTCCGCCACCTTCAGCGACGATATCCGCGAGCTGGCCGCCGGCCTGCTGCGCAACCCGCGCAGCATCCAGGTGACGCCGCCCAACACCACGGTGGAGCGCATCCGCCAGGCCATCTACCCGGTGGGCCGCAACCGCAAGAAGGACGTGCTGGCGCACCTGATCGGCGAGGGCCAGTGGAGCCAGGTGCTGGTGTTCACGCGCACCAAATTCGGCGCCAACAAGGTGGCCGACTACCTGAACGAGCGCGGCATCAAGGCCATGGCGCTGCACGGCAACAAGAGCCAGAGCGCGCGCACCCAGGCGCTGGCCGACTTCAAGAGCGGTGAGCTGCGTGCCCTGGTGGCCACCGACATCGCCGCGCGCGGCATCGACATCGACGAGCTGCCGCATGTGGTGAACTACGACATCCCCAACGTGCCCGAAGACTACGTGCACCGCATCGGCCGCACCGGCCGCGCCGGCGCCAGTGGCGAGGCGGTCAGCCTGGTGTGCATGGACGAGGAAGGGTTCATGCACGAGATCGAGCGTTTCACGCGCCAGCAGATCCCGGTGCGCATCCTCGACGGTTTTGGCCCCGAGGAGGGCGAAAGGGCCGAGCCGATCGCCATGGGTCGCCAGACCCTGTGGGGCGGTCTGGGCAAGCCGCCCAGCCGTGAGGTGATGCAGGCCGCGGCGCGCGCCGCGCGTCAGGAGATGATGCAGCGCATCCGCGACAACAAGGCCGCCCAGGGCCAGCGTGGGCGGGCGGCGGCGCCCGGCCGGCCGGCGCCGGCACGCGCGGCGTCGGATGGCCCGTTGCGGGCCGACGATGCGGCGCAGGGCGATTCCGACGCCGCCCAGGGGCGCGCCCCGCAGGGTGCTGCGGCGACGGGCGAACGCACGGGCCGCAGCCGCCGGCGGCGCGGTCGGGGCGGCGCTGGGGGCGTGCAGGGCCAGCGCCCCGGCAGCCCTGCGGGCGCCCAGGCGCCGCGCGCACCGCAGGCGCGAGCCACGCGCGAGTTCGGGTTCGACGACGAGGATGACCGCGACCTCGAACACCTGCCGCGCCACATCGACCCGCTGCAGACCAACCTGCACGGCCGCCGCAGCGCGCCGCGCGGCCCCAGCCACGGCGCCGTCGGCCAGCCCGACCCGATGCGCACCAGCATCGACCTGATGGGGCGCGGCAAGGGCGGCGGTGGCCGCAACAAATCGCGCAAGGGCGGCTTCGGCCGCTGAGCAACGGATGCCAGACCGACGGCCGCGGCCCTGCCTGCCATGACCGCCCCCCGGCGCCCGCGCCTTGTCCTGCTGGGCACCGGCGGCACCATTGCCGGCGCCGGCACGGCAGCGGAAGCCGGGTTGTCGGCCGCCTACCGTTCGGCCGTGGTCGGCGCCGAGGCGCTGGTGGCCGGCGTGCCGGCACTGGCGCGGCTGGCCGATCTGCGTGCCGAGCAGCTGTTGCAGATCGATTCGGCCGACTTCACCGACGCACTGCTGCTGCGTCTGGCGCGCCGCGTCGCCGAGCTGTGCGCGCGCGACGACGTCGATGGCGTGGTCATCACCCACGGCACCGACACGCTGGAAGAGTCGGCCTATTTCCTGCATCTGACCGTCAGGAGCGCCAAGCCCATCGTGCTGACCGGGGCCATGCGGCCGGCCACCGCGCTGGCGGCGGACGGGCCGGCCAACCTGCTGCACGCGGTGGCCGTGGCGGCGCACCCGTCTTCCGCCGGGCGCGGCGTGCTGGTGGTGATGAATGAAGAAATCCACAGCGCGCGCGACGTCAGCAAGGTGCATGCGGCGCGGCTGGACGCCTTTGCCTCGCCGCACGGTCCGCTGGGCCTGGTGGCGCAGGGCGCGCCGCGCTGGTACCGCGCGCTGACGCGCCCGCACACCACGGGCAGCGCGTTCGACATCGGCGCGCTCGATGCGCTGCCGCTGGTCGGCGTGGTGGCCAGCCACGGCAACATGCGGGCCGAAATCTACGATGCCTGGCTGGCGCTGGGCGCGCGCGCCATCGTGCACGCGGGCTTCGGCGGCGGCACCGTGCCGGAGTATCTGAAGGCGCCGCTGGCCAGCCTGCGCGCGCGCGGCGTGCTGCTGGTGCGCGCCTCGCGCGCCGCGGCGGGGGTTCTGGTGCGCAACGCCAACGCCGACGACGATGCCCACGGCTGGGTCGTCACCGACGACCAGAACGCGCCGCGCGCGCGCCTGCTGACGGCGCTGGCGCTCACGCACACGCAGGACCCGCTGGCCGTTCAGCAGATCTTCGATTGCTATTGAAATGGTAGCTTCTGGCGCTTGATGGATAAGCGCTGGAGGCCGATTTCATGCATCGTTGTACGGTCTCGCCAGCGCCCGTCGGCGCACCGCCTCGATGTGGCCGCGCAGCGCGTACAGCTCGTCGGTGTGGGCCAGCGGCACCGTGGTCTGGTTGGCCAGGCGGTCGAGTTCGTCCAGCTCGTTCAGCAGCAGTTGGCGCTCGGCCGGCGCTTCGGCGAGCCGCGCCTCGATGCGGCGCAGCCGCGCATACCAGCGGAACACGCGCTGGCGCACCCGGTAGGTGTAGAGCGGCGGCACCACGCGCGACAAGGGCAGCAGCAGCACGATCAGGCCGCCGATCACCAGCCACATGCGCTCCAGCAGGTTGCTGGCCCAGAACGGCAGGTAGCGCTGCCAGAACGGCGGCGTGCCGTTGATGGCGCGGTCGCCCTCGGCGCTGACGGGCAGCTCGCTGGTGCGCGTGTTGGGAAAGTCGCGCGCACGGTTGAACCAGCCGGTGTCGCCATGCAGGCCCTGCGCCGCCTGCGCGAACAACTGGCGCAGCGCCGGGTGGGTCTGCTCGCGCGTCAGCAGCGAGGTGGTGGTGGCCAGCAGCGCCACATCGTGGGGCGGCAGGTCGGCCGCCAGATCGGCCACGCCGCGCGGCAGCGTGACCGACTGCACGAACGCGAAGCGGCGCGCATAGGCGTCGGCCCGGGCCACGTCCATCAGCGCGATGCGGGGCGCGCGCAGCAGGCGGCCGACCACCGGCGACTCGGGCGCGCTGACCAGCACCAGCGCGTCCAGGGAGCCACCCAGCAGGGCTTCGGTGGCGGCCTCGGGCGGCAGCTGGCTGGCCACGATGTCGTCGCCGCCTATGGCGTTGGCCGCCAGCAGGCGCTGCACCAGTTCGGGCACGCCGCTGCCGGGCTGGTCGATGTTCACGCGCAGGCCGCGCAGCTGCGTCAGCCGGGTCATGCCGGGCGCCTCTTTTGCTACAGAAGGAGTAGCTGCTGGCGCACGACCGGCGGTCGCATCAGTCCGATGGAACACCCACACCGGTTCATAGAACAGGGCGCCCAGCGAGGCGATGCCGGCTTCGCTGTCGGCTTGCGGGTCGGCGCTGCCGCCACGCACGAAGGCGAGGTCGGCCACGCCATCGCGCAGCGCCTGCAGGTTGGCCTGCGCACCTTCGGTGGCCAGCAGGCGCACGCGGATGCCCTGGCGCGCCAGCGCCTGCGCATAGCGCGTGCCGAACTCGGCGTAGGCGCTGCCGGCCGGCCCGGTGGCCAGGGTCACCTGGCGTGGCGGCTGCGGGTCGAGCCAGGCGTAGGCCGCCACCAGCACGCCCAGCGCCAGCAGCAGCACCGGCCCGGCCGACACCAGCAGGTCGCGCAGCGACAGCAGCCACAGCACGAGGGTCTGGCGCAGCGGGCGGATCATGGCTGAACTTGGCCCCCAGCCCTTTCCAGGCTTGCGCCGGCAGCTTCGATATCGATAGCAGCCGGGAGTTGCACGCCGGCCACGCTCAGGCTCCGCGCGGCCTGCACGGCGTTCACGCAGGCGCGTGCCACCGCCTCGCCGGCCATGCTGCACAGGACGTTGAAGTCCAGCGCCCGCGTCTGCCCGGTGGCGAGGGCGAACAGCGTGTCGCCGTCGCTCATGGTGTGCACCGGGCGGATGGCACGCGCCAGCCCGTCGTGGCCGGCGCCGGCCAGGCGCTGGCACTGCGCCTTGGTGAGCGGCGCGTCGGTGGCGATCACGCCGATGGTGGTCTGCGTGCCCGACAGCAGGGACAGCGGCCGTTCGCCGGCCAGCGCCCGCGCCACGCTGCCGTGCAGGCGCCCGTCGGCACTGCGGGCGCCGGCGATGGGCCGGCCGCTGGCCGGATCGACCACGTCGCCCAGCGCGTTGACGGCGATCAGCGCGCCCACGGTCACGCCGTCCACGCTGACGGCGGCGCTGCCGATGCCGCCCTTCATGGCGTGCGCGGCGCCGAACAGCTTTCCCACGGTGGCGCCGGCGCCCGCGCCCACGTTGCCCTGCGCCGGGGGCGCGCTGCCGGCGGCCTGGCAGGCCGCATGACCGGCGGCGGCGTCGGGGCGGATGCGCGCGTCGCCCACGTGCAGGTCGAACAGCACCGCCGCCGGCACGATGGGCACGATCTGCCCCGGCGCGCCGCCCACCGGCAGGCCGATGCCCTGCTCCTCCAGCCAGCGCATCACGCCGCCGGCGGCGTCCAGCCCCCAGGCGCTGCCGCCGGCGAGCAGCACGGCATGTACCACGCCGACCAGGTTGGCGGGGTCGAGCAGGTCGGTTTCGCGCGTGCCCGGCGCGGCGCCGCGCACGTCCACTCCGCCCACGGCGCCGGCGCGCGCCAGCACCACGCTGCAGCCGGTGGGGCGGCGCGGGTCGGTGAAGTGGCCGACCTCGATGCCTTGCACGTCGGTCAGCGTGCCCGCGTAGGGCAGTGCGGGCACGGCGGTCACGGATGTGCCTCCTCGCGGGCCAGCGCGGCGCGCAGCCGTTCGGCGTAATCGGCCAGCGCGGCCGGGCCGGGTTCCTTGCGCGGCCAGGCCAGATCGACGCCATCGCCTGTATGGCGCGGCAGCACGTGCAGGTGGAAATGCCCCACCGTCTGCCCCGCCACCGCGCCGCTGGCCTGCAGCAGCGTGATGCCGTCCGGCGCAAAGGCCGCCTGCGCCGCGCGCGCCACGCGCCGCGCGGTCCGCATGACGGCGGCGGCCTCCTCGGCCGTGATGTCCAGCAGCGTGGCGGCGTGGCGCCGCGTGGCCACCAGCACATGCCCGGGGTTGACCTGGCCCAGGTCCATGAAGGCCAGGGTCAGCGCATCCTCGTGCACGCGCTGGGACGGAATCTGACCGGCCACCAGTTTGCAGAAAATGCATTCACCGGGCGCGGAAGTGTCGACGAATTCGGGCATGACGGTGCTTTCAGGGTCGGCAGTTGGACACCCCACGATTATTGATTCGGCCTTTGGATGTCCTGAACTTCAGGAATCCGAAGCCATGAACCCGCCGCGCAGCGCCCGCGGTGTGGGGTGGATGCGGGCATCCGGCTTACCTGTCGCTTGACCGGGCTCAAGGCGGCGCCGCACGCTGCGGGCAACAATGCTTGAAGCTGGAAACGGCATTGACCGCTGGTCATCTGCAGGGCGGGAGTCATGCAGGCAGGTGCTTGCGGCTGTGATCGCATTGACCCGTTCGGTGGGTGCGCCCGATCGCCGATTCCGGGTTCAGCGTGCCCCCACCGACGGACGCGGTGGGGATGGGGTTCCACACGTCAGGAGTTGACATGAGCGTTGCACAGTTCTTCATGCCATCCAGCAACCTGCTGGGCGCAGGCGCCCTGGCCGAGGCGGTCAAGCAGATGGGCGGCCTCGGCTTTCGCAAGGCCCTGATCGTCACCGACGAGCCGCTGGTCAAGCTGGGGCTGGCCAGCCAGCTGGCCGGCCTGCTGCAGGCGCAGGGCATCGCCAGCGCCGTGTTCGACCAGGTCAGGCCCAACCCGCGCGTGGCCGACGTCAACGCCGGCCTGGCCGCGCTGCGCCAGCTGGACGCCGACTGCGTGGTGTCGCTCGGCGGCGGTTCGCCGCACGACTGCGCCAAGGGCATTGCGCTGCTGGCCACCAACGGCGGGCGCATCGAGGACTACGAAGGCCTGGACCGGTCGGCCCGGCCGCAGTTGCCGCTGATCGCCGTCAACACCACGGCCGGCACGGCGTCGGAGATGACACGCTTCACCATCATCACCGACGAGACGCGGCACGTGAAGATGGCCATCGTCGACAAGCATGTGACGCCGATCCTGTCGGTCAACGACCCGCAGCTGATGACCGGCATGCCCGCCAGCCTGACCGCCGCCACCGGCATGGACGCGCTGACGCACGCGGTCGAGGCCTATGTGTCGACCGCCGCCAACCCGATCACCGACGCCTGCGCGCTGCAGGCGGTGGCGCTGATCGCGCGCCACTTGCCCACCGCGGTGCAGCAGCCCCAGGACGCCACGGCGCGCGAGCAGATGGCGTACGCGCAGTTTCTGGCCGGCATGGCGTTCAACAACGCCTCGCTGGGCTACGTGCATGCCATGGCGCACCAGCTGGGCGGCTTCTACGACCTGCCGCACGGCGTGTGCAACGCCCTGCTGCTGCCGCATGTCGAGCGCTTCAACCTGCGGGCGGCGGCGGCGCGCCTGGACGACATCGGCCGCACGCTCGGCGCGCACAACGCCGAACTGGCCGGACTCGATCCGATCGCCGCGATCCAGAAGCTGGCGCAGCGCGTGGGCATCCCGCCCAACCTGCGCGCGCTGGGCGTCAAGCCGGAGGACTTCGAGACTCTGGCTGGCAACGCCATGAAGGACGTCTGCGGCCTGACCAACCCGGTGCAGCCCACGCTGCACGACGTGATCGGCATCTTCCAGGCCGCCTGGTGACTGCCCGCGCGTGGCCGGCGCTGTCAGGCGCGGCCGCGCCCGGCATGGCTCACAGCCATTTCTGCATCAGCAGCGCCTGACCTTCGCGCGGATCCAGCACGTAGGGCGCAAAACCGAAGCGCTGGTAGCTGCGCAGGGCGCGTGCGTTGCCGCTCAGCACCTCCAGCGTGAGCTTGCAGCAGCGCTTCTGGCGCGCATGCTGTTCGCACGCCGCCAGCAGCGCCTGACCGACGCCGCGCCCGCGCCAGTCGGCGCGCACCGCGATGTCGTGCACGTTCAGCAGCGGGCGGGCCTTGAAGGTCGAATAGCCCAGGAAGGTGTTGGCCAGGCCCAGCGGCTCGTCGCCGCGCCAGGCGATGAAGCTGGCCGCCAGCGGGTGCGCCGCCAGGTCGTCGCACAGGCGCTGGCGCACCTCGTCGGCCAGCGGCTCAGCGCCGCCCATGGGGTCGATCGCGTAGGCGTTGAGCAGCTCGACCAGGGCGCTGCGGTCCACGGCGGCGCGGTAGTCGACGCGCCGCACCAGCACGCCGGCAGCGCTCAAGCCAGATCCTCGACCGGAATGCAACTGCAAAACAGGTTGCGGTCGCCATGGACGTTGTCCACGCGGCCCACCGGGGGCCAGTACTTGACGCTGCCCGGTGCCTGCTCGGCCAGCGCGGCGCCGACCTCGCGCGGGTAGGGGTGCGACCAGTCGCCCTGCAGCAGGCTGGCGGCGGTGTGGGGAGCGTTTTTGAGTGGGTTGTCGTTCTGGGGCCACTGGCCGCGCTCGACGCAGGCGATTTCGGCGCGGATGGCGATCATGGCGTCGATGAAGCGGTCCAGCTCGGCCAGGTTTTCGCTTTCGGTCGGCTCCACCATCAGCGTGTTGGCGACCGGGAACGACAGCGTGGGCGCGTGAAACCCGTAGTCGGCCAGGCGCTTGGCCACGTCCTCGGCCATCAGGCCGCTGCTGTCCTTGAAGCCACGCAGGTCCAGGATGCATTCGTGCGCCACATGCCCGTTGGCGCTGGCGTACAGCGTCGGGTAGTGGCCGGCCAGCCGGCGGCTGATGTAGTTGGCGTTCAGGATGGCGGTTTCGGTGGCGTGCCTGAGGCCGTCGGCGCCCATCATGCGGATGTACATCCACGAGATCGGCAGCACGGCGGCGTTGCCCAGCGGCGCGGCACTGACGGCGCCCACCGTGCCGGCGCCCGGCAGGTAGGGCACCAGGTCCTGCACCACGCACACCGGGCCGACGCCGGGGCCGCCGCCGCCGTGCGGGATGCAGAAGGTTTTGTGCAGGTTCAGGTGGCTGACGTCGCCGCCGAACTCACCCGGCGCGGCCAGTCCGACCATGGCGTTCAGGTTGGCACCGTCCAGGTAGACGCGGCCGCCATGCTGGTGGACGATCTCGCACAGCCGCTTGACCTGGGTTTCGAACACGCCGTGCGTGCTGGGGTAGGTGATCATCACGCAGGCCAGGTGAGCCGCGTGCTTTTCGCACTGGGCCTGCAGGTCGGCCAGGTCGACGTTGCCCTGCTCGTCGCATTGGGTCACCACCACCTTCAGGCCCACCATCATGGCGCTGGCCGGGTTGGTGCCATGGGCGCTGGCCGGGATCAGGCAGATGTCGCGCTGGCCCTGGCCCTGCGCGGCGTGGTAGGCGCGGATCGCCAGCAGGCCGGCGTATTCGCCCTGGCTGCCGGCGTTGGGCTGCAGGCTGACGTCGGCGTAGCCGGTGATGGACGACAGCCAGGCGCGCAGCTGCCGGTCGAGCGCGGCATAGCCCTGGCGCTGGTCGGCCGGGGCAAACGGGTGGACGTTGGCGAATTCCGGCCAGGTGATGGGGATCATCTCGCTGGTGGCGTTGAGCTTCATGGTGCAGCTGCCCAGCGGGATCATGCTGCGGTCCAGCGCCAGGTCCTTGTCGGACAGCTGGCGGATGTAGCGCAGCATGGCCGTCTCGGAATGGTGGGTGTTGAACACCGGGTGGGTGAGAAAGCCGCTGGTGCGACGCAGCGCGGCCGGGATCAGCGCCGGCGCCGTGGCGGCCAGCGCGTCGAACCCGGGCAGCGCCCTGGCGTCGCCGGCGAAGATGCGCCACAGCAGCTCGACGTCGGCGCGGGTGCTGGTTTCGTCCAGCGACACGCACAGGCAGGAATCCCAGGCTTTTCGCAGGTTGGCGCCCATCTGAACTGCGCGAGCAGCTATTGAATCTGTAGCGCCTTCGGTCTTCAGGCAGAGCGTGTCGAAGGCGCTGTCGTGATGGACGTGGGTGAAGCCCAGCTGCGCCAGACCGGCCTTCAGGATCGCCGTCAGGCGTGCCGTGCGCTCGGCGATGCGCGTCAGGCCGACGGGGCCGTGGTAGACCGCGTACATGCTGGCGATCACCGCCGGCAGCACCTGCGCGGTGCAGATGTTGCTGGTGGCTTTTTCGCGGCGGATGTGCTGTTCGCGCGTTTGCAGCGCCAGCCGGTAGGCCGGCTGGCCGTGCGCATCCACGCTGACGCCGACCAGGCGGCCGGGCATGGAGCGTTTGTAATCGTCGCGGCAGGCCATGTAGGCGGCGTGCGGGCCGCCCGCGCCCATGGGCATGCCAAAGCGCTGGGTGCTGCCCACCACGATGTCGGCGCCCATCTCGCCCGGCGTCTTGAGCAGGGTCAGCGCCAGCAGGTCGGCGGCAAAGATGGCGGCCGCGCCCTTGGCGTGGATCTTCTCGACCTCGTCGCTCCAGTCCATCAGCCAGCCGCTGCTGGCGGGGTACTGGATCAGGGCGGCAAAGTAGTCGTCGGCGGCGATGGCGGCGTCCCACTCGGCGGCCGAGTTGGCCAGCCTGAGCGTCAGGCCCAGCGGCGCGGCGCGCGTGCGCATGACCTCGATGGTCTGCGGATGGCAGTCGCCCGACAGCACGATCACCTGGCCCTTGGCCTTGACGGTGCGGCGTGCCAGCGTCATGGCCTCGGCGGCGGCGGTGGCTTCGTCCAGCATGGAGGCGTTGGCGATGTCCATGCCGGTCAGGTCGGTCACCATGGTCTGGAAGTTGACCAGCGCCTCCATGCGGCCCTGGCTGATTTCGGCCTGGTAGGGCGTGTAGGCGGTGTACCAGGCGGGGTTCTCCAGGATGTTGCGCAGGATCACGCCCGGCAGGTGGCAGCCGTAGTAGCCCTGGCCGATGAAACTCTTCATCTGGTGCCGGTTGCGGCTGGCGATGGCCTTGAGTTCGGCCAGCGCGTCGGCTTCGCTGCAGGCCGGCGGCAGATCCATCGGCGTGCGGCGCGCGATGTCCGGCGGCAGGATCGAGTCGATCAGCGCCCGGCGCGAGGCCTCGCCGATGACCGACAGCATGTGGGCCTCCTCGGCCGGGCTGGGGCCGATGTGGCGGGCGATGAATTCACCGGGGTTTTCCAGTTCGGGCAGGGTGGGCTGGCTCATGGGTGGCATCGATGCAAGCGGCGAAGGAAAGGGGGTTGGCGCGGGCGCGGCGGGTGCGCTGCAGGCGCGCAAGCACAGGCCGTGGGGGTGGCCCTGCGTCGGCGGCGCGGCGCCGCGCTCCGGGCGTGGCGCGGGTGGGGCGGCAGCGCGCCCGGGCTTCAGCCGGCGCTGAAGGCGGTGTAGGCGGCTTCGTCCATCAGCGCGCCGGCCTGCGCCGGCTCGCTCAGGCGAATCCTGAAGAACCAGCCGGCGCCCTGCGGGTCGCTGTTGGCCAGGCTGGGGTCTTCGCGCAGCGCCTCGTTGACTTCGAGCACTTCGCCGCTGACCGGCATGTAGACGTCGGCGGCGGCCTTGACGCTCTCGACCACGCCGGCCGCGTCCTTCTGGGCATAGTGGCGGCCGACCTCGGGCAGCTCGACGAACACCACGTCGCCCAGCGCGTCCTGCGCATGGTGGGTGATGCCGACGGTGGCGACGTCGCCCTCGATCTTCAGCCATTCGTGGTCTTCGGTGTACTTGAGGCTCATGTTTGCTCCTGAAAAATGAGTTGCTGGCGCAGGTTGGACGGGCGCTGCGGCCGGTTTTGCTTGGGTCAACCGCGGTGGTAGCGGTTCGGCACGAAGGGCGTGGCCACCACCTCCATGGGCACCGGCTTGCCGCGCACCATGGCGAACAGCTCGGTGCCGATGGTGGCGAAACCGGGGCGCACGTAGCCCATGGCGATGGGCTTGTCGAGCGTCGGGCTGAGCAGGCCGCTGGTGACCTGGCCGACCTGCTGGCCGTCCAGGTTGCGCAGTTCGGCCGGTTCGCGCACCGGTACGCGCTCGCGGGCCATCAGGGCGATGCGCTGGCGTTCCACCGGCTGCGTGCCGTCGAGCTGGGCCAGAATGCGCGCCGCCCCCGGAAAGCCGCCGGCGCGCGCGCCGCCACTCCTGCGCACCTTCTGCATGGCCCAGTTCAGGCCGGCTTCGACCGGGCTGGTGGTGTGGTCGATGTCGTTGCCATACAGGCACAGTCCGGCTTCCAGGCGCAGCGAATTGCGTGCGCCCAGGCCGATGGGCTTGACCTCAGGCTGCGCCAGCAGGGCGCGGGCGAAGGCCTCGGCGCGCTCGCCGGGCAGCGAAATCTCGAAACCGTCCTCGCCGGTGTAGCCGCTGCGGGTCACGTACAAGGGCGTGCCCAGCCAGTCGAAGGCGCCGCCGGTCATGAACACCAGCTTCTCGACGCCGGCCACCAGGCGCTGCAGCGCGCCGACGGCCTGCGGGCCCTGCAGGGCCAACAGGGCCTGATCGGGCAGGGGCTGCACCAGGCAGCGGCTGCCGATGCGCGCCTGCATGTGGGCGATGTCGCCGGCCTTGCAGGCGCCATTCACAATCAGGAACAGGTGGTCACCGCGGTTGACGAACATCAGGTCGTCGATGATGGTGCCCTCGTCGGTCAGCAGCAGGCCGTAGCGCTGCTTGTTCTCGGCCAGGCCCTGCACGTCGACCGGCATCAGGGTTTCCAGCGCTGCGGCGGCATCCGGGCCGATCAGCTTGAGCTGGCCCATGTGCGAGACGTCGAACAGGCCGGCCGCCTCGCGCGTGTGGCGGTGTTCGGCGATCAGGCCAGCCTGGTACTGCACCGGCATCTCGTAGCCGGCAAAGGGCACCATGCGCGCGCCCAGTTCGAGGTGCAGGGCGTGCAGCGGGGTTTTCAGCAGGGGGCTGTCGGCGGCGGACATGGGCGGGGCTCCTGGAATGCGATGGGGGGCATCGGCAAGGCACGCTGGCCCCGCCTGGAACCCTGCTGTCCTCTTTACCTGAGAGATTCGAGCCGGTTGGCCCTTGCCCCTTCGGTGGGCCGCCGGTGTGGGCGGCCTCTCTCCAGCAGAATCATGTGTGCCAGTCCTTTTGCCTGAGCGTTCGGCCTTCGGCGGCGCCTGGACTGCGGGCGCTCTCTCCTGACGGCGCGATTCTAGCGCCCCGACGCCTACCGGTACTACCGGTACACCAGATCGCGCAGCGCCAGCGACAGCGTGGGGACGTAGGTGATCACCATCAGGCAGGCCAGCACCACGCCCACGAAGGGCACCAGGTGGCGGATGATCTTGTCGAGCGACACGCGCGCCACGGTACAGGCGGCAAACAGGTTGACGCCGAACGGCGGCGTGATCATGCCCAGCGCCAGGTTGACCACCATCACCAGGCCGAAATGCACCGGGTCGATGCCGAAGCGCTGCGCCACCGGCACCAGGATCGGCGCCAGCACGATGATGGCGGCGCTGGTCTCGATGAACATGCCGATCACGAACAGCGCCGCGTTCACGCCCAGCAGGAACAGGGCGGGGTTCTGCAGCACCTGTTCCAGCCAGTGGCCGATGGCTTCGGGCACGCCGGCGCGCGTGATCAGGAAGGCGAACAGGCCGGCGTTGGCGATGATGAACATGATCACCGCCGACGACACCACCGACTTGCGCAGCGTCACGTACAGGTCCTTGACGCCGATTTCGCGGTAGATCAGCATGCCCACCACCAGGGCGTACAGCACGGCCACCGCCGAGGCCTCGGTGGGGGTGAAGATGCCGCCGTAGATGCCGCCCAGGATGATGACCGGCATCAGCAGCGCCCAGGCGGCCTGGCGCGTGGCGGCCACGACACCCAGACGCCCGTCGCCGTCGTTCCTGCCCCAGCCCTGCCACTTGCAGTAGAGCCACACGAACAGCATCAGCGCGCCCGAAATCAGCAGGCCGGGGCCGAAGCCGGCGATGAACAGCTCGCCGATCGACACCTCGGCCGAGACGCCGAACAGGATCATCGGAATCGAGGGCGGAATGATGACGCCGAGCTCGGCGCTGGTGGCCTGCAGTGCGGCGGCCCAGGTGGTCGGGTAGCCGTGCTTGATGAGCGCCGGAATCAGGATGGCGCCGATGGCGAAGGTGGTGGCCACCGACGAGCCCGACACCGCGGCAAAGATCATGCAGGTCAGCACGCAGGTCATGGGCAGGCCACCCTGCACACCGCCCACCAGGCTCTTGGCGAATTCCACCAGCCGGCGCGAGATGCCGCCGGTTTCCATCAGGTTGCCGGCCAGGATGAAAAACGGGATCGCTGCCAGCGGAAACTTGTTGATGGCGTTGAACATCTCCTTGGCCGAAATCAGCATGTGCGCCTGACTGGCCTGGATGCCGACGATGGCCGCCAGCCCGATCGACACCGCAACCGAGACGCTGAGCGCAAAGCCCAGCACCATGGTGATCAGCATGGCGGAAGTCATGCGGCACCTCCGCGCGCCCTGTCATGGCCGAGGGGCCGGCGGGTTGACCCGAAGCGGCATGGGGCGGCGTTCATTGGGCGGTCTCCAGTTCCATGCGGCGCGGATCCAGGTAGTTGGCCAGAATGCCCAGCAGCGAGAACGCGGCGCCCACCGGCATCGCCAGGTAGGCCCAGAACATCGACAGCGATTCCAGCCCCGCCATGGTCTGCACGCTGCCGCGCACCGCGTAGTCCCAGCCCCACCACAGCACGATCAGCATCAGCGCCAGCGCCGCCAGCGCCACCACCAGGTCCAGCACCCGTTTGGCACCGGTGGGCACGGCGCGGTAGAGCGCGTCCACGCTCACCATGGCGCCCTGACGGAACGCCATCGGTATGCCGAGGAACACCATCCAGATGAGCGAAAAGCGGATCAGCACCTCGCTCCACTCGGCCGGCTGCTCCAGCACGAAGCGGGTGAAGATCTGGAACACCCCCAGTGCCGCGGCCAGCGCCAGCATCAGACAGGCCAGCACCATGGCGATGCGGGTGGTCCAGCCCTCCAGGGTCAGGATGAACGCTTTCATGCCGCGAACCTATGATAAAAAACGCCCGCTGCGCAGGACAGTCGGGCGCCAGAAGCTATCAAAACAATAGTATTCTGCGAGGCGACGCCAGCGCCGCCGGCAGCTCACTTGAAGTTGCGGATGCGGTCCAGGTTGGCCTTGCCGAAGTCCTTCTCGAACTGGGCATTGACCGGCGCCAGCGCCGACACGAACTTGGCCTTGTCGATGGTGTCGATCACCGTCATGCCCTTGGCGCGCAGGTCGGCCACGCCCTTGGCGTCGTCCTCGTCGACCCGCGCGCGGTTGGCCTTGGTGCCTTCCTTGGCGGCTTCGATGAAGGCCTGCTTGTCGGCCGCGCTCAGCTTGTCGAAGGCGCCCTTGTTCATCAGGAAGATGGCGGGCGAGTAGACGTGGCCGGTCAGCGTCAGGTGTTTTTGCACCTGGTCGAACTTGGCCGAGATGATGACCGACAGCGGGTTCTCCTGGCCGTCCACCGTGCCCTGCTGCAGCGCGGTGAACACCTCCGGGAAGGCCATCGGCGTGGTGATGATGCCGAAGCCCTTGTAGGCCGCCACGTGCACCGGGTTCTCCATGGTGCGCATCTTCAGGCCCTTGAGGTCCTCCGGCGTCTTGACGTCGCGCTTGCTGTTGGTCATGTGGCGAAAGCCGTTCTCGGCCCAGGCCAGCGCCTTGAAGCCCTTGGGCTCGAACTTGGCCAGCATGTCCTGGCCGATCGGGCCGTCCAGCACGGCGCGCGCATGCGCCTTGTCGCGGAACAGGAAGGGCACGTCGAGGATCTTGACCTCGGGCACGAAGTTGGGCACCGGGCCGGTGGAGCTGAACGCCAGCTCCTGCGTGCCCAGTTGCACCGCCTCGATCGATTCGCGCTCGCCGCCCAGGGCGCCGCTGTAGAAGGTCTGGATCTTGTAGCGACCGCCGGTGCGCTTTTCGACCTCCTTGGCGAAGGTGTCGATGGCGATGCCCTGGTGCGAGTTCTGCGCCACCGAAATGCTGATCTTCATGGTGGTCTGCGCCTGCGCGCCCGCCACCAGTCCCAGTGCCAGACCGAGGCCCAGGGCCAGTTGGTGCAACTTCATGGATACGACTCCTCAGATCGATGATGAATGCCGGTCGGCACGCCCCGAGCGGCGGCGACCACGGCCGGTCATTATGGCCGTGCCGCTGCTGCGGGCGGCACCGGGTTTTCGCGCAGGTGGTCGCGGATGATGTCGTCGAAGCTGGCGTCCGCCCGCAGGCCCAGCCGCGCGGCGCGGCGCGCGTTCATGCCGGCCGGCCAGGCGCCGACGATGCGGGCGATGCCGGCGTCGGCCACCCAGTCCACCCGGGCCGCCACCTCGGGGCCGGCCACGCGCGCCAGCGCCGCCACCATGTCGCCGGCGGTGGTCGACAGGGCCGGCAGGTTGAGCGCGGTGCGCGGTCCCCAGTCTTCGTCGCTGGCCTCCAGCGCACGCACCAGGCCTTCGATGGTGCGCGCGGGCGACGACAGCGCCACCCGGGTGTCGGGCGCCACCGGGCACACGGCGCGCTGGCCGGCCAGGGGTTCGCGCACGATGCCCGACAGGAAGCTGGACGCCGCCGCATTGGGCCGGCCCGGCCGCACGCTCACCGTCATCAGGCGCACGTTGCGCCCGCGCACGAAACCCTTGCGGGTGCAGTCGGCCACCAGCAGCTCGCTCATGTACTTCTGCGTGCCATAGCTGTTTTGCGGTGTCGGCAGGGTGTCGTCCTCGATGATGGCCGGCATCGGCTGCTCCGGCGTGTGGCCGAATACCGCCAGCGAGGACGAGAACACGAACAGCGGCCGCGTGCCCAGGGCCCGGCAGGTCTGCAGCAGGGCGCGCGTGGCGTCCAGGTTGCTGCGCAGGCCGAGGTCGAAGTCGGCCTCGCATTCGCCGCTCACCGCCGCCGCCAGATGCACCACGGCGTCGCTGTCCGTCGGCACGGCGCGCGTCTGACCGCTGGCGTCCGGCGTCAGCAGCGCGTCCAGCTCGCCGGTCACCACGCGCACACGCGGGTCCTGCGTCAGCGCCGCCGGCGGCGCCACGCGGTCGACCAGGGTCAGCCGGGTGAGCGGGCGTGGCGCGGCACCCGCCAGCGACAGCGCGTCGCGCTGCAGCAGTGCGCGCGCCAACCGCACGCCCAGAAAGCCGGCGCCGCCGGTGATCACGATGTGCATGTTCGTCTCCTCGGTGCAGGCACGGCGGGGCAGGTGTGCCGTGCGGATGCCTATGATAGGCGCCGGCCCGGTGCGGCCGGCGCGTGGCGCGCAGGCCGGGTTTCGGGTCAGAATCCCGGCTGCCGCCGGACCCACCGGCAGGCACCGGCACGAGGAACCCTTCCATGAGTGATCGACACGTCGGCGTGATCGGCCTGGGCGCCATGGGCCTGGGCATCGCCTGCACGCTGCGTCAGCGCGGCTATCGGGTGCGTGCCTGCGACGCCCGTGCCGGCGTGGCGGCGGCCTTTGCTGCCGAGGGCGGCGTGGCCTGCACCACACCGGCTGAGGTGGCGAACGGCGTGCGCGTGGTGGTCTCCGTGGTGGTCAACGCCGCCCAGACGGAGCAGGTGCTGTTCGGCAGCGATGGTGCTGCTGCGGCCATGGCGCCGGGCAGCGTGTTCGTGATGTGCTCCACCGTCGATCCCAACTGGTCGATGGCCCTCGAAGCCCGCTTGGCACAGCATGGCATCCTGTACGTGGACGGCCCGATTTCTGGCGGCGCGGCGCGTGCCGCCAGCGGCCAGATGACCATGATGACGGCCGCCACACCGGCCGCCTACGCCGCGGCCGATGCGGTGCTGGAGGCCATGGCCGGCAAGGTCTATCGCCTCGGTCAGCGCGCCGGTGCCGGCAGCCAAGTAAAGATCATCAACCAACTGCTGGCGGGGGTGCACATCGCCGCCGCCGCCGAGGCCATGGCGCTGGGCCTGCGCGAGGGCGTGGACCCGGCGGCTTTGTACGAGGTCATCACCCACAGCGCCGGCAACAGCTGGATGTTCGAGAACCGCATGGCCCACGTGCTGGCGGGCGACTACACGCCGCTGTCGGCGGTCGACATCTTCGTCAAGGACCTGGGCCTGGTGCTGGACACGGCGCGCGCCAGCAAGTTTCCGCTGCCGCTGGCGGCTACTGCGCACCAGATGTTCATGCAGGCTTCCAGCGCCGGCCACGCGCTGGAGGACGACAGCGCGGTGATCAAGATTTTTCCCGGCATCGAACTGCCGGCACCGACCGACAAGGAGCGCCCATGACGCCCCCAATCCTGCTGGGCTGCATCGCCGACGACTTCACCGGTGCCACCGACCTGGCCAACAACCTGGTGCGCGCCGGCATGCGCGTGGTGCAGACCATCGGCGTGCCCGAGGCGCCGCTGGCCGCCGACGCCGCCGCCGACGCCGTGGTGGTGGCCCTGAAGTCGCGCACCATCGCCGCCGACCAGGCGGTGGCGCAGTCGCTGGCGGCGCTGCGCTGGCTGCGGGCGCAGGGTGCGCGCCAGATCTACTTCAAGTACTGCTCCACCTTCGACAGCACGCCGGCCGGCAACATCGGACCCGTCACCGAGGCGCTGATGCAGGCGCTGGACTGCGACTTCACCATCGCCACGCCGGCCTTTCCCGACAACGGGCGCACCGTGTTCAAGGGTTACCTGTTCGTCGGCGACCAGCTGCTGAGCGAGAGCGGCATGCGCCAGCACCCGCTGACGCCCATGACCGACGCCAACCTGGTGCGCGTGCTGCAGGCGCAGACGCGCCGGCGGGTCGGCCTGATCGAGCAGCGCACGCTGGCGGCCGGCAGCGACGCCATCCGCGCCCGCATTGCCGACCTGCGCGCCGAAGGGGTGGGCATCGCCATCGTCGATGCGGTGTCCAACGATGACCTGTGGCGGCTCGGCCCGGCGCTGGCGGAGCTGCCGCTGGTGACTGCCGGCTCCGGCGTGGCGATCGCGCTGCCGGCCAATTTCGGACTGGCGCCGGCGGCGCAGGCCGCCGCGCTGCCCGCCGCGTCGGGCCTGCGGGCGGTGCTGGCGGGCAGCTGCTCACAGGCCACCCAGGCCCAGGTGGCGCATTTCATCGCCTGCGGTCACCCGGCGCTGGCGCTCGATCCGCTGCGCATGGCCGCCGGCGACGCGGTGGTGCGCCAGGCGCTCGACTGGGCGCAGGGACGGCTGGCCGCGGACGCGCCGCTGCTGGTGTATTCGACCGCCGAGCCGGCCGCCGTGCAGGCCATCCAGCAGCGCCTGGGCGTGGCGCGGGCGGGCGAGCTGGTGGAGCAGACCCTGGCGGCCATCGCGCGCGGGCTGGTCGGGCTGGGCGTGCGCCAGCTGGTGGTGGCCGGCGGCGAAACCTCGGGCGCCTGCGTGCAGGCGCTGGGCGTCGCGCAACTGCGCATCGGCGCGCAGATCGACCCGGGCGTGCCATGGTGCCACGCGGCATCCCCGCTGGCGCCGCAGGGCCTGCACATCGCCCTCAAATCGGGCAATTTCGGTGGTGAGGATTTCTTCACCCGGGCGTTCGCGGTGCTGCGGCCATGAGCCCCGCGCCCATGAGCGAGGCCCGGGCCCGCGAGGAAATCGTGCGCGTCGGCCGCTCGCTGTTCGAGCGCGGCTACGTGCATGCCACGGCCGGCAACATCAGCGTGCGGCTGGCCGACGGCTACCTGATCACGCCCACCGACGCCTGCCTGGGCACACTCGACCCTGCCCGACTGGCGCGACTGGACGCCCAGGGGCGCCAGACCGGCGGCGACCCCGCCAGCAAGACCCTGGCGCTGCACCGGCGCATCTACGAGGCCAGCGCCGGCACGGCGGCGCCGGCCGGCTGCGTGGTCCACAGCCACAGCACCCATCTGGTGGCCTGCTCGCTGCGGGCCGACCCGGCGGCGGCCGAACTGCTGCCGCCGCTCACGCCCTATTTCGTGATGAAGGTCGGCCGCGTGCCCCATATCCCCTACCACCGGCCTGGCGCGCCCGAGGCCGCCGAGGCCGTGGCCCGGGCCATCGCCCGGCATGCCGAAGCCGGTCACCCGATCCGCGCCGTGATGCTGGCGCGGCTGGGCCCCAACGTCTGGCACGACACCCCGGCCGCCGCCATGGCCACGCTGGAGGAGCTGGAAGAAACCGCCCGGCTGTGGTTGCTGGCACCGGCCGCCCCCCTGAACACGGCGCAGATCGACGAACTGCGCCGCGCCTTCAACGCCTTCTGGTGAGGAACCACCCATGCCGCGCTTTGCCGCCAACCTGTCGATGCTCTACAACGAACTGGATTTCCTCGACCGCTTTGCTGCTGCCGCCAGCGACGGTTTCACGGCGGTGGAATACCTGTTTCCCTACGCCTGGGCGCCAGAGCAACTGAGCGCGCTGCTGCGCCAGCACGGGCTGCGGCAGGTGTTGTTCAACGCGCCGCCGGGCGAATGGGACGCGGGCGAACGCGGCCTGGCCTGCATCCCGGGGCGCGAAGGCGAATTCCATGCCGGCCTGGAGCGCGCCATCGCCTATGCACGCGCGCTGGATTGCCCGCGCATCCACGTGATGGCCGGTTTGATGCCGGCGGGTGTCGACGCCGCCACGCTGCGCGCCACCTATGTCGCCAACCTGCGCGGCGCCGCCGAGCAGGCCGCGCCGCACGGCATCGACATCCTGATCGAGCCGATCAACCCGCGCGACATGCCCGGCTTCTATCTGCAGCGCCAGGACCAGGCCCACGCGCTGCTCGACGCCATCGACCGGCCGAACGTGAAGGTGCAGATGGACCTGTACCACTGCCAGATCGTCGAGGGCGATCTGGCGATGAAGATCCGCCACCATCTGCCAGGAGGTCGTGTGGGCCACATCCAGATCGCCGGTGTGCCGCAACGCCACGAGCCGGACCTGGGCGAAATTCACCACCCCTACCTGTTCGAGCTGCTCGACCGGCTGGGCTACGAAGGCTGGATCGGCTGCGAGTACCGCCCGGCGCGTGGCGCGGTGCCGGGTGGCACCAGCGACGGCCTGGGCTGGCTGCGTCCCTACCTGGCCTGAACCGGCCTCCGGCGCCATGGCCCGGCCTGGCGGCCCGGGCAGGCGCTCACATGCCGGAGTAGTTCGGCCCGCCGCCGCCTTCGGGCGTGACCCAGACGATGTTCTGCGTCGGGTCCTTGATGTCGCAGGTCTTGCAGTGCACGCAGTTCTGGGCGTTGATCTGCAGCCGCTGGGCGTTGCCGCCGCGGGCTTCGTCGGGCACGAATTCGTACACCCCGGCCGGGCAGTAGCGGCCTTCCGGGCCGGCGAACTTCGCCAGGTTGACGTTGACCGGCACGCCCGGGTCCTTCAGTGTCAGGTGCGCCGGCTGGTTTTCTTCGTGGTTGGTGTTGCTGATGAACACGCTGGACAGGCGGTCGAAGGTCAGCTTGCCGTCGGGCTTGGGGTAGTCGATCGGCGCGCACTCGGCTGCGGCCTTCAGCTGCACATGGTCCGGTTCGGCGCGGTGCAGCGTCCAGGGTGCGTGGCCGCGCAGCACGTACTGCTCGAAGCCGTTCATCACCGTGCCGACCGTCAGGCCCTTCTTGAACCAGTTCTTGAAGTTGCGGTCCTTGTTGAGTTCGGCCGCCAGCCAGCTGTGGTCGAAGGCCTCGGGGTAGGCGGTGAGTTCATCGTGCTGGCGCCCGGCCAGCACGGCGTCGCAGGCGGCTTCGCCGGCCAGCGAGCCGGTCTTGATGGCGGCGTGGCTGCCCTTGATGCGGCTGACGTTCAGGTAGCCGGCGTCGCAGCCGACCAGCGCACCGCCCGGGAAGATGGTCCGCGGCAGGGCCAGCACGCCGCCGGCGGTGATGGCGCGCGCGCCGTAGGACAGGCGCTTGGCGTTGACCTGGCCGCGGTCGTCGGTGAAGTACCACTTGATGCGCGGGTGGGTCTTCCAGCGCTGGAACTCCTCGAACGGGCTGAGGTAGGGGTTGCGGTAGTTCAGGCCCACCACGTAGCCGCAGTAGACCTTGTGGTCCTCGGCGTGGTAGAGGAAGGCGCCGCCATAGGTGTGCTCGTCCATCGGCCAGCCGGCGGTGTGCATGACGAAGCCGGGGGTGTGGCGGCTGGGGTCGATTTCCCACAGCTCCTTGATGCCGATGGCGTAGCTCTGCGGGTCGCTCTGCGCGTCGAGCTTGAAGCGCGCGATCAGCTGCTTGCCCAGGTGGCCGCGCGCGCCTTCGGCGAAGATGGTGTACTTGGCGTGCAGTTCCATGCCGAGCTGGAAGTTCTCGGTCGGTTCGCCGTCCTTGCCGACGCCCATGTTGCCGGTGGCCACGCCCTTGACGCTGCCGTCGTCGTTGAACAGCACCTCGGCGGCGGCAAAGCCGGGGAAGATCTCCACCCCCAGCGCCTCGGCCTGCTCGGCCAGCCAGCGCACCACGTTGCCCAAGCTGACGATGTAGTTGCCGTGGTTGTGGGCGAATGGCGGCAGCAGCACCCCCGGCACGCGCGTGCCGCCCGTCTCGCTCAGGAACACGTAGGCGTCGTCGGTCACGGGCTGGTTCAGGGGCGCGCCCTTGGCCTTCCAGTCGGGGATCAGCTCGGTCAGTGCCTTCGGGTCCATCACCGCGCCCGACAGGATGTGGGCGCCCGGCTCGCTGCCCTTTTCCAGCACCACCACCGACACCTCCTGGCCCTGCTCGGCGGCGCGCTGCTTGATGCGGATGGCCGCCGACAGGCCGGACGGTCCGGCACCGACGATGACCACGTCGTACTCCATGGCTTCGCGCGGGCCGTACTGCTGGATGATCTGCTCGGGGGTCATGGGCGCTTCCTCGTGGGGGTTTGAAATAATGGGCGGCATGGTCGTCGCGCGCCCGCACCGGGCCGGTCGGCCGTGCAGGCGATTTTATGCAGCGCCGCTCGCGCCCCGGCGGGCGGTCTGTCTCCCTGGTTCCTCACCCTTTCTGATCCGGAGTGCTTTCCATGAGCTACAGCATCGATTTGTCCGGCCGCGTGGCCCTGGTCACTGGCGCCTCGGGCGGCCTGGGGGCGCAGTTCGCGCGCACCCTGGCCAGGGCCGGCGCCGGCGTGGTGCTGGCCAGCCGACGCCTGGAGAAGCTGAAAGACCTGCGCGCGCGCATCGAGGGCGACGGCGGCGATGCCCATGTGGTCGAGTGCGACGTGACCGACGTGCACTCCATCCGCGCCGCGGTGGCCCACGCCGAGACCGAAATGGGCTCGATCGACATCCTGGTCAACAACTCCGGCGTGTCCACCACCCAGCGCATCCAGGACGTGAGCGAGCAGGACTACGACTTCGTGTTCGACACCAACGTGCGCGGCGCCTTCTTCGTCGCCCAGGAAGTGGGCAAGCGCATGCTGGCGCGCGCACGCGGGGCCGCGCCGGGCAGCTTCACCGGCGGGCGCATCATCAACATCGCCAGCATGGCGGGCCTGCGCGCGCTGCCGCAGATCGGCGTGTACTGCATGAGCAAGGCCGCGGTGATCCAGATGACCCGCGCCATGGCGCTGGAATGGGGGCGCCACGGCATCAACGTCAACGCCATCTGCCCCGGCTACATCGACACCGAGATCAACCACCACCACTGGCAGACCGAGAAGGGCAGGAAACTGATCGACATGCTGCCGCGCAAGCGCGTGGGCGAGCCGGCCGATCTGGACGCGGTGCTGATGATGCTGGCTTCGGACCAGAGCCATTTCGTCAACGGCGCGGTGATCGCGGCCGACGACGGTTTTGCACTCTGATCGGTTGCTGACGCTTTTGCAGCAAGCGCCAGCAGCTATCATTTCAATAGTTCACCCAGGCTGTCGGCGCACCGGCGCCGCCGCCGCCAGACCATGAAAATCGAGCTTCCCGAACACAAGCAACTGGTGTTTGAAATGACCATCCCGATCCGCTGGGGTGACATGGACGCCATGGGGCACATCAACAACGCGGTGTACTTTCGCTACATGGAGACGGCGCGCATCGACTGGCTGCACGGCATCGGCTGCCAGCCCGATCCGGGCGGCGAGGGCGTGGTCATCGTCAACGCCTTCTGCAACTTCATCCGCCAGTTCACCTACCCCGGTGACATCCTGATCAAGACCTTCGTCAGCCACCTGGGTCGCAGCTCGTTCGACACCTGGGCCACCATGGAGCGCACCGACCAGCCCGGCGTGGTGTGCGCCACCGGCGGCGCCACCGTGGTGTGGGTCAACTTTCCGGCGCAGAAATCGGCCCCGCTGCCCGACTGGCTGCGCCAGCGCCTCAGCCCCGCCCCCGGCGGTTGACGGCGCTGGCGCGCTGGCCGTCCACCGGGCTCAGTCGAACGACAGCTTGAAGATCAGGTCCAGCGCCGAGTTCTCGGCGCCGGCCTGGCCGCGCAGCGACCAGCGGCGCGACAGCTCGTAGAAGATCATCAGCGTGCCGCCGGTGCCGGCGATGCTGTGCTCGTAGGCGGCGTACAGGCGCTCGGACAGGCGCTTGCCCAGGGTCACGCTGGCCTGGTTCAGCTCGCCGTCGCCGGTGCCGGAAAAGCTCAGCTCGTCCAGCCCGAAGCGTGCCGCCAGCCCGCGGCCCTCGCGCCCGCCCAGCAGGGCCAGTGCGGCCGACTGCAGCATGGCGGCTTCGGCGCCGGTGTCGGGCGCCGGGCGGCCCAGCAGCAGCCAGGCCAGCGTCTGGTTGTCGGGCAGCGCCGGCGCCGAGTACAGGCGCACGCGCGGCAGCAGCGCCGTGCCGGCCACCTGCACGCCCACGCGCTGGTCGTGGCCGAGCTGCGGGCGCAGGGCCAGGATGTCCAGTGCCGGGTTGTCGGCGGCGCCCTGGAACAGCAGTTGTCCTCGTTCGATGCGCAGCTGCTGGCTGTAGGCGTGGAAGGTGCCGCCCACGGTGCGCACCGTGCCGCGGACGTGCGGCAGGCCGGTCAGCGGGCCGTCGGCGGTCAGCGTCAGCAGGCCGGCCAGCCGCGTGTCGATGCCCATGCCGCGCAGGCGGAACTCGGGGCCGAGGTCGATCTGCACGTCGACATGCGCGTTCAGCGGCGTGCGCGCAGGCGCGTCGGGGGCGCCCGACGGCGGTGGCGCGCGGCCGTCGGCCTGCCGGCCGGCGCGCACCTGGCCACCCGGCCCGCGCACGATCACGTCGTCGCCCAGCGTCGGCCGGCTGTCGTCGGGCAGCACGATCAGCGCCTGATCCACCGTCAGGCGACCGGTGGTGCGCAGGGCGCGGCCGTCCAGCGCCGCCTGCAGCGCGCCGGAGACGCTGAGCTGGCGGTCGTCACGCGCGCTGACGCGCAGCCGCTGAAGCGTGGCGTTCAGCTGCGCCTGCGGACGGCCGTCGCGCCAGGCGGCTTCGCCGCTGGCGATCAGCCGGCCGCCGCTGCCCGACGCACCGACGCCGGCCAGCGAGAACTCGTCGATGCGCAGCCGCGCACCGTCCAGCCGCGCGCGCAGCCGGCCGTCCTTGAATTGCAGCCCATCGACCACCGAGCGCAGCGCCACCCCGTCGGCGCTGAGGCTGCCGGTGACCGACGGCGCGGCGCGCGTGCCGGCCAGTTGCAGCTCGGCCGCCAGCGCGCCGCCCAGGCGCCAGCCCGGCGGCGCCAGCGGCGACCAGGCGGCGATCTGCGGCAGCTGCGCACGCAGGCTGCCGGCCAGCGCGGCGTCCGGCGGCCAGGACCAGCGGGTGCGGCCGTCGGCGTCGCTGCCGGCCACCAGGGCGGTGCGCAACTGGCCTTCCACGCGGCCGGCGCGCTCGCTGTCCCACAGCAGGTCCAGGGTGAGCGCCGGCCCGTCGCTGCGCAGGCTCAGCTGCGCCTGGCGCAGACCGGCGGCCACGCGCGAGCGCACGCCGGTGTCGGCGTCGGTGAGCTGCAGCGTGAGGTCGCCGCGCGCGCGCGCCAGGCGGGCGTCCAGCCGCAGCTGGCGCCCGAGCGTGGCCTGCCACGCGCCGTCGAACACCAGGTCGCCGGACAGGCCGGCGTCCTGCAGCGGCGTGCCGGCCAGGCGGTCCAGCCACTGCTGTGGCAAGCCGCTCAGGCGCCCGCGGCTGTCCAGCTCGCCGGCCTGCCAGCGCAGCGGCTCCCAGCTCAGCCGCGCCTGCGACGCCGGGGCCGGTGAGGTGATGGTGAGCGTGCCGGCGCCGGCTTCGAACTGGCCGCCGCGCGCCGGCGACCAGCGCAGCGGCAGCACGCCCTGGCCGGCCAGCTGCCAGGCGCCTGCGCCCAGCGCCGGATCGTGCCACTCGGCCTGCCATGGCTCCACCTGCACGCGCCAGCTGGCCTGGGCCAGCGGCGTGTCCGGCGTGCTGCGGCCGCCGCTGGCGCGCAGGGAGCCACGCAGGCGCCGTTCGCCCTGGGCGATCTGGCCGCGCAGGTCGAGCCGCGCCTGCGCCAGCCGCCCGTCGGCCGTCAGTTGCAGCTCGCGCAGCTGCAGCGGCGGGCTGCCGGCGCCGCGCCAGTCCAGCTTCGGCACGCTCAGGCGGGCGTCCAGCGTCGGGTCGCGCCAGCCACCGCGCCAGCGCGCCTGCAGCGTGGCGCGGCCCTGGGCCTGGGCGTCGCCCAGCCAGCGCTGGCTGCCCGGCAGGCGGCGCGCCCAGGCCAGGGCGCGGGCGGCGTCGCTCAGCTCGGCGCTCAGCTGGCCGCCGCCGCGCTGGGCATGCAGCTCGCCCTGGGCGCTGGCGCGCAGCCCGGGTGCGCTCAGGCGCAGCTCGGCGCGCCCGCCCGGCGCGTCGCTGCCCTGCAGGCGCCACTGGGCGTGGCCGCTCAGCTCGGCGTCGTCGCTGCGCAGCTGCAGGCGCTCCAGCCGCAGCAGGCCGGCGTCCCAGCGCCCCTGGGCGTGGGCGGACTGCAGGCGCAGCGCGCGCAGCCCGTGCGCCAACGTGTCGCGGGCAGGCGGCGCAGCGGCGGGCGCGGGGCTGGTGCGGGCCTGCAGCGCCAGCTCGAAGTCGGTGGCGTGGCCGGCGCCACGCAGGCGCGCCGTGCCATCGATCGGGAAGGCGGCCAGCTGCCCGTGCAGCTGGGCCGGATCGACGCCGCTCAGGCGGGCGTCGATCTGCCAGGGCGGCGCCGCTTCGGTGGCGCGGCGCCAGTGGCCGTCCAGCTCCAGGGTGCCGCCGCCGGCGCGCGCCTTGAGTGTGCGCACGCGGGCGGTGTCGTCCTGCCACAGGGCATCGGCCTGCAGCGCCTGCACCGGCAGGCGGCCCTGGTCCCAGGGGCCGGCGGCGGGGTTGGTGAGGTCGGCCACCAAGGCCCAGCCGGTCTGGGCGGTGCCGGGCAGGGGCATGAGGTCGAGCGCCCCGTTCAGCCGCGTGTGTGGCGCCTGGGACCACAGCGCGGCCAGGTCGAGCGCGTGCACGCGGGCATGCGCCTCGGCCACCGGCTGTGCGGCCCAGGGGGTGAGGCGGGCGCTGAGGCGCGCCTGGGGCGACGCCTGCGCCGCCGCGGCGGGCGGCGTCGGCGCCCGGGGCTGCTGCTGCGGCGCGCGCGCGGCAAAGCCGAGCAGCGGCGGCAGGGCGGGCGGCTCGGGTGCGGTGCCGGGCGCCGCCGCCTGCAGGTCGGCCTGCGCCTGCAGCTCGGTCAGCGGGCCGCGCAGCGTGGCCTGCAGCGTCAGCGGCAGCGCAGCGGCGCCGCCCGGCACGGTGGCGCTGAGCGCGCCGGTCAGCGCCAGGTCGAGCCGGATCGGCGCATGGGCGGTGGCGGCGGCGTGCAGCCGGTAGCGGCCCTGCTCGAAGCGGGCGCGCTCCAGCGTCAGCCGGTGCTGGCCGCCGTCATAGGCGTAGTGGCCGGCGATGTCGTCCAGACGCAGGGCGGGTGGGCCGCGCCAGTGCAGCTCGTCCACCCGCAGCTCGGCCACGCGCACCTGCAGTGGCAGCGTGAGCGCCTCGGGCGGGCGGGCGGTCGGTCGGTCGGCGGGGCGCTGGTCGTCGATGCGCAGCCGGTGCGCCGACAGCCGCTCGATGTGCAGACGGCGCCACAGCAGGGCGCCGGGGTGCCAGCGCCACTCGGCCTGCTCGGCCTGCAGCTGCAGGCCGTCCTGCGACCAGACCAGGCGCTGCAGCGTGCCGCCGCCGCGCAGCGTGCCGCGCACGCCTTCGGCCTGCAGTGGCTGGTGCCTGCCGACCCAGGCCAGCGCGGTGGCCAGCGAGCCTTCGCTGCCGGCCCACAGCCAGAGCCCGCCGGCGGCCAGTCCGGCAGCCGCCAGCAGGCCTGCCAGCAGGCCTGCCAGCAGGCGCTGCGGCCAGCGCACCAGGCCACGGCGCCGAGCCGGCGGCTGTGAATCAAATTGGCTTGCAGCGCTTTCTGGTCGTGCGCCGACAGCTATTGAATCAGGAGCATCCGGAGGGATCTGCGCAGCCATCAGAAGACCAGGCCCACGGTCATGTGCAGGCGGATTTCTTTCGACTTGAGGCCGTAGGCGATGTCCAGCTGCATCGGCCCCACCGGGGTGATCATGCGCAGTCCGGTGCCCACGCCCCAGTGCGGGCGCAGCCGGTCGGCGCGGTTGGCCACGCTGCCGACGTCGATGAACAGGCTGTGCTCCAGCAGGCCGGGCCAGCGGTCCTGCAGGATGGGGCGCTGCCATTCGACGCTGCCCAGCGCCAGGTAGCGGCCCGGCCCGACCAGGCCCTGGCCCACCGGCATGCCGATGCGCCGCCAGCCGTAGCCGCGCACCGTGGTGTCGCCACCGGTGCGAAACAGGTGGCTGCCGGGCAGGCGCGCGCGCCGGTCGGCGATCACCGCGCCGCCTTCGGCGCGCAGCGCCAGCCGGCTGGCGCCGCCGGCCAGCGGGACGATGCCCAGCCAGTGCGCGGTCAGGCGCGCGAACGGGCGGCGCGCGCCGACGGTGGTGAGGCCGGCGCTGGCGTCCAGACCCAGGCCCCAGCCGCGGGTGGGCAGCGGCAGGCGGTCGAAGTGGCGGCCGGTCCAGGCGTAGCCGGCGCTGAGTGCGGCGCCGTCGCCCAGCAGCGCGTCGGGCACGGTGCGGGTGGCCGAGCCGGTCACGCTGGCGTGCTCGTAGTTCAGGTAGACGTTGCGGTCGTACGTCGCCTCGATGCGGCTGCGGCCGATGCGCAGCGTGCGCGAGAGGGTGTTGAGCAGGCCGTCGTCCTGCCGCTGGTAGCGCGCCAGCGCGCCCCAGCGCCAGCCGCCGGCATCGGGCAGCGAGGTCAGCTCGGCCTGCAGCAGCGGCGTCTTGCGATTGAGGTTCAGGCGCGTCTGGCTGCGCCAGGAACTGGCGAACGCGCGGTTGTCGCGGTGCTCGAGCGTCAGCCGCGGGCCAGCGTCGGTGCTGTAGCCGACGCCCAACTGGACCTTGTGGCGCCTGGCTTCGGTGACGGTGAAGCTGACCGGCACGGCGGCCGCATCGCCCTCGGGGTCGATGCTGAGGTAGGCCGAGTCGTAGTAGCCGCTGCCGGTCAGGCGCTGCTGGGCGTCCACCAGCTGCTTCTGGTCGTACACCTGGCCCGGGCGCAGCCAGGACAGGCGCTCGGCCAGCTCGGGCGGGTAGCGCTGCGCGCCCTGTACCTGCGCCGGCCCGAGCCGGAACAGCGGCCCCGAGTCCAGCCGCAGGTGCAGGTGGGCGCGGCCGCCGGCGGCGTCCACGTCGGCCAGGCTGTAGGCGATGCGGCCGCGCGGGTAGCGCCGCGCCACCAGGGCGCGCAGGGCGTCGGTCTTGGCGTCCGACCAGCGCTGCTGGGTGAAGCGGCGGCCCTGGTCCAGCGACCAGCCGTCCACGATGGCGCGCCGCTGCGCCACCGCGTCGGCGTCGTCGTCGCTGGCGATCTGGCCTTCGAACCCGATGTCCACGCGCGCCACGGTGGTGGGGGCGCCGGGCTCGATGGCGATCACCACCGTCGGCCGTGCGCCGCGGGTGCCGTCGCGCCGCAGCTTCACCACGGGGCTGAAGTAACCCTCGGTGGCCAGCAGCTGGCGCACGTCGCGTTCGGCCAGCACCAGCAGGCGCGCCAGCTCGGCCTCGTCCAGGTCGGTGATGGCGCGGTAGCGCAGCAGTTCGGCGTGACGTTCCACCAGGGTGCGCAGCTCGGCGTCGTCGCACTCGACGCGCAGGTCGAAGGCGCTGGCGGTCGGCGCGTCGCGTGCGGTGTCGCTGCGCTGGGGCGCCGGGGCCGGGCGCTCGCCGCTGGCGTCTGCGCGCGCGGGGTCGGTGCTCGGCAGCAGGGCGCAGCCGGGCAGCGCCAGCAGGCAGGCCAGCAGGGCGGCTGCCAGCCACCCGCGACGGCGGGCAAAGTCAACGAAAGGGCGCGTCACCGGCGCGAGTTTAGTGGGCGTGCCGGGCCGACGCGGCGCGCCACCCTGGCCCCGCGCAGGGTCCTGGGGCCGGCGGCGTGGAGTGGCACATCGAAAACCAGATTGCCGATGGATCGCACGGGTGTTGCGCCGACAGCTACGAATAGGATAGCAAACAAGACGTCCACACGCTCCCGCGCGGCAGCGATCGGGGGTCTCGGGCGTCGGCTGGTGATCGTCGGCTGCCCATAGAATCAAGTCATGATCGACGAAGCACGTTTCGCCCAGCGCGCCTGCGCGCCTGCCCCGGCACGCCGCGCCAGCCCGGCCACCTGGATCGGGCGCTGCCTGATGCTGAGCCTGGCGCTGCTGACGGGTTGTTCGACCGTGCGACCCTGGATCAACACGCCGATGGCGCCCGAGCAGCTCAGGGCCGGGCACCTCAACGAGACGCGCGATCCGACCCTGGTGATGGCCGTCACCATTTCGGGCGGTGGTGCGCGCGCGGCGGCCTTTGGCTATGGCGTGCTGCGTGCGCTGGACGAGGTGCGCTTCGACTGGAACGGCAAGCACCTGACCTTGCTGGACGCCACCGATCTGATCAGCGGCGTGTCGGGCGGCTCCATCGTGTCGGCGTATTACGCGGCCTTCGGGCGCGAGGGCCTGTCCAATTTCGAGCCCGAGTTCCTGCGCAAGAACTTCCAGCAGGGCCTGATCTCGCTGCTGACCCACCCCGGCAGCCTGCACGAGCTCAGCTCGCCCTGGTTCGGCCGCTCCAACCTGTTGCAGCGCCAGCTCGACGTGCTGTATCGCGGCATGACCTTTGCCGACATGGAGGCACGCCCGCGCCACCCGCAGCTGATCGTGACCGCGACCGACCTGACGCGCGGCAACGGCTTCGAGTTCACCTGGGATCAGTTCGCGCTGATCTGCTCGGACCTGGGGCAGGTGCCGCTGTCGTTTGCGGTGGCGGCCTCGTCGGCGGTGCCGATCGTGCTCAGCCCGCTCACGGTGAAGAACTATGCCAACCAGTGCCCGGCCGACGTGTCGGCGTCGGTGGCGCACAGCGCCGGGGTCGGCGCCAGCGGCGTGGCCGACTACCGCCAGCGCCTTTATCGCGCGCAGATCAACGAATACCTGGATGCCAGCAAGCGCCCCTACATCCACCTGGTGGATGGCGGCCTGGCCGACAACCTGGGGGTGCAGCGCCTGCTGGACCGCGCGGTGATGAGCGGCGGGCTGCGCCAGACCTTTCGCGAGGTCGACATCCCGCCCGGCAGCGTGCGCAAGGTGGTGCTGGTGGTGGTCAACGCCGAGCGCGACCCCACGCGCAATCTCGACCTGAGCGACCGGGTGCCGGGCGTCTTCGACGTGGCCGACGCCCTGCTGTTTGGCACCGGTGCGCGCGCGACCCACGAGACGCAGGAATTCCTCAACGACGTGGTGCGTGCCTGGCACAAGGAGGTCGACCGCCGCGGCCGCTCGCCCGAGACCGACGTGTTTGCGCCCGACGCCGAGATCCATGTGATCACCGTGAACCTGCGCGACGTGTCGGTGGACCGGCGCCCGCGCCTGCTGCAGGTGGAGACCGCGTTCTCGATTCCCGATGACGAGGTCAGCGAACTGATCGCCGCCGGCCGCGACGTGCTGCAGGCCTCGCCCGATTTCAAGCGGCTGGTGCAGTCGCTGAACGCGCGCATCGAGGCGGCGGATGCCGCGCCGGCCGTCCCGGCGGCCGAGCGCGTCGACTGACGCGCCGCGGCTATTTGCTCAGCATGCGCATCGCGTCCTCGAGGCCCTTCAGGGTCAGCGGAAACATGCGCTGGCCCATCAGTTGCTGGATGATGGCGATGCTCTGACGGTACTGCCACACGCCCTGCGGCTCGGGGTTGATCCAGACGAACTTCGGGAAGGCGTGGGTGAGGCGCTGCAGCCATTCGGCGCCGGGCTCCTCGTTGTTGTATTCGACGCTGCCGCCCGGTTGCAGGATTTCGTAGGGGCTCATGGTGGCGTCGCCGACGAAGATCAGCTTGTAGTCCTTGTTGTACTTGCGGATGATGTCCCAGGTCGGGAACTTCTCGGCAAAACGGCGCCGGTTGTTCTTCCACATGAAGTCGTAGACGCAGTTGTGGAAGTAATAGAACTCCAGGTGCTTCATCTCGGCCTTGACGGCGGAAAACAGCTCTTCCACGCGCTGGATGTGCTCGTCCATGGTGCCGCCCACGTCCATCAGCAGCAGCACCTTCACGGCGTTGTGGCGCTCGGGCACCATGCGGATGTCCAGCCAGCCGGCGTTGGCGGCGGTGGAGCGGATGGTGTCGGGCAGGTCCAGTTCCAGCTCGCTGCCGGTGCGGGCGAACCGGCGCAGGCGGCGCAAGGCGACCTTGATGTTGCGCGTGCCCAGTTCCTGCTGGTCGTCGTAGTCGCGGTAGGCGCGCTGGTCCCACACCTTGACGGCGCTCCTGTTGCCGCCCTTGCCGCCGATGCGCACGCCCTGCGGGTTGTAGCCGCCGTGGCCGAAGGGGCTGGTGCCGCCGGTGCCGATCCACTTGTTGCCACCTTCGTGGCGGCCCTTCTGCTCTTCCAGGCGCTTTCTCAAAGTCTCCATCAACTCGTCCCAGCCCATTTTCTCGATGGCGGCCTTCTGCTCGGGCGTGAGCTCGCGCTCCAGCATCTTGCGCAGCCAGTCGGCCGGGATCTCCTTGCTGAAGTCGGTCAGCATCTCGACGCCCTTGAAGTAGGCGGCGAAGGCGCGGTCGAACTTGTCGAAATGCTTCTCGTCCTTGACCAGCGCGGTGCGCGCCAGGTAGTAGAAGTCGTCCATCGTGCAGGCGTCGGGCTGCCGGGGGCCGACCACGTTGGCCTGCAGCGCTTCGAGCAGGGTGAGGAACTCCTTGACCGACACCGGCAGCTTGGCGGCGCGCAGGGCGTAGAAGAAATCGATCAGCATGAAAAAGGCCTCCAGCGCTTACCGGGCTTGCGCCCGCAGCTCCAATAAGTAGAGCAACTGGGCGCGCGCTTCGGGCCATTCGCCGCTGCGCATGCTGTACATCACGGTGTCGCGGATGGTGCCGTCGCGGCGCAGCGCGTGGCCGCGGATCACGCCGTCCTTCCTGGCGCCCAGGCGTTCGATGGCGCGCTGGCTGGCGTGGTTGAAGTTGTCGGTGCGCCAGCCCACCACATGGCAGCCCAGGGTGTCGAAGGCGTGGCCCATCAGCAGCAGCTTGGCGGCGGTGTTGACGTGCGTGCGCTGCACGCTCCTGGCGTACCAGGTGTAGCCGATCTCGACCCGGCGCACGGCCGGCAGGATGTCGTGGTAGCTGCTGCTGCCAAGCATGCGGCCGCTGGCGTCGTCGAGCACGGCAAAGGCAAGGCGCGATCCGGCTTCGCGCATCTGCAGCGCGGTTTCGATGTAGGCGCGGGTTTCCTGGGGCTCGGGCACCGAGGTGACGCGGATGCGCCACAGCGCCCCGTCGGCGGCGGCCGCGGCCAGGCCGGCCTCGTGCGTCAGCGCCAGCGGCTCCAGGCGCAGGCCGTGGCCGCGCAGCGTGACGGGTTCGACGAAGGCCATGGCTCAGCGCTCCTTGCGCTCGGCCTGGCGCGCGCGGCGCCAGCGGCGCGCCGCACCCAGCCCCAGGCCACCGCCCAGGCCGACGGCGGCGATCGCCAGCACGCTGGCGCTGTCGTAGCCTTCGGAGAAGACGTCGAAACCCAGCAGCCGCGCCAGCCAGAAGCCGGCCAGCGCGCCACCGACGAAGCCGACCGCGTCGGACAGACCCTCGACCAGCAGCGGATGCATGGCGCCGGCTCCCGGAGGTTCAGCGGTGACGCTGGTTCATGAACACCAGCTTCTCGAACAGGGTTACGTCCTGCTCGTTCTTGAGCAGCGCGCCCACCAGCGGCGGCACGGCGACCTTGTCGTCCTGGCTTTGCAGCGCCTCGGCCGGGATGTCCTCGGCCACCAGCAGCTTGAGCCAGTCGAGCAGCTCGCTGGTGGAGGGCTTTTTCTTCAGGCCCGGCAGACCGCGCACGTCGAAGAACACCTTCATGGCGGCGGCCAGCAGTTCCTTCTTGAGGTCGGGGAAGTGCACGTCCACGATCTGCCGCATGGTGTCGGCGTCGGGGAACTTGATGTAGTGGAAGAAGCACCGGCGCAGGAAGGCGTCGGGCAGCTCCTTTTCGTTGTTGGAGGTGATGAACACCACCGGGCGATGCCTGGCGCGGATGGTTTCGCGCGTCTCGTAGCAGTGGAACTCCATGCGGTCGAGCTCGCGCAGCAGGTCGTTGGGAAATTCGATGTCGGCCTTGTCGATCTCGTCGATCAGCAGGGCCACCGGCTCGTCGGCGGTGAAGGCCTGCCACAGCACGCCCTTGACGATGTAGTTGTGGATGTCCTTGACGCGGTCGTCGCCCAGCTGGCTGTCGCGCAGGCGGCTGACGGCGTCGTACTCGTACAGGCCCTGCTGCGCCTTGGTGGTGCTCTTGATGTGCCACTGCAGCAGCGGCAGGCCCAGCGCCTGCGCCACCTCTTCGGCCAGCATGGTCTTGCCGGTGCCGGGCTCGCCCTTGACCAGCAGCGGGCGCTTGAGCGTGATGGAGGCGTTGACGGCCAGCATCAGGTCTTGCGTGGCGACGTAGGAGTCGGTGCCTTGGAATTTCATGTCGGACAGCGGTGTGGATAGCGGGGAAACCCAGGGGTCGAAAGCGCAAGCGTGATGATTACAATCCGCCTCTGATCTGGATCAAACAACATGGATTGTGCGCGCAAAATGAAACTCAGCCTGTCTCCGATGTTCGCTGCACTCGGCACCGCCCTGGCGATGACGCTGCCGGTGCAGGCGCAGGTCCAGGGCAACGCCACCGCCGGTGAGGGCAAGGTCGCCATGTGCATCGGCTGCCACGGCATCGCGGGCTACAAGTCGAGCTTCCCCGAGGTCTATCGCGTGCCCAAGATCGCCGGCCAGAGCGCCAAGTACATCGGCACCGTGCTGGAAGAATACCGCAAGGGCACGCGCAAGCACCCCAGCATGCGCGGCATCGCCGGCTCCATGAGCGATCAGGACATCGCCGACGTGGCGGCCTACTACGAGGCGCTGGGCAAGGTCGAAGGCGCCACCGAGCTGCCCGCGCCGCGCGAACCGAGCGCGCAGGTGGCCCAGCTGCTGCAAAAGGGCGCCTGCGTGTCCTGCCATGGCGACAACTATTCCAAGCCGATCGATCCCAGCTACCCCAAGATCGCCGGCCAGTACCCCGACTACCTGTACGCCGCGCTGCGCGCCTACCGCGACGACAGCCACGCCACCTGGGGCCGTGGCAACCCGGTGATGGCCGGCATGGCCAAGCAGTTCTCCGACCCCGAGCTCAAGGCCATGGCGCGCTACATCGGCAGCCTGCCGGGTGAAGTGCGCACCGTGCCGCAGTCGCGCTTTCGCTGAGCGCGCCAGCGCCGCCCATCCAGCCAGGCCCGCCGCGTGCGGGCCTTTTCATCATTTGTGCCTCCAGCGCACGCCCAGCAAGCGCCACAAGCTATCAAAACAGGAGTGATTGGATGGGGCCCGGGCACGCTCGTTGACCGCCAGCGCTCTGCGACCTGCCCGAAGATGACAAGCGGTCAACCGCCGTTTCCAGGTTTCATCACCCGCGGGTCATGGGTCATGCCGGCGCTGCGGGTGTCGTTGGTCGCATGGTTCGAACGCGAAGCCGCCTGAAGACGGCCGTCCGGGGTCAGGCGCCGTCGCGGGTTGCGCGGCGCTGCACACAGGCCACGTAGCCGTCGCCGTCCGGGGCGGCGCGGCGGCTCTGCGCATCGGCCAGCATCTGACCCAGGCATTCCATCACCTCGTGGTGCGCGGCGTGCAGGTCGCCGCGGCGGTGCGCCAGCAGCTCCACCGCCTGACGGATGCCGCGCGGCTGATCGATGCTGCACTGCTCGCTGATCGACAGGTGCATCGACAGGTGCAGAAACGGGTTGCCGCCCACCGCGCCGTCACCGTAGTGGCGCGCCACGGCCGCTTCGGCGTCGGCGAAATCGGCGTGCCACTCGGGGTGCTCGGCGATCCAGCCGGCGGCCAGCTGCTCGATGGCGTCCATGGGCTGGGCGCCGCGGGCCTTGGCCCAGGCGTGGCAGAAGAAGCGGCGGACGTCGGCTTGGCTGGGGGCAAACATGCGGCATTGTCGCCGCAGGCTCACGCCAGGCTCTGGCCACCGCCGAACAGCCGTGCCGACAGCGCGCGCTCGCGCTCGATGATGGTGTCCAGAAACGCCTGCGCGCTGCGCATGCTGCGAAAGGCGGTGAAGCCGCGCTCGAGAAACGACTGCAGCTCGCCCAGCCCGGCCAGTTGCGCCGGGCCGCGCATCATCTTCAGCAGCGCCGCCAGGCCGGGCTTGTGTGCCAGCCGGTCCAGCGTCTGGCCGGTGCCCAGGATCAGCGCGATCTGGTGCTGGCGGCCGGGCGCATCGTCCACGGTGCGGTAGGCGGCGGCGTAGTCGGCGTCGTCGAGGCTGGTGTCCAGCCGCTCGCCCAGGGCATGGACCATGGCGGCGTCGAAGCGTTCGGACAGCGCGTCCAGCTCGGCCGCCTGCAGCAGCGCGTGCAGGCCCGCGGTCGGCAGGGTGCTGGTGATGAGCGGCAGCACGCGCTCGATCTCGGCGTCGCGCGGCCCCAGGTCCTTCGGGCTGTACAGGTCGGTCAGAAAGAAAGCCGCGGCGCGCCCGTAGCGCGGGCTGTCCAGCAGGTCGGCGTGGGTGCGCGCCAGCCGTGCGGCCTGAAAGGCGCGCAGGGCCTGCCGGCGGGCGGCGCGCCGTGGCTCGGCAGCGGCACGCTGGCGCTGATGGCGCGCCTCGGTCAACCAGTGGGTCAGCGCGTGGGTGCAGGCCTGCCGCTCGCTGACCGTGTCGGTGGTCTCGCTCATGCAGGCATTATCCGAAGCCGCCGCGCCCGGGTTTAGAAGCGGTCGCCTAGTTGCAGTGTTTCGCGCCGTCAGGTACTTACAGCGAGTCGCCAAGGGGCCAGCTGCGCGGCGCGTGGCCGCAGGCATGGTGGATCAATGTTTCAGTGGACTAGACTGAAAGGCTGGTACATCAAGAAGGGAGATCCTGCGCATGCTGTCGGCGCTGTTGCTGTGGGGAATGGCGGTCGAGCTGCTGGTCTGGGGCGCCATCGGGCGCGCGGGGCTGGGCTGGTCGTGGGGCGCCACGCTGGCGCTGGCGCTGGGCGCGCTGCTGCTGGGGCGGGCGCTGCTGCTGGCCGTCACCTGGCTGGTGGCCTGGCGCCATCGCTCGGCGGCGCCGCCGCTGTCGGCGGGCGCCTGGCTGGTCATGCTGTGGCGCGAATACTGGGCCTTCGTGGGCGGGTTCGTGCTGTTTCAGCCCTGGGCGCGCCTGGCCATGCCGGCCGATCGGCTGCGCCCGTCCGCCCAGCCCATCCTGCTGGTGCATGGCTACGGCTGCAACCGCGCCATCTGGTGGTGGCTGCGGCCGCGCCTGGAGGCCGCCGGTCACGTGGTGGCCACGCTCAGCCTGGAGCCGCCCTGGGGCGACATCGACGGCTTTGCCGAGCAGTTGCAGCAGCGCATCGAGGCCGTGTGCGCCGCCACCGGTGCGCCGCGCCTGACCCTGGTGGCGCACAGCATGGGCGGGCTGGTGTCGCGCGCCTGCCTGGCGCGCCACGGTGCTGCGCGGGTGGCCGCTCTGATCAGCATCGCCAGCCCGCACGGCGGCAGCCGCCTGGCGCACCTGGGCCTGGGCCGCTGCGCCCGGCAGATGCAGCCCGGCTCGCACTGGCTGGCGCGGCTGGCGCAGCAGCGCGTGAACGTGCCCTTCGTGTCGATCCGCACGCCGCAGGACAACTTCGTCATGCCGCAGCAGCTGCAGCGCCACGCCGACGCGCGCGACGAGCCGCTGCCCGGCGTGGGGCACATGGCGGCGCTGTGCGACGAGCGCACCTTGCGGCTGGTGCTGGCGCACACGAAACTATAAAAACAATAGCTGCCGGCGCTTGCTAGGCAAGCGCCGGAGCCCGAAAAAGCATTGAATACCAGGGGCCGGTGCGTGTGTCGGCGTCAGAAGTGGATGCCGCGCATCCAGTTCTGCAGGGCCAGCTGATCGCGCGTCGGCGCGGTCTTTTCGCCGCTCGCGGCGGCCTGGGACTCGCCGAACATGCGAAACGAGGTGTTCATCACCGCCTGCGCCACGCGCGGCATCAGCGCGTGCAGCACCTCGCCGGTGATGCCCAGGCGGGTCGCCATGCGGGTGGGCCGGTGCACGATGGCTTCGCACACCATGTCGGCCGCCTCTTCCGGCGTCAGGGTGGGCGCCTGGTCGTACAGCGCGGTGGGCGCGATCATCGGCGTCTTGACCAGCGGCATGTTGATGGTGGTGAAGTGGATGCCGCGGTCGGCGAATTCCGAGGCCGCGCAGCGCGTCCAGGCGTCCAGCGCCGCCTTCGACGCCACGTAGGCGGAAAAGCGCGGCGCGTTGGTCAGCACGCCGATGGAGGAGATGTTGATGATGTGGCCGGTGCGTCGCTCGGCCATCGCCGGCAGCAGGTTCAGGTTCAGCCGCAGCGCGCCGAAGTAGTTGAGCTGCATGGTGCGCTCGAAGTCGTGAAAGCGCTCGTAGGAGTTTTCGATGGCGCGGCGGATCGAACGGCCGGCGTTGTTGATCAGGATCGCCACCGGCCCGTGGTCGTGCAGGATTTGCTGTGCCACCGCGTCCACCTGCGCCAGGTCGGCCAGATCGGCTTCATAGGTGTGCAGCTTCAGGCCCAGCGCCTCGAACTCGCTGGCGGCGGCGTCCAGCGCGGGTTTGCCGCGCGCCATGGTGACCACGATGGCGCCGGCTTCGGCCAGCCGCAGCGCCACCGCCTTGCCGATGCCCGAGGAGGCGCCGGTGACCACCACCACCTGACCCTTGACGCGCCCGCCCAGGCTGCGGTCGATGAACAGGTCGGGGTCGAGGCAGCGCTCCCAGTAGTCCCACAGGCGCCAGGCGTAGTCTTCCAGCGGCGGCACGGCGATGCGCGTGCCCTTGAGGACGCGCTCGGTTTCGCGGCTGTCGAAGCGCGTCGGGTAGTTGACGAAGCTCAGGATGTCGTCGGGCAGGCCCAGCTCCTTCATCAGCACGTCGCGCACGCGCCGCACCGGCGTCAGCGCCAGCAGCGCCTTGCGCATGTATTTGGGGATGAAGCCCAGCAGGGCGGCGTTGACGCGCACCGACATCTGCGGCGCATGACCGGCGCGGGCGAAGATGTTGAGCACGTCGCCCACGCGGCGTGGGCGCGGATCGACCAGGTGGAAGCAGCGCCCGTCCTCGCCCTTCAGGTGCGCGATGTGGTCCACCGCGTCCACCACGTAATCCACCGGCACCAGGTTGATGCGCCCGCCCTCGATGCCGATGGCCGGCATCCAGGCTGGCAGCAGGCGGCGCAGCTTCTGGATCAGCTTGAAGAAGTAGTACGGGCCGTCGATCTTGTCCATTTCGCCGGTGCGCGAATCGCCCACCACGATGGCCGGTCGGTACACGCGCCAGGGAATGCGGCATTCGTTGCGCACGATGCCTTCCGAATCGTGCTTGGTGCGGAAGTAGGGGTGATCCAGCCCCTCGGCCTGCTCGAACATGTCTTCGCGGAACACGCCCTCGTACAGGCCGGCGGCGGCGATCGAGCTGAACAGGTGGAAATGCTTGGCGCCGATGGCCTCGGCAAAGCGCACCGCCTGACGCGTGCCCTCCACGTTGACCTGGAGCTGTCGTTCGGCGTCGGCGCTCAGGTCGTAGACGGCCGCCACGTGAAAGAAATGTGTGGTCTTCTTGCCCAGCTTGCGCCGGTCGGCCGCCGACACGCCCAGCATGTCCTGCGTCAGATCGCCCACCACCGGGGTGGCCCGGGTGTCGTCGCAGCCCCAGAAGTCGTACAGCGCCTGCAGGCGCTCGGGGTCGCGCTGGCGCACCAGAAAGAAGATGCGCGCGCCTTCGCGCTCCAGCAATCTGGCCACCAGCCGCTTGCCGATGAAACCGGTGGCCCCGGTGATGAAGTACTGCATGTCTGCCTCCTGCGTGGTTCTGATGCTCAGGGCGGCAATTCTAGAAGTGCCGGCGGCGTCGGCAGCGCGCCACAGGCGCGGTCACGAATAGTGTGTTTGCTCTAATGGCCTGGCCTAGACTTCATCTCAGCGGGTTGGAAGAGGTCAATCCGCAGTCCACCACCACAAGGAAGGAGGCCACCATGGCCAGCAAACTCAAGACCATCTCCGACAACAACCAGCTCGCCGCCACCATCAAGGAATCGACCCAGCAGATCTGGCTGGCCGGCCTGGGCGCCTTTGCCAAGGCCCAGGAAGAGGGCGGCAAGATGTTCGACGCCCTCGTCAAGGAGGGCGAGATGATGCAGAAGAAGACGCGCGAAGTGGCCGACGCCCGCATCGCCGCCGTCGCCGGCCGTGCCGCCGACACCTGGGACCGCCTGGAGCAGGTGTTCGAAGACCGCGTGGCGCGCGCCCTGGGCAGCCTGGGTGTGCCGAGCAAGAAGGAAGTCGATGTGCTGTCCAAGCGCATCGCCGAGCTGACCGCTGCCGTGCAGGAACTGGCGCAGAACAAGGGCAAGGCCGCGCCGCGCCTGCCGGCCGCCAAGCCGGCCGTGGCCAAGCCGGCGCCGGCCAAGAAGGCTGCGCCCGCCAAGAAGGCCGCGCGCAAGAGCGCCTGAGCGTCTGAGTGCCGCACGGGCGCGCCCGGGCCGGATGGCCCAGGGCGTGTCCAGCGGTCGGCCTGCCAGGCGGCGGGCCTGAGACGGTGGCGCCACCGAAGGCACGGGGCGCCACCGATGGCTTGGGCATGGGGGAAAACCCACGGCCTCAGAGTTGGGGGTAGGTGCTTTGTCCAAAATCGGATTGGCTCTGGCCGGCGGTGGTCCGCTCGGCGGCATTTATGAAGTCGGCGCCTGCGTGGCGCTGGAAGAAGCCATCGACGGACTGAGCCTGGTGGATGCCGACGTCTACGTCGGCGTCAGCGCCGGCAGCTTCGTGGCGGCTTCGCTGGCCAACGGCTTCGAGCCGCGCCGGCTGGCGCGCATGCTGCTGGGCAGCGACGGCAGCCAGGCGTTCGACCCCAGCCTGCTGCTGCGCCCGGCGCTGCGCGAGTACCTGAACCGGGCCCGCGCCATTCCGCGGCTGGCGCTGCAGGCGGCGCGCGAGTACCTGGGCAACCCGTGGCGGCATGGGCTGTTCGAATCGTTCCAGCGCCTGTCGCGCGCCATTCCCACCGGCCTGTTCGACGGTGCCGGCGTGGATGCGGTGCTGCGCCGTCAGTTCTCCGAGGTTGGCCGCAGCAACGACTTCCGCCGCCTGAAGGCGCGCCTGTACGTGGTGGCGACCGACCTGGATTCCGGTCAGGCGGTGGCCTTTGGCGGGCCCGGGCGCGACGACGTGCCGATCTCCACCGCCGTGCAGGCCAGCGCCGCCCTGCCGGGGTTGTTTCCGCCGGTCGAGATCCAGGGCCGGCACTATGTGGACGGCGCGCTGATCAAGACCCTGCATGCCTCGGTGGCGCTGCGCGACGGCGTCGATCTGCTGCTGTGCGTCAACCCGCTGGTGCCGTTCGACGCCCAGCTGGCCGAGCAGCACGGCGCCGGCCACCGACAGCTCAGCGAAGGCGGCCTGCCGGTGGTGCTGGCACAGACCTTTCGCGCCATCATCCGCTCGCGCATGCGCGTGGGCATGGACCGCTACCAGCACCAGTTCAAGCACGCCGACGTGCTGCTGTTCGAGCCGGCGCAGGACGACGAGGCGATGTTCTTCGCCAACCTGTTCAGCTACCGCGACCGCGCGCGGCTGTGCGAACACGCCTACCAGCGCACGCGCGAGCACCTGTACCAGCGCCGCGACGAGCTGGCGCCGGTGCTGGCGCGCCATGGGCTGCAGCTCAACCTGGAGGTGCTGCGCGACCGCACACGCACCCTGCTGGGGGCGGAGCCGGCGGCCACCGCCACGCAGGGCCTGGCGCGCACGCTCGACCAGCTGCAGCACTGGATCGACGCGCGCCGCGCGGCCTGAGCTGAGCACGCGGGGTGGCCGGGCCGCCGCCGCGTCGTGGTGAAATGGCGGCATGAACAAGCCCAAGCGTCGCACGCCCGAGCGGATCCTGGAGACCGCGCTGCGCCTGTTCAACGAGTTCGGCGAGCCCAACGTCACCACCACGGTGATCGCCGACGAGATGAACATCAGTCCCGGCAACCTGTACTACCACTACCGCAACAAGGACGAGATCGTCAATGCGCTGTTCGCGCGCTACGAGCGCGAGATCAGCGAGCTGCTGACGCTGCGCGACACCGCGCCGCGCGAGGTGGAGGACGTGTGGTTCTTCCTGCACCTGCTGTTCGAGACCATCTCGACCTACCGCTTCATCTACCGCGACATCAACGACCTGCTGACGCGCAACCGCCTGGTCGAAACGCATTTCCAGCGCATCCTGGCGCACAAGCAGCAGACCGCCGTGGCCCTGTGCATGGCCTGGCAGCGGCCGGCGGCGCTGGACGCCACGCCGGACGAGATCGCCGCGCTGGCGGTCAACATCACGCTGGTCACCACCTTCTGGCTGTCGTTCGAGCACGCGCGCCATCCGCGCCGCCCGCCCGACATCGGCCGTGGGGCGCACCAGGTGCTGTCGCTGACGGCGCCCTGGCTGCGCGAGCCGGCGCGCCGGTTGCTGGAGAAACTGTCACTGTCCTACGTCCATTCCACTTCACGAGGAGACGCGCGATGAGCAAGACCGCCTGGAAAGCCTTTCCCCATCCCGACCCGGCCTACACCTACGCCGGCACCGCGCTGAAGAAGCACTGGGCGCGCCTGCACCAGGGCGATGCCGAACCGTGGCCGACCGACAGCGCCGCGCAGGCGGCCTGGCGCGCCTACCACGCCGGTGAATTCGCGCAGGCGGTGGCGCTGGGGCTGAAGGCCGGCAACGCCAGCGGCACCAACGCCGCCAACAAGGCGGCCATGATCCATGCCGCCTCGGTCGAGGACGACCAGGCGCGCAAGCTGGCGCTGCTGCAGGAGGTGGCGCGCCGCTGCGAGGCGCTGCAGACCAGCCAGCCGGGCAACGTCAACGCCTGGTACTACCACGGCTACGCACTGGGGCGCTACAGCCAGGGCATCTCGGTGGCCAAGGCGCTGGCCGAGGGACTGGGCAGCAAGGTGCGCGAGAGCCTGCAGAAGGCCATCGACCTGGAGCCGCGCCACGCCGATGCCCACATCGCGCTGGGCACCTGGCATGCCGAGATCATCAACAAGGTCGGCGCGGTGGTCGGTGGGCTGACCTATGGCGCCAAGAAGGACGCGGCGGAAAAGCACTTCAAGACCGCGCTGGCGCTCAACCCCGAGTCGCCGATCGCCATGACCGAATACGCCAACGGCCTGGCCATGATGTTCGGCAAGTCGCGCCTGAAGGAAGCCGAGCAGCTCTACGCCCGCGCCGCGCAGTGCACGCCGGCCGACGCCATGGAGCGGCTGGACGTGGAGGTGGCGCGCGCCGAGGTGGCTGGCTGACGTCGGTCACCCTCTCCTGGATGATTTTTGGTCAGATCGGCCTCAAAGCCTCTGCCAGCAAGCGCCGCAAGCTATCAAGAATGTAGCAAACGGGATCACTCCGCGGACCAGTAGAAGGCGTTGTGCGCCTCCACCAGCTCGGGGTCGTGCAGGCACTCGGGCGGCTCCAGCAGCACCAGCATCAGCAGCTTGTCGAATTCTTCGGCAAAGCGGCTGACGATGCGCTCGGGGTCGGGCACCAGCCGGCGGTCGGTGATGAGGCCGAACTGCACCTGGTTGGCGTACGACAGGATCGACACACCCATGCCGATGTTGCCCGACTGCGGCACCCAGAAGAACGGCTGGCGCAGCCGCGCGCCGGCAAAGTACAGCGGCTGCTGGGCCCCGGGTACGTTGGTCATCACCGCCGTGGCCTTGTTGGCCAGAAAGTCCAGCAGCTGTTCCTGCACCAGCTTGGGGCCCATGCCGGCGGCGCCCAGCAGCGTCAGCGTCAGCGCCGGCTGGTAGGACTGCTTCATGGCCTGCATGCGCCGGCGCGTTTCGTACAGGCGCGCCAGCGGGTTGGCGACGCCGACCGGCAGCTCCAGCGTCACCATGCCGAAGCGGTTGCCCAGCTTGCCGGCGTCTGCGGCCTGGCGCAGGTTGACCGGCACCAGGGCGCGCAGCTCCACGCCCTCGGTGGCGTCACCGCAGTCGGTCAGGTAGGCGCCCAGCGCGCCGGCCACGGCCGACAGCAGCAGGTCGTTGACCGAACAGCCCAGCACCTTGCCGACGGCCTTGATCTCGCGCAGGTCGATCGGCTCCGACCAGGCCACGCGCTTGACCAGCCCGGGCGTGCCCTTGAAGCGCGTGGTCGAATCGTTGGGCATGACCAGCAGCTTGGCGGCCTCGGCCGTCATGCCGCTGCCCAGGCGCGCGTAGTCCAGCGCCTGCCAGGGGTTGCGCAGCCAGTCCTGCGACAGCGCCCACAGCGAGGTGGACGCCCGCACCGACGCCTGCACGGCGCGCGAGATCGGGTGCCAGACCATGCCCCACAGCGCGTCGTCGTGGCTGTGGTGTGGCGGCGTGGCGGCCGCCGCCGGCAGCGGCGCGGGGGCGTCGTCGGCCATTTCCATGATCACCGCCACCAGCGCGATGCCGTCGGCGATGCAGTGGTGAAAGCGCGTCACCAGCGCCTGCCCGCCCATGTGGGTGTCGACCACGTGGATCTGCCACAGCGGGCGCGCCGGCGGCAGCGGCGTGCTGGCCAGGTCGGCGACGAAGCGCTCGAGTTCGGCCTTGTCGCCCTTGCCCGGCAGCGCCGCGCGGCGCAGGTGGTTGTCGAGGTCGAACTCGGGGTCGTCCACCCAGGACCAGCCGGTGGCGTCCTCGCGCGCGAACTGGCGAAAGCGCGCGTGCGACAGCAGGCGCTGCTCGATGCGCTGGCGCAGGCGGGCGAAGTCCAGCTTGCCGTCGAACAGCATCACGCCCAGGATCTGCATCAGGTTGTTGGGCCGGTCCATCCGCAGCCAGGCGGTATCGACGGGCGACATCTTTTCTTGGGCGGTCATGGTGATTGGCAAGGGCAGGGTGGTGGGTTCAGGCGCTGCGCGGGGCAAACCGCTGGTCGAAGTAATCGTGAATCTCGCGCTCGAAGCTGGCTTTGAACGGCAGAAACAGCAGCCCCAGCCGGACCTGCACCGTCACCTGTCGGCGCTCCAGCGTGAGCTGGCCGCTGATGCCCGCGCGCTGGAACGACAGCGTGCCGTCGTCGTCCCAGGCGTACTGCAGGCCGTATTCGGCCTGCAGGTCGGCGGCCACCGCCTCGGCGGCCAGGCGGGCCTTCTTGGGGCTCAGCCCATGGGCGCGGGTGATGCTGATCTGGCTCATGCGCAAAGTGTAAAGTGCGCGGGGCGGCGGCGGCCATGGGTGCGCCGTCCTGCACCAGGCATTGGAGCGAACCCCTTCATGATCGACAAGATTGCGGCTTCCGTGGCCGAGGCCCTGGCCGATGTGCGCGACGGCGCCACGGTGCTGATCGGCGGCTTTGGCACCGCCGGCATTCCGGGCGAGCTGATCGACGGCCTGATCGCGCAGGGCGCGCGCGAGCTGACGGTCGTCAACAACAACGCCGGCAACGGCGACCGCGGCCTGGCCGCGCTGCTGGCCGCCGGGCGCGTGCGCAAGATCATCTGCAGCTTTCCGCGCCAGGCCGACAGCCAGGTGTTCGACGGCCTGTACCGCGCCGGCCGCATCGAGCTGGAGCTGGTGCCGCAGGGCAACCTGGCCGAGCGCCTGCGTGCCGCCGGGGCCGGCATCGGCGCCTTCTTCACGCCCACCGGCTTCGGCACCGAGCTGGCCAAGAATCCCGATGGCAGCCCCAAGGAAACGCGCCGCATCAATGGCCGCGACCACGTGCTCGAATACCCGATCCATGGCGACGTGGCGCTTATCCGCGCCGAGCGCGGCGACCGCTGGGGCAACCTGAGCTACCGCATGGCGGCGCGCAACTTCGGCCCGGTGATGGCGATGGCCGCGCGCTGCACCGTAGCCAGCGTGCACGAGGTGGTGGCGCTGGGCCAGCTCGACCCCGAGGCCATCGTCACGCCCGGCATCTTCGTGCACCGGGTGGTGCGCGTGCCGCGCGTGGCGACCGCTGCCGGCGGCTTGCGGTCTGCGGCCTGATCGGGCGCCAGCGCAAGGAGGGTAAGCGTGAGCAGCTATCAGAAGCGAAGCAAGGACGAGCTGGCGCGGCGCGTCGCGCAGGACATTCCCGACGGCGCCTACGTCAACCTGGGCATCGGCCAGCCGACGGCGGTGGCCAACCACATTCCGCCCGGGCGCGAAATCATCCTGCACAGCGAGAACGGCATTCTGGGCATGGGCCCGGCGCCGGCCGCCGGGCAGGAGGACTACGACCTCATCAACGCCGGCAAGCAGCCGGTCACCCTGCGGCCGGGCGGCGCCTTCTTCCACCACGCCGACAGCTTTGCCATGATGCGCGGCGGCCATCTGGACGTGTGCGTGCTGGGCGCCTTTCAGGTGTCGGTGACGGGCGACCTGGCCAACTGGAGCACCGGCGAGGCCGGTGCCATTCCGGCCGTCGGCGGCGCCATGGACCTGGCGGTGGGCGCGCGCCAGACCTGGGTCATGATGGACCTGCTGACGCGGGCCGGCGAAAGCAAGATCGTGGCCCGCTGCAGCTACCCGCTGACCGCCATCGGCTGCGTGCGGCGCATCTACACCGACCTGGCCACCTTCGCCTGCTCGCCGCAGGGCCTGCGGCTGATCGATCGCGTCGAGGGGCTGTCGCTCGACGAACTGCGGCGCCTGGTGGGCCAGCCGTTTGCCGCCTGATGCCGCGCCACGCGCGGCGCGGGTTTTCCCGTCACTGTTTTCCAAGGAGACTGCCATGACCCAAGCCTTCATCGTCGACGCCATCCGCACCCCCTTCGGTCGCTACGGCGGCGCGCTGTCAGGCGTGCGTACCGACGACCTGGGCGCCATCCCGATCCGGGCCCTGATGGCGCGCCACCCGCGCGTCGACTGGCAGGCCGTGGGCGACGTGCTGTACGGCTGCGCCAACCAGGCCGGCGAGGACAACCGCAACGTGGCGCGCATGTCGGGCCTGCTGGCGGGCCTGCCGATCGAGGTGCCGGGCGCCACCATCAACCGCCTGTGCGGCTCCGGGCTGGACGCGGTCGGCACGGCGGCGCGCGCCATCCGCGCCGGCGAAGCGCGCCTGATGATCGCCGGCGGGGTGGAGAGCATGAGCCGCGCGCCCTTTGTCATGCCCAAGGCCGAAAGCGCCTTCTCGCGCGCCAACGCGGTGTACGACACCACCATCGGCTGGCGCTTCGTCAACCGGCTGATGAAGGCGCAGTATGGCGTCGACTCGATGCCCGAGACGGCCGAGAACGTGGCGGTGGACTACCGCATCGAGCGCGAGGCGCAGGACCGCATGGCCCTGGCCAGCCAGATGAAGGCCGTGGCGGCGCAGCAGGCGGGCCACCTGGCGCGCGAGATCACGCCGGTGTCGATCGCGCAGAAGAAGGGCGATCCGATCGTGGTCGAGCACGACGAACACCCGCGCGCCACCAGCCTCGACAAACTGGCCGCGCTCAAGGGCGTGGTGCGGCCCGACGGCACGGTGACCGCCGGCAACGCCAGCGGCGTCAACGACGGCGCCTGCGCCCTGCTGCTGGCCGACGAGGCCACGGCCAGCCAGTACGGCCTGACGCCGCGCGCGCGCGTGGTCGGCATGGCGGTGGCCGGTGTGGCGCCGCGCGTCATGGGCATCGGCCCGGCGCCGGCCACCGAGAAGGTGCTGCAGCTCACCGGCCTGAAGCTGGCGCAGATCGACGTCATCGAACTCAACGAAGCCTTTGCCGCCCAGGGCCTGGCGGTGCTGCGCCTGCTCGGCCTGGCCGACGACGACGAGCGTGTCAACGCCTGGGGCGGCGCCATCGCCCTGGGTCACCCGCTGGGTGCCAGCGGCGCGCGCCTGGCCACCACCGCCATCAACCGCCTGCACACCACCGGCGGGCGCTACGCGCTGTGCACCATGTGCATCGGCGTCGGGCAGGGCATCGCCCTGGTGCTGGAAAGGGTCTGAAAATTGCTATTCAAATAATAGCTGTCGGCGCTTTTCTAGCAAGCGCTGGAGGCCTTTTTGCCTCCAAACGCCGCGGCTGCCCCATCGCCTGGCGCGCCGTCGCCGGACCGATGCCGCCGGTCTCATCCCGGTGCAGCGCCGTCACGCGCCCTGCGCAAGGCGCCGGCGCTTCAGACCCGCCAGCCCGGCAGCGACCAGCCGCGCCACACCGACACCAGCCGCATGCCGGCGGTGAACAGCACGGTAACGGTCAGCACCAGCCAGGGTGGCAGACCGGCCGCCAGCAGACCCACATGCAGCCAGCCGCCGGCAAACGACCACAGGGCGTAGGGCCGGTGGTCGCTGAAGGCGCTGGGCAGCAGGTTGCACAGCACGTCGCGCAGCACGCCGCCGAAGCAACTGGTGATCACGCCCATCATCACCGCCGCCAGCGCCGGCAGGCCCACCGCCAGGCCCAGATCGACGCCGATGGCGGTGAACAGCCCCAGGCCGATGGCGTCGGGCCACAGGATGGCGCGCTCGGTCAGCGCCAGTTCGCGCTGGCGCATCAACGCCATGGCGGCCAGGCACAGCGCCAGCAGGGCCCACACGAACTCGATGTGGCGCACCCAGAAAAACGGGCGCTGGTCCAGCAGCAGGTCGCGCAGCGTGCCGCCACCGAAGGCCGCGGCAAAGGCCACCACGCACACACCCACCACGTCCAGCCGCTGGCGGGCGGCGGCGATCACGCCCGACAGCGCGAAGGCCAGCGTGGCCGCCACTTCCAGCGCGGTGCGCAGCAGTTCCGACCAGCCGGGCGGCAGCGGTGCGAGCAGGTTCATGGGCGTCGATTGTGCCCGCCGCGGCGGCGCCCGGCCGCGCCCTCACCGAACTATCAAAATGATAGCTTGTGGCGCAGACTGGAACAGCGCCGGCACCCGATCTGACGCATGACTCCGATCACCGACTGGGGCTTCTACGCGGTCGCCGTGCCGGCGGTGCTGCTGCTGGGCGTCAGCAAGAGCGGCTTCGGCGCCGGCTTCGGCTCGCTGGCGGTGCCGCTGATGGCGCTCAGCGTCAGCGTGCCGCAGGCGGCGGCGATCCTGATGCCGGTGCTGCTGGTGATGGACCTGCTGGGCATCGCCGCCTTCCGCAAGGACTTCGACCGCGCGCTGCTGCGCTTCATGCTGCCCTGGGGCCTGCTGGGCATCGTGGTCGGCACGCTGTCGTTCCGGCTGCTGCAGGCGCACTGGGTGGCGGGCATCGTGGGCGGCTTCACGCTGCTGTTTCTGGCCCAGCGCCTGCTGTTTGCGCCACGCGCCGACGCCGCGCCGCCGCCGCGCTGGGCGGGGGCGTTGCTGACGGCGACCTCGGGCTTCACCAGCTTCGTCGCCCATGCGGGCGGGCCGCCGGTCAACGCCTACGTGATTCCGCTGGGGCTGGCGCCGCTGCGCTTCACCGGCACGATGGCGTTCTTCTTCTTCGTCATCAACCTGGCCAAGTGGCTGCCCTACGCCTGGCTGGGGCTGCTGGACGGGCGCAACCTGGGCACGTCGCTGGTGTTGCTGCCGCTGGCGCCGATCGGCGTGTGGATCGGCGTGCGCATTGCGCGGCGCATCGACCAGCGCCTGTTCTACCGCTTCGTCTACCTGGGTATGTTGCTCACCGGGCTGAAGCTGCTGTGGGATGCGGTGGCCGCCTGAGCGTCACTGAACCTCAGCGCCCGCGCCGCACCCGCAGCAACTCGTCCAGCATCAGGCCGATGGCGCCGGCGGTGATGGCGGCGTCGGCCAGGTTGAAGGCCGGGAAATGCCCGTGGTGGAACAGCGGCGCCAGAAACGGCCAGTGGAAGTCCAGGAAATCCACCACGTAGCCGTGCAGCAGGCGGTCGATCACGTTGCCGACGGCGCCGCCCAGGATCATGGACAGCGAAAAGGCGAACAGCTTCTGCCCCGGGTGCGCGCGCAGCAGCCAGACGATGAAGCCCGCCACCGCCAGCGCCAGAGCGACGAAGAACCAGCGCTGCCAGCCACCGGCGTCGGCCAGGAACGAGAACGCCGCGCCCGTGTTGTGCGCCCGCACGACGTTGAAGAAGGAGGTGACGGTGGTGCTGTCGCCCAGTCGGTAATGGCCCAGGATCAGCTGCTTGGTGAACTGGTCCAGCACCACCACCACGGCCGCCAGCGTCAGCCAGACGGCCAGCGAGCCGCCCCGCGATGCCGCGCGCGCCACCGTCAGGCCACCGTGCGGGTCTCGCCCGCGCCGAACAGGTTGCTGACGCAGCGCCCGCACAGGGTGGGGTGTTCGGCGTGCCGGCCGACGTCGGGCAGGTAATGCCAGCAGCGCTCACATTTGGTGTCTTTCGAGGCGCTGACGCTGACGGACAGGGCGCCGGCAGCTTCCAGAGCGATAGCAGACACGATGCACACGAACTTCAGGTCGGCCCCCAGGCTGGCCAGCAGCGCGTGGTCGTCGGGCGGCGCGCCCAGCACCACGTTGGCCTGCAGCGACGAGCCGACCGCGCCCTGTTCGCGCTGCACCTCGATTTCCTTGTTGACCTGCTCGCGGATGGCGCGGATGCGCGCCCACTTGGCCAGCAGCGCGGCGTCGGGGGCGTCGAAGCTCCAGTACTCTTCGAGGAAGATCGAGTCGCTGGTGCCCACCAGCTGCCACGCCTCCTCGGCGGTGAAGCTGAGAAACGGCGCCATCCAGCGCAGCATGGCCTGGGTGAGCTGCCACAGCGCGGTCTGCGCGCTGCGCCGTGCGGGCGAGTCGGGCGCGGTGGTGTAGAGGCGGTCCTTGAGCACGTCGAGGTAGAAGCCGCCCAGGTCTTCGGAGCAGAACAGCTGCAGCTTGGCGACCACGGGGTGGAATTCGTAGACCTCGTAGTGCGCCAGCAGCTCGGCCTGGAATTCGGCCGCGCGCGCCAGCAGCCAGCGATCGAGCTCCAGCAGCTGCGCCGCCGGCACGGCGTGCTTGTGCGGGTCGAAGTCGCTGGTGTTGGCCAGCAGAAAGCGCAGCGTGTTGCGGATGCGGCGGTAGCTGTCGACCACGCGCGCCAGGATCTTCTCGTCGATGCCGATGTCGCCCGAATAGTCGCTGGCCGCCACCCACAGGCGGATGATCTCGGCGCCGAGCTTCTCGCTCGTCACCTGCGGCGCCACCGCGTTGCCCAGGCTCTTGCTCATCTTGCGGCCCTGGCCGTCGACCGTGAAGCCGTGCGTGAGCAGGCTGCGGTAGGGCGCGCGGCCGCGGATGGCGCTGGCCAGCAGCAGCGAGGAGTGGAACCAGCCGCGGTGCTGGTCGTGGCCCTCCAGGTACATGTCGGCCTCGGGGCCGTGCTCATGGTGTTCGGCCGGATGCGTGCCGCACAGCACGTGCCAGAAGGTCGAGCCCGAGTCGAACCAGACTTCCAGGATGTCGCTGCTCTTGGTGTAGTGCTGTGCGTCCTCGGGGCCCAGGATCTCCTCGGCCGTGACGCGGCTCCAGGCCTCGATGCCGCCCTGCTCGACGATCGCCGCCGCCTGGTCGATGATCTCCATCGTGCGCGGGTGCAGCGCGTCGGTTTCCTTGTGCAGGAAGAACGGGATCGGCACGCCCCAGGCGCGCTGGCGGCTGATCACCCAGTCGGGGCGGCCGGCGATCATGTCGCGCAGCCGCGCCTGGCCCGAGGGCGGGTAGAACGCCGTCTGCTCGATGGCGCGCAGCGCCGTGGTGCGCAGCGTCTCGGGCGCCTTGTCGGTGGTGAACACGCCCTCGCCCTCGTCCATGCGCACGAACCACTGCGAGGCGGCGCGGTAGATCACCGGCGATTTGTGGCGCCAGCAGTGCGGGTAGCTGTGCTCCAGCTTGCCGCTGGCCAGCAGGCGGCCGGCCTGGTCCAGCGCCTCGATAATCGCCGGCTGCGCCTTCCAGATGTCCAGGCCGCCGAACAGCGCGAAGTCCGGCGCGTAGCTGCCGCCGCCCTGCACCGGGTTCAGGATGTCGGCGTGCGCCAGGCCGTGGGCGACGCAGGAGTTGAAGTCCTCGACGCCGTAGGCCGGCGCCGAGTGCACGCTGCCGGTGCCGTCGCTGTCGGTGGCGTAGTCGGCCAGGTACACCGGCGCGAGGCGCCGGTAGGCCGCGTCGACCTCGTACAGCGGGTGCTCGAACGCAAGACCGCCGAGCTTGTCGCCCATGGCGGTGGCGATGATCTCGCCTTGCAGGCCGTAGCGCTGCAGGCAGTCGGCCACCCGCGCCTTGGCCAGCAGCAGCAGGCCGCGCGCGGTGTCGACCAGCGCGTACTCGATGTGCGGTCCCAGGTTGAGCGCCTGGTTGGCCGGGATGGTCCAGGCGGTGGTGGTCCAGATGACGGCGTAGGCCGGCTTGCCCAGGTGCGGCAGGCCGAACGCCGCCGCCAGCGCAGCCGGGTCGTGCGCCTTGAAGGCCACGTCCACCGTGGTGCTGCGGCGGTCCTGGTACTCGATCTCGGCCTCGGCCAGGGCCGAGCCGCAATCGAAGCACCAGTAGACGGGTTTCAGCCCGCGGTAGACGAAGCCGCGCTCGATCAGGCGCTTGAACAGCCGCAGCTCGCCCGCCTCGTTGGCGAAGTCCATGGTCTTGTAGGGCTTGTCCCACTCGCCCAGCACGCCCAGCCGCCTGAAGTCCTTCATCTGGCTGGCGATTTGCTCGGTGGCGTAGGCGCGGCCCTTGGCCTGCATCTCGTCGCGGCTCAGGTGGCGGCCGAACTGCTTTTCGATCTGGTTCTCGATCGGCAGGCCGTGGCAGTCCCAGCCCGGCACGTAGTGGGCGTCCATGCCCTTCAACTGGCGCGCCTTGACGATCATGTCCTTGAGCACCTTGTTGACCGCGTGGCCGATGTGGATCTGGCCGTTGGCGTAGGGCGGGCCGTCGTGCAGGATGAACTTCGCGCGCCCGGCGCGCGCCGCGCGCAGGCGCCGGTACAGCCCCTGGTCTTCCCAGGCCTGCACCCAGCCCGGCTCGCGCTTGGGCAGGTCGCCGCGCATCGGGAAGGGCGTGTCGGGCAGATTGAGCGTCTGGCGGTAGTCGGTCTTGGCGTCGGTGCTCATGGCGTGCAGAGGGAGAAAACGGGGGGTATGGATCCGATCGGCCTGTTGCGCAGGCAGGACGTGCGCAAGCAGCTATCAAATAAGGAGCGGGGCATGTGGCGGGCGGGGCGCCCGCCGCCCCTTCAAATTCGCGCCGCCAGCCAGTCGCGGGCGGCGGCGCAATCGCGCGCGATGCCTTCGGTCAGCGCCGCCAGGCTGTGATAGCGCAATTCATCGTGCAGTTTGTGCAGCAGATCCACGCGGATGATTTTACCGTAGGCCCCCTCCGGCCCCAGCCGGGCCGGCCAGTCCAGCACATGGGTTTCCAGCAGCACGCGGCCACCGTTGACGTCGTGCGGATCGAGCGAGGGGCGCACCCCCAGGTTGGCCACGCCGGGCAGGGGGCGGGCGTCCAGCCCATGCACCTCGACCACGAAAATGCCGCTGGCCGCCGGCTTCCAGGCGTGGGCGCGGCGCGAAAAGCGCAGGTTCAGCGTGCGAAAGCCGTCGCCGCGGCCCGGCGCCGCTTCGGCCAGCGCGCGGCCCAGCTTGCGCCCATGCACCACGTGGCCGCTGATGGCGTAGGGCCGTCCCAGCAGCGCGGCGGCGGCGGCCATGTCGCCGGCCGCCAGCGCCTCGCGCACCGCCGAGCTGGACACGCGCTGGCCGTGCACCTCGTAGCTCAGCATGCGCGCCACGTCGAAGCCCAGCCGCTGGCCGGCGGCGTCCAGCATGGCGTAGTCGCCGGCGCGCCGGGCGCCGAAGCGGAAGTCGTCGCCCACCAGCACATAGCGCACGCCCAGGCCCTGCACCAGCACCTGGTCGATGAAGTCCTGCGGTGGCTGGCTGGCCAGCGCCTGGTTGAACGGCAGCACCACCGCCTGGTCGATGCCGCAGCGAGCCAGCTCGGCCAGCTTGTCGCGGAAGGTGGCGATGCGCGCCGGTGCCAGCTCGGGGCGCTGCTGCACGGCGGCGAAATGGTCGCGCGGGTGCGGCTCGAAGGTCATCACGCAACTGGGCACGCCGCGGTGCGCCGCCTCGTTGCGCAGCAGCGCCAGCATGGCCTGGTGGCCGCGGTGCACGCCGTCGAAATTGCCGATGGTCAGGGCGCAGCCGGGTGCCATGCCGGGGTGGCGCAGGCCGCGGAAGATCTTCATGTCGGTACGTTTTTGATAGCGCCTTCCGCTTGCCAGACAAGCGGAAGCGCGCAAAAGTATTGTGAAATCGGAGTATATTGCGAGTTGTTCGAAGGGGCGCCGTCGCGCCACGGACAGGGCGGCCGGCCCTGGCAATGCCGGCCACACAAACAGGGTTTCCGTGTCAGGAGGTCGTTTTGTGAAGGTGCTCAAGCTGTCGGCACAGGGGCTGCCGCAATCGTGGATCTCGCTGGAGCAGGCGGTGATCCACTACGCCGCCGAAGAAGTGCGCTGGGAAGCGGGAGGCCAGATCGCGGTGTTCCGCGGAGGCCACAACGCCATCACCGGCGAGCAGTCGATCGTGCGCATCAACAGCATCATCGGCACCCACGGCGCGCCGCGCATCAACCCCTTCGAGCTGCGCCCCAGCCTGACCAACGCCAAGCTGTTCGCGCGCGACCGCAACCTGTGCGCCTACTGCGGCCAGCATTACACCGAGGCCGAACTGACGCGCGAGCACGTGGTGCCACAGGCGCAGCGCGGGCGCGACCACTGGATGAACGTGGTCACCGCCTGCCGCGCCTGCAACCACCGCAAGAGCAACCGCACGCCCGAGCAGGCGCACATGCCGCTGCTCTACACCCCCTACGTGCCCAGTCTGTGGGAAGACTTCATCCTGCGCAACCGCCGCATCCTGGCCGACCAGATGGAGTTCCTGATGGCCCACCTGCCACGCAGCTCGCGCCTGCACGCCTGACGGGGCGGGCCGCCGGCGCGGCTATGCTCGCCCCATGCCACGCCTGATCTTCTTTTGCGGCCACGCCGGCACCGGCAAGACCACCCTGGCGCGTCGCGCCATCGCGGCGCTGATGCGGCAGGCCCATGCGCGCTGCAGCGGCGAATCGTTCTGCCTGCTGGACAAGGACACGCTGTACGGCCAGTACAGCAGCGCCGTGATGGGCGTGCTGACCGGCGACCCGAACGACCGCGACAGCCCGCCCTACCTGCAGCACCTGCGTCAGCCCGAGTACGACGGTCTGCTGGCCACCGCGCGCGAGAACCTGGCGCTGGGCGTGAGCTGCATCGTGGTCGGCCCGCTGTCGCGCGAAGTGCGGGCCCACCGCCTGACCGACCGCGCCTGGCTGGCGGTGGGCGACGACGTGCGGGTGCACGTGGTGTGGGTGCATCTGGAAGAAGCCGAGGCGCGCCGGCGCATCACCGCCCGCGGCAATCCCAACGACGCCTGGAAGCTGGCGCACTGGGACGCCTACCGCACGCGGCTGTTCGTGCCGACGGCGGCCGAGTATCCGGAGCTGCTGCAGTACGACAACACCGACGCGCCGCCCGCGGCCTTCGAGGGGCTGCTGGAGGCGCTGGCGGATCGATAGGCGCTCGCTGCTGGAGCGCTGCCGTGGTGCAGTGTTTCGCGCTGTCAGGCACTTATCCTGGAAACGGCAGTTGACCGCCTGTCAACTTCGGGCAGACCGCATCGATGCGGGGTCTGGCGGCTGCGATGGCCTTCACCTCCTGGGTGAGCACGCTGCGCACCCGCCCGCCCCGAGCGCGCCGTCCAAAGGCGCGCAGGCGCCTTCGGGGCAGCGGCGCTCATCCTTGCCTGGCGCGCCGACCACGGCGCGGGCAGGCACGTCCAACGGCCGCTTGCGGGATGACAACCGGCGAATGACCTCGCTGGGCTTCGATGATGGACGAGACCGCGGTCAGACCGGCGCCGCCCATATGCTGAGCCACTGGTGGAACGCAGCAGGGGTGTGACGCGGCTCAACCCACGTCCACCAGCGCGCCCGTCGGCGGCTGGCGCGGCTCGTCGGGGCGCAGTTGCCAGAAGATCGCCGCCGAGCCCATGGTCATCAGCCCGATCGCCACGAAGGTGGCACGAAACGCCGGCAGCGACTGCGCGGCGCCGGCGCCACCCAGCCAGTCGCTGAAGGCGTGCAGCAGGGCGGCGGCGCAGGTCACGCCCAGGCTCATGCCCAGCATCTGCACCATCGAAAACAGGCTGTTGCCGCTGGCCGCGCGCTGGGGCGCCAGGTCCTTCAGCGTGACCGCGTTCATGGCCGTGAACTGGGTGGAGTTGGCGGCGCCGAACAGCGCCAGCTGCACGATGCGCAGCCACAGCGGCTGCTGCGGCGTCATCAGGGCGAAGCCGGCGATCATCAGGCCCAGCAGCACGGTGTTGCCCATCAGCACCGGCCGGTAGCCCAGTCGGTGGATGACGCGCGTGATGGGCCGCTTGATGCCCATGCTGGCCAGCGCCACCGGCAGCATCATCATGCCGGCCTGCGCCGGTGAAAAACCCAGCGCCAGCTGCAGCAGCAGCGGCAGGAGGTACGGCATGGCGCCCGAGCCGATGCGCGCGAACAGGTTGCCCAGCACGCCCACGCGGTAGCTGGCCACGCCAAACAGCGCCGGAGCGAACAGTGGCGCTGGGCTGCGCTGCGCGTGCAGCCAGTAGGCCGCCAGCGCCGCCAGCCCCAGCACCATCAGCAGCACCACCAGCGTGCGGGCCCAGCCCAGGCCGCCCAGGCCGTCCAGCGACAGCGAAATGCTGACCATCGCCAGCACCAGCAGCAGGTAGCCGCCCAGGTCGAAGCGGCCGGCCTGGGCGGCGCGCAGGTTGGGCATGTGGCGCCGGGTCGCCAGCAGGCCCAGCAGGCCGACCGGCAGGTTGATGAGGAAGATCCAGTGCCAGCTGGCGACTTCCACCAGCCAGCCGCCCAGGGTCGGACCGATCAGTGGGCCGACCAGGCCGGGGATGGCGACGAAGCTCATGGCCTCCAGGAAGCGTTCGCGCGGAAACGCCTGCAGCACCGCCAGCCGCCCCACCGGTAACAGCATGGCGCCACCCACGCCCTGCAGCACGCGCGCGGCGGTCAGCAGCGTCAGGCTGGGCGCCGCCGCACAGGCGGCCGAGCCCAGGGTGAACAGGGCGATGGCCAGCGCAAACACGCGCCGGGTGCCGAAGCGGTCGGCCAGCCAGCCGGTGGCCGGGATCACCGCCGCCATCGTCAGCGCATAGCTCACCACCACCGCCTGCATGCGCAGCGGGCTTTCGCCCAGGCTGCGCGCCATGGCCGGCAGCGCGGTATTGACGATGGTCGAGTCCAACGTCTGCATGAAAAAGCCGATCGCCACCAGCCACAGCAGCAGGCGTGGGCTGCCGCCGGCGGGCGATGGGGGCGGTAGGACGGGTGACATCGCGAACGAAAAAGGCGCCGCCGTTGTCCGGCAGCGCCTGTGCGGGGGAGGGGGACTGGGCCGGACGGTCAGGCGAACACGCCGGCGGTGTCGGTCATGCGCTGGCTGACTTGGCCCAGGTGGTGCAGGGTGTCGCCCCAGCTCATTTCCAGCTGGGTCAGGCTCTTGAAGTAGTGGCTGCCCACGTATTCGTCGGTCACGCCGATGCCACCGTGCAGCTGCACCGACTGCTGGCCGACGAAGCGCAGCGCCTGGCCCAGCTGCACCTTGGCGCGCGACAGCGCCTGGCGGCGCTCGGCCTCGGGGGCGCCGAGCTTGAGCGTGGCGTAGTAGCTCATGCTGCGCGCCAGCTCCAGCTGCATCTTCATGTCGGCGACGCGGTGGCGCAAGGCCTGGAAGCTGGCGATGACCACGCCGAACTGCTTGCGCTGGTTCATGTAGTCGACCGTGAGCTTGAGCGTCTGGTCCATCGCACCCACGCCGTACGCGCAGGCGCAGGCGATGCCGACGTCGGCGGCGTGCATCAGGGCGGTCAGGCCGTCGGTGGTGACCAGTTGCGCCGGCGCGCCGTTGAACTGGACGTCGGCGGCGCGCGAGCCGTCCTGCGTCAGGTAGCCGCGCGTGTTCACGCCCTGGGCGCCGCGCTCGATCAGGAACAGCGCCAGCTTGCCGTTCAGCTGGGCCGGCACCAGCCAGGCGTCGGCCTGGTCGCCGGCGGCCACGATGTGCTTCAGGCCGGTGACGGTGTGACCGCCGCCGGTGGCGCTGGCCTGGGCTTCGCAGGTGTCCAGCCGGTAGCGTGCCTTGCGCTCCTGATGGGCCAGCACCACCAGCGCCTCGCCGCTGGCGATGCGCGGCAGCCAGGCCTGGCGCACGGCGTCGCTGCCGTGGGCGCCCAGGGTGGTGCTGACCACGAAGGTCTGCGTCAGCGGCTCGACCACGATGCCGCGGCCCAGCTCTTCCAGCACCACCATGGCCTCGACCGGGCCCATGCCCAGGCCGCCGTGGTCTTCGCCGACGCAGATGCCGGCCAGGCCCAGTTCGGCCAGTTCGCCGTAGGCGGCGCGGTCAAAGCCGCCGGCGGCGACGATGGCGCGGCGGCGCTCGAAGTCGTAGCTCTTTTCGACCCACTTGGCGACGGCGTCGCGCAGGGCCAGCTGGTCGTCGGAAAAATCGAAATCCATGTCTCTGACTCCTTGTGTTCTGTTCAGCCCAGCACGGTCTGCGCGACGATGTTGCGCTGCACTTCGTTGGAGCCGCCGTAGATGGTGGTCTTGCGGTAGTTGAAGTAGCTGGCGGCCAGCGTGGCGTTGGCCACGGCGCCGCCGGGGAAGCCCTGCAGCCCGGCGGCGGCAGCCTGGTCGCCCTGCCAGCCGGCTTCCATGGCTTCCCAGATGTAGGGCAGGCTGAACGGGCCGGCGGCCAGCATCATGAGTTCGGTGTAGCGCTGCTGGATTTCGCTGCCCTTGATCTTGAGCAGACCGGCGATGTCGAGCGCGTTGCGGCCGGACTTTTCGGCCGACAGCACGCGCAGCACCAGCATCTCCAGCGCCACGATGTCCACTTCCAGCAGGGCGATCTGGTCGCGAAAGCGCGCGTCGTCCCACACGCCCTCGGCCCGGGCGATGCGCTTGAGGCGCTCGAGTTCGCGCTTGGCGCGATTGACGTCGGCGATGTTGGTGCGCTCGTGGCTGAGCAGGTGCTTGGCGTAGGTCCAGCCCTTGTTCTCCTCGCCGATCAGGTTGTCAAGAGGCACCTCGACGTTGTCGAAGAACACGTCGTTGACCTCGCACTCGCCGTCCAGCAGCTTGATCGGCCGCACGCTGACGCCGGGCGACTTCATGTCGATCAGCAGGAAGGAGATGCCGGTCTGCGGCTTGCCCTCGTTGCTGGTGCGCACCAGGTTGAACATCCACTCGCCATGCTGGCCCAGCGTGGTCCAGGTCTTCTGGCCGTTGACGATGTATTTGTCGCCGCGGCGCTCGGCCTTGGTGCGCACCGAGGCCAGGTCGGACCCCGAACCCGGCTCGCTGTAGCCCTGGCTCCACCACACTTCGCCCGAGGCGATGCCGGGCAGAAAGCGCTTTTGCTGCTCGGGCGAGCCGTAGGCCATGATGACCGGGGCCACCATCACCGGGCCGAAGGGCACGATGCGCGGGGCGCCCGCCATGGCCAGTTCTTCTTCGAACAGGTGTTTCTGCACCGCCGTCCAGCCCGGGCCGCCGAACTGCTTGGGCCAGCCGTAGCCCAGCCAGCCTTTCTTGCCCAGGATGCGGGCCCAGCTCTGCATGTCGTCGCGCGTCAGGCGCTGCGCCTGGTGCACCTTGTCGGCCAGCGCCTTGGGCAGGGCGTCCTTGACCCAGGCGCGGATCTCGTCGCGGAATTTGAGTTCGTCGGGGGTGAATGCCAGATCCATCAGATCGTCTCCTTGTCAGCCAGCAGTTGTAGCACGATCGGTGCCGGCGTCACGTCCGGCAGGTGACAGGCCCAGCTCGGCGCACAGGCGGGCCACGGTGGCCTGCAGTGCGGCCAGCTCGGCCTCGAGCCTTTCCAGGCGTTCGGTCGTGGGGTCAAATCGGGCTGCGGCGCTTTCGGGGTGTGCGCCGGCAGCTTCTTTTTCAATAGCAGGTGGGCCACCCAGCAGATGCGTCCAGCGCGGCTCGCGCTCGCCCGGTGCGCGCGCCAGCAGCAGCGTCAGGGCGCCGCCCTTGTCGGCCGGACGCTCGGCCAGTTCGTGCAGAAAGCCTTCGACCGAGGAGATGTCGGCAAAGCGGTACCAGCGCTCGGCGTTCAGCCGCAGCTCGGCGGCGGTCTGCGGGCCGCGCAGCATCAAAAGGCCCAGCAGCACCGCCGACTGCTCGGGCACGGTCAGGGCGCGCTGCAGGTTGTGTTCCCAGCGTGCCACGCGGCTGCCGTGCGACTCGATCGCCAGGTGCAGCGCCTTCAGCGCCTCCAGCGCGGCTTGCGCCTCGGCTTCGCTCAGGTTCATCACCGGCTCGCGGCTGGTCTTCTGGTTGCAGCCGCTCACCACGGCGTTGAGCGACAGGGGGTAGGTATCGGGCACGGTGCGTGCCTTTTCCATCAGCGTGCCCAGCACGCGCAGCTCGGTCGGGGTCAGGGGACGCAGGTTCATCGGCCAAGGATAATCCGGCCCGACATGAAACACATCGTGATCCTGATCTCCGGCACCGGCAGCAACATGGCGGCCATCGTGCGCGCCGCCGAACGCGAAGACTGGGCCGCCCGGCTGGGCGCGCGCGTGGCGGCGGTCATCAGCAACCGGCCTGACGCCCGGGGTCTGCAGACCGCGCAAGAGGCGGGCATCGCCACCGCCGTGGTCGATCACAGGCAGCATGCCGACCGCGCCGCCTTCGACGCCGCGCTGAGGGCCGAGATCGACCGCCATCAGCCGGCGCTGGTGGTGCTGGCCGGCTTCATGCGCATCCTCACGCCCGGCTTCGTGGCGCACTACGCGGGGCGCATCGTCAACATCCACCCCAGCCTGCTGCCCGCCTTTCCGGGCCTGCACACACACCAGCGCGCCATCGACATGCGCTGCCGCGTGGCCGGCGCCACGGTGCATCAGGTGACGGCCGAGCTGGACCACGGCGCCATTCTGGCGCAGGCCGCGGTGCCGGTGCTGCCGGGCGATACCGCGGACACCCTGGCCGCCCGGGTGCTGACGCAGGAGCACCTGATCTATCCGCGCGCAATCGCCGAATTGCTATCTAAAGGATAGCTACCTGCGCAATTTGATAGAGCGCTGGAGCCAAATTTGGTTCATAGTCGGTATCTCTGAATCCCAGCCAGACTCCAGGCGAAGACTCCGAAGGCATCCCACAAGCCGTTTGTTTTCTTTTGCGTCCTCTGCGAACCCTCTGCGCGCTCGGCGTAAGGGTGTTCTCGTCCATTCAACCCACTCCCGTTCCAGCCGCCCACCATGCACCCCAAAGCCCTGCTCGACGCCGCCAGCGAACTGGTGCTGCGCGTGCTGCGCCTGGATCACCCGGCGGACGCCGTGGTCTCGCGCTTTTTCCGCGAGCAGCGCCAGCTCGGCCCGCGCGAGCGTGCCACCCTGGCCGAAACCGCTTACGCCGTGCTGCGTCGCAAGCCGCTGTTCGAGCACCTGGCGCGCTCGGGCTCGGGTGGACGCGAGCGGCGCCTGGCGATTCTGGGTTTTGCTGCACCCCGTGACTTTCTCAAACAGGCCTTGACCGACGCCGAAAAGCACTGGCTCGATGCCTGCGACGCCATCGCCCCCGCCGAGCTGCCCGAGGCCTGCCGCCACAACCTGCCGGCCTGGCTGGTCGAGCCGCTGCGCGCACAGCTGGGTGATGGGTTCGACGCCCTGGCGCAGGCCCTGCTGCAGGGCGCGCCGCTGGACCTGCGCGTCAACACCATGCTACAAAAACGGGAGCTGGCGGCGCAGGAACTGCAAGCGCTGGGCATCGATTCGGTGCCCACCCCTTACTCGCCCTGGGGTCTGCGTCTGGCCGGCAAGCCGGCACTGACGCGGCTGCCACCCTTTCAGCAGGGCCGCATCGAGGTGCAGGACGAAGGCTCGCAGCTGCTGGCCCTGCTGCTGGACGCGCGGCGCGGCGAAATGGTGACCGACTTCTGCGCCGGTGCCGGCGGCAAGACGCTGGCCATTGGCGCGGCCATGCGCTCCACCGGGCGGCTGTACGCTTTCGATGTGTCGGCGCATCGGCTGGAGGCGCTCAAGCCGCGGCTGGCGCGCAGCGGCCTGTCCAACGTGCACCCGGTGGCCATTGCGCATGAGCGCGACGAGCGCATCAAGCGCCTGGCCGGCAAGATGGACCGCGTGCTGGTCGATGCGCCGTGCTCGGGCCTGGGCACGCTGCGCCGCAACCCCGACCTCAAATGGCGCCAGACGCCCGAGGCGGTGGCCGAGCTGGTGAGCAAGCAGCGCGCCATCCTGGCCAGCGCTGCGCGCCTGCTCAAGCCCGGCGGGCGGCTGGTGTACGCCACCTGCAGCCTGCTGACCGAGGAGAACGAGGCCATCGCTGCAGCGTTCGGTGGCGAGCACACCGCGTTTCAGCCGCTGCCGGTGGCCGAGCTGCTGACCGGCCTGAAGGTGACCGGTGCGGCGGCGCTGTGCACGGCCGATGGTGCCTACCTGCGCCTGTGGCCGCACCGGCATGCCACCGACGGCTTCTTTGCCGCCGCCTGGCAGCGCCGCGCCTGACGCCTGCGGGACCACCCGGCGCTTGGACGGCGCGGCACGCGGCGTCACAATCGGTCGCATCCATCACCGACAAAGGAGCGTTTCATGGCACGCGACATTCGCACCGTGGTTTCGGGCATGCACTTTCTCGAAGGGCCGCGCTGGCACGATGGCCGCATCTGGTTCTCCGACTTCTATTCGTTCCAGGTCTATTCGGCGCGCGAAGACGGCAGCGACCTGCGCGTCGAGGCGCGCGTCGAGCACAAGCCCTCGGGCATCGGCTGGCTGCCCGACGGGCGGTTGCTGGTGGTGTCCATGCGCGACCGCAAGCTGCTGCGGCGCGAGGCCGACGGCACGCTGGTGACGCACGCCGACCTGTCGGACTACGCCGGTGGCAACGCCAACGACATGGTGGTCGACGCCCAGGGCCGCGCCTGGGTGGGCGACTTCGGCTTCGACCTGATGGGCGGCGCGCCTTTTCGCCCCACCGGCCTGTGGCGGGTCGACCCCGACGGCACGGTACACCGCGCCGCCGAAGACATGTGGTTTCCCAACGGCGCCGTGATCACCGACGACGGCACGCTGCGCGTGTGCGAAACCTTTGCCAACCGGGTCACGGCCTTCGACATCGGCGCCGACGGCACGCTCAGCCGCCGCCGCGTCTGGGCCAGGTTCGGCGAGCCGCCCACCAGCGCCGACGTGGGCGAAGCGATCGGGCAGGTGGCGGTGGCCGGTGACGGCTGCTGTCTGGACGCCGAAGGCGCCATGTGGATTGCCGACGCCGTGCACGGCCGCGTGGTGCGGGTGCGCGAGGGTGGCCAGATCGTCGACGAGATCCAGCCCGGCACCGGCGCCTTCGCCTGCATGTTGGGCGGTGCCGACGGCCGCACGCTGTTCATCTGCGCCGCGCCCGACTTCTACGAGCACGCGCGCGCCGCCGCCACCGAGGCGAGCCTGCTGTCGGTGCGCGTGGACGTGCCGCACGCCGGCCGGCCCTGAGCGCCGAAGCGAGGGCACGCCCCATGGTCGAAGCGGACGACGCGGTGCTCATCATCGGCGCCGGCATCGCCGGCGCTTCGCTGGCCTGGCGGCTGGCGCGCGCCGGCCGGCCGGTGACGCTGATCGAGCGCGAGCCGCAGCCCGGCATGCACAGCACCGGCCGTTCGGCCGCCATGTTCATGGCAAGCTACGGCCCGCCCGGGGTGCGCGCGCTGACCCGCGCCAGCCTCGACTTCTACCTGCAGCCGCCGGCCGGTTTTGCCGAGCAGCCGCTGCTGAGCCCGCGCCGCGCCCTGTTCGTCGCCACCGCCGAGCAGCAGCCCGCGCTGGCGCGCATGCGGGCCGATCTGACGGCCAGCGGCACCACCACCACGCTACTGAATTCAGAGCAGCTGGCGCTGTCTGCGCCTGCCCTGAGGCCCGGAATGTTTCAGAACGCCCTGCTGGATGCGCAGGGTTACGACATCGATGTCCACGCCCTGTTGCAAGGTTTTCTGCGCGGCGCCCGCCAGGCCGGCGCGCGCCTGCGGACTGGCGTCGAGCCGCAGCTTGCCAGGCACGACGGCCAGCGCTGGCAGGTGACGCTGTCGGACGGCAGCGCCTGGACAGGGCGCACCGTGGTCGATGCGGCCGGCGCCTGGGCCGACCAGGTGGCGGTGCTGTTCGGCGCCGCACCCATCGGCCTGGAGCCGCGCCGGCGCAGCGCCTTCACCTTCCGCGCGCCAGCCGGCGCCGACCTGGGCCAGTGGCCGATGGTGGCCGACGTCGATGAAGCCTGGTATTTCAAACCCGACGCCGGCCAGTTGCTGGGCTCACCCGCCAACGCCGACCCCACCATCCCGCATGACGTGCAGCCCGAAGACTATGACATCGCCCTGGGCATCCATCTGATCCAGGAAGCGACCACGCTGCGCATCGACCGCCCGACCGCCACCTGGGCCGGCCTGCGCAGCTTCGTGGCCGATGGCGATCTGGTGATCGGGTTTGACCAGGCTTGCCCAGGCTTCTTCTGGCTGGCCGCGCAGGGCGGCTACGGCATCCAGAGTGCGGCCGGCGCCAGCCTGCTGGCCGCCAGCCAGATCGTGGGCGAGCCGCTGCCGGCCGAGCTGGCGGCCCATGGGGTCGATGAGGCTGTGCTGTCGCCGCGCCGGCTGCGCCGCACCGCGCCGTCGTAGCGCGCGCCCCGGCTGCGGGGCGGGGCAGCTGGCTTGCGGTGGTGGCTCAGGCGCCTGCCAGCGCCCGCAGAGCGCCCGGATCGAGCAGGTTCAGGATGCGGCCGGAGCCGCTGATCAGGCTGCGCTCGCGCAACTGGCGCAGCACGCGCGACAGGGTTTCGGGCGCGATGCCCAACTGCGCGGCGATCATGCGCTTGCGCTGGCGCAGCAACACGGCCAGCGTGCCGGGCGCGCCCTGCGCCGGCTCGGCATGGCGCAGCAGCCATTCGGCGCAGCGCGCCTCGGCGTCCTTGGCCAGCCGGCTGACCGCCAGTTCGGCCTGCTGGCGGTGCGCCGCCGCCATGTCGCGCAGCAGCGCCTGGGCCGGCGCCGGCATCTCGCGCAGCCCGGCCACGAAGTCGCGCAGCGGCACGCGCCGCAACTGCACCGGGCTGTCGGCCACGGCGTCCACCACCGGCGCTTTGTCCAGCACGGCGCAGCCGACGTTCAGCCAGGCCGGGCCTTCAACCAGACCCATCTGGTGCGCCAGCACGCCGTTTTCGACCACCCCCAGCGCCACGCGGCCACTGTCGATGTACAACACATGCTCGTCGACGCAGGCGCGCCGCAGCAACTGGGTGCCGGCCGCCACCGTGCTCGCATCGGCGGGCCAGGCAAAGGCTTGAGGATCGGACAACATGCGGGCACTGTGCCGCGCCGCAACCGGTGGTGCTTTGATGCACATCAACGGGGCGCACCACCACACCCGCCAAAGACAAGGCCCCTGGGGAAAACCAGGGGCCTTCGGGGGGTTTGGTGCCGGCTGCCGGAATCGAACTGGCGACCTACGCGTTACGAGTGCGTTGCTCTACCAACTGAGCTAAGCCGGCGAAGACTTGAAAGCCGCGCATTATAGCCGGATCAGGGTACCCTGAGACGGTACCGGCGTGGCGCCCGTGCGCCACCCCATGCACGATCCGGCGGCAAGCTTGCAGGCCGTCGATCAGTCGTTGCTGCCACCCAGGCCGAGCAGGGCCAGCAGGCCCTGGAACACATTGAACAGGTCCAGGTACAGCGCCAGCGTGGCGCTGATGTAGTTGGTTTCGCCGCCGTCGACGATGCGCTTGAGGTCGTACAGCATGTACAGGCTGAACACGGCGATCACCAGGGTGCTGATGACCAGCATGCCGACCGTGGAGCCGACGAACACGTTGACGATGGCGCCGACGAAGACCACCAGGGCTCCCACGAACAGCCATTTGCCCAGGCCCGACAGGTCGCGTTTGATGACGCTGGCCAGGCTGGCCATGACGAAGAACACGCCGGCTGTGCCGCCCATGGCGGTCATCACCAGTTCCGAGCCGTTCTTGAAGCCGAGCACCAGGGCGATCAGACGCGACAGCATCAGGCCCATGAAGAAGGTGAAGGCCAGCAGCACGGGCACGCCGGCGGCCGAGTTCTTGGTTTTTTCGATCGCGAACATGAAGCCGAAGGCGCCGCCCAGAAACACCACCAGACCCAGGCCTCCGCCCAGTCCGGCCGTGATGCCGGTGGCCACGCCCAACCAGGCGCCCAGCACGGTGGGCAGCAGGCTCAGCGCCAGCAGCCAGTAGGTGTTGCGCAGCACGCGGTGGCGCTGCTCCTGGCTTGCCACGCCGCCCCGGGTGGCGTCCAGGTAGGCCAGGGTCTGGGTGCGATCGTTCATGTCTCGGTTGCTCCTTGGATACCCGCTGCGGCCGCCACTGCGGCGACCTTCGGGGGCATTTTACGTAGAGTCGGTGCCGGCGCATCGGTTCCCTGGCCGGCGGTTATGCTTGCGGGCATCCCGTTCAAGCCTGGAGCCCGCACCCATGAAGACCAAACCTGTGCTGCAAGCCGCCGACGTGCGCGCCATCGTTGCCGCCGCCGAAGCCGAGGCGTTGAAGCAGCAATGGGCCATGACCATCGCCGTGGCCGACGACGGCGGCCATCTGCTGCACCTGCACCGCATGGACGGTGCGGCGCCCGTGAGCGCCCACATCGCGCCGGGCAAGGCGCGCAGCGCCGCGCTGGGGCGGCGTGAGAGCAAGGGCTACGAGGACATGATCAACGGTGGCCGCCACGCCTTTCTGTCGGTGCCGCTGGAGGGCATGCTGGAAGGCGGGCTGCCGATCGTCAAGGACGGCCAGTGCATCGGTGCCATCGGAGTGAGCGGTGCCAAACCCGCGGAGGACACGCTGGTGGCCCGGGCCGGGATCGCGGCGCTCGGTCTCTGAGCTCAGGACGGCCGCCGGGCGCGCCCCCCGGTGTCGCGCTGGCCGAGCCAGGCCAGGGCGCTGCCGTCGCGAAGCTGGTGCCCGCAGGATCCGGGTCCAGAGGCTCGAATCGGTGTCAAAACGGCCACCAGCGCTTGCCAGACAAGCGCCAAAAGCTATGAAAAGGATAGTCTTCGTGGCGCTCCAGACGCCGCGTCGGAGGGCGTTCAGTAGCTGAGCCGCTCGGGCCGCACTTCCTGCAGGATGGTGGTGGCGATTTCCTCGATCGACTTGGTGGTCGACGACAGCCAGCGTATGCCTGAGCGGCGCATCATGGCCTCGGCCTCGCCCACTTCCATGCGGCAGTTTTCCAGACTGGCGTAGCGCGAGTTGGGGCGGCGCTCGGCGCGGATTTCGGCCAGCCGCTCGGGCGCGATGGTCAGGCCGAAGATCTTCTTCTTGTGCGGCACCAGGGCCGGCGGCAGCTGGCGGCGCTCGAAGTCCTCGGGGATCAGCGGGTAGTTGGCGGCCTTGACCCCGTGCTGCATCGCCAGGTAGAGGCTGGTGGGGGTCTTGCCGCTGCGGCTGACGCCGATCAGGATGACGTCGGCGGTTTCGAGGTCGCGGTTGCTCTGGCCGTCGTCATGGGCCAGGCTGTAGTTGATGGCTTCGATGCGATCCTGGTAGGCCTGGTTCTTGCTGACGTCCGAAAAGCGTCCCACCCGGTGGTGGCTGGTGATGCCCAGTTCCTGCTCGATCGGCGCCACGAAGGTGCCGAACATGTCCAGCAGCATGCCCTTGCAGCCCTCGCGCACGATACCCATCACCTCGCGGTCGACCAGGGTGGTGAAGACGATCGCCCGCCGCCCCTCCAGCTCGCAGGTGTGGTTGATCTGGCGCACCGCCTGGTGCGCCTTGTCCGGCGTGTCGATGAAGGGCAGGCGCACGTGGCGGGGCTGGAATTCGAACTGCGCCAGGATGGCGTTGCCGAAGGTTTCGGCCGTGATGCCGGTGCCGTCGGAGACGAAAAACACGGTGCGTTGGGGCATGGGTGAGGGCGGCGTGGCGGTCAATACAATCGTGCCCATTATGCGAACCCGCGCCGCTGGCCGTTGCGACCCCCGAAAATGCAGAACATGGGTTGCGAATGTTGCGAATGCGCCGCCACGGCCCGAGGGCGTTCGCAGCCACCGGTTTTCAAACTCTGGAGCTTTCCCATGTCTGCACGTTTTGCGGCGACCGCCCTGGTCGTACCGTTTGAGAACCTGAGAATGAGCGACGTCGAGGTCGTTGGCGGCAAGAACGCCAGCCTCGGCGAGATGATCTCGCAGCTGCCCCAGGGCGTGCGCGTGCCCACCGGCTTTGCCACCACGGCGCACGCCTTCCGCGAATTTCTGAAGCACGAAGGCCTGGCCGAGCGCATCAGCGCCCGCCTGGCGGCCCTCGATGTGGACGACGTGCGCGCGCTGGCCGAGGCCGGCGCCGAGATCCGCGCCTGGGTGGAAAACCAGCCCTTCCCCGCCGACCTGGAAAAGGCCGTGCGCGACGCCTTTGCCCAGCTGTCCGGCGGCAACGCCCAGGCCAGCTTTGCCGTGCGCAGCTCGGCCACGGCCGAGGATCTGCCCGACGCCTCGTTTGCCGGCCAGCAGGAGACTTTCCTGAACGTCGTCGGCATCGAGGACGTGCTGCACAAGATGAAGGAGGTGTTCGCCTCGCTGTACAACGACCGCGCCATCTCCTACCGTGTGCACAAGGGTTTTGCCCACGACGTGGTGGCGCTGTCGGCGGGTGTGCAGCGCATGGTGCGCTCGGACCTGGGCGCGGCCGGCGTGATGTTCACCATCGACACTGAAAGCGGTTTCGACCAGGTGGTCTTCATCACCAGCAGCTATGGCCTGGGCGAGACCGTGGTGCAGGGCGCCGTCAACCCGGATGAGTTCTATGTGCACAAGCCCATGCTCGAGGCCGGCAAGAAGGCGCTGATTCGCCGCAACCTGGGCAGCAAGCTGATCCAGATGGTGTTTGCCACGCCCGAGGAAAAGGCGGCCAGCGGTCGCCTGGTCAAGACCTGCGACGTGCCGGCCGAGCTGCGCAACCGCTACTCACTCAGCGATGCCGAGGTCGAGCAGCTGGCGCACTACGCCCTGGTGATCGAGCAGCACTATGGCCGCCCGATGGACATCGAATGGGGCAAGGACGGTCAGGACGGCCAGCTCTACATCCT
>Ga0209605_1000263_pt1 | contig 71293 bp, 67 predicted proteins | sample AD_UKC035_MetaG_FD_184408 | JGI IMG/M metagenome (GOLD analysis project Ga0209605, IMG submission 184408) | Active sludge microbial communities of municipal wastewater-treating anaerobic digesters from USA - AD_UKC035_MetaG (SPAdes) (version 2) | ecosystem: Engineered > Bioreactor > Anaerobic >...
CTGCCTGTGCGTCGACGCCGACACGTGGCGCTCGGCAGCCAACCACGACAGGAAGGCCTGCACCTCGTCGGCACCCATCTGCCTGGGATGGCGCAAGCCGTGAAAGCGCACGAAGCCGCGCACCCAATGGACGTAGGCCTCTTCCGTCCGTATGCTGCAGTGCAGGTAGCGAAGCCGCTCGCGCCGCGCATCGAGCAGGCGACGCGGTGGCCCGCCCGGGCCGGCGGCAACCGCACCGGCACTCGGCGAAGGCATCGCGGCAGAGGAAGCAACCCTGGCGGCTACTGTGTTTACATACAGCATGGCCCACGGATGCGCCAAAGGCAAGCGCGACCTCGCCGGGCCGCTGCGCCCCTATCCGGTTCGCACATCCAGACTGGCCCCGAACGCCCCCGGCGGCCAGATTTGCAGGCTCGCGGCCGCACGTACAGCGATACTGCGCCCGAGAACACGTTAGACATCATGAGTGAAAAAGTGCCCGCCGAGATTTCGGTGCAACTATCACAAGCACTCAACGTCATCGGGCGCCACTTGGAGTCGACGTTGCTGGCCGTACATTTGTACGGCTCCGCACTGGATGGTGGATTGAAACCGTACAGTGATATTGATTTGCTGGTGACTGTAGCTGCGCCGCTCAATGAGGCCGTGCGGCAAGCTCTGCTCGTCGATCTCTTGGAGGTTTCAGCTTCCCCTGGCCAAAACAAGGCAGCCCGCGCCTTGGAAGTGACCATCGTCGTGCGCAGTGACATCGTACCTTGGCGTTATCCGGCCAGGAGGGAACTGCAGTTCGGAGAGTGGCAGCGCAAAGACATCCTTGCGGGCATTTTCGATCTCGCCACAACCGATTCTGACTTGGCGATTCTGCTAACAAAGGCAAAGCAACATAGCATTGCCTTGGCAGGTTCAGCGGCGAAGGATCTCTTCAGCTCAGTCCCAGAAAGCGATCTATTCAAGGCACTGGCCGATACTCTGAAGCTATGGAACTCGCCGCCAGATTGGGCGGGCGATGAGCGGAATGTAGTGCTTACTTTGTCTCGTATCTGGTACACCGCAGCAACCGGCAAGATCGCGCCAAAGGATGTTGCTGCCACTTGGGCAATGGCACGCTTGCCGGCTCAACATCAGCCCATCCTGTTGAATGCGAGGCAAGCTTATCTTGGGCAAGAAAAAGATTATTTGCCCGCTCGTGCGGATCAGGTGGCGGCGTTCATTAAATTCGTGAAATATGAAGCAGTTAAACTGCTTGGTGCCAGCCAATGATGTCTAACAATTCATTCAAGTCGACGCCGCTTCGCGGCGCGGCTTAATTCAGGCGTTCGGCCCCACAGGGAGAGGGCGACGCCGGCTTGACGCATTGCTTTTCCGTAGCTACAGTAAAGCATGCTGATCGACTTCGATCCGGCCAAGGACGAGATCAACCGCGGCAAGCATGGACTGTCGCTCGCACTGGCCAAGGAGCTCGATTGGGGCAACGCGCTCGTCTGGGTTGATGAGCGTCGAGACTACGGCGAACTTCGAATGATCGCCCTCGCGCCCGCTACCGGCGTCCTGTACTACGTCGCGTTCGTGGATCGCAGAAGAGTCCGGCGCGTCATCAGCCTTCGTCGAGCCAACCGACGTGAGGTCAAGCACTATGTCCAGAGTCTCTAGGCGCCCAACCGTCTCAATGCCCACTGTCGAGGAGGACAAAGCGATCACCGCGGCCGCCAAGTCCGATCCCGATGCACAACCGCTCACGCCGGTGCAATTGCAGGCGATGGTCCCCATGCGTGCCCTGCGTGGCAGGCCCAAGTCCGAAAGCAAGAAGCTGCTCGTCTCTGTTCGGTATAGCCCCGAGGTCCTGGCCTATTTCAAGTCCACTGGTGCGGGCTGGCAAGCGCGCATGGACAGTGTGCTTCGCGAGTATGTTCATACCAAGGCCGCAGGTAAGTGAGGGTGTGGCCGAACAGGCGGCTGCAGCGGACAGCTCACGGCCGGCCTCGCCGGCCGCTGTCTGCCGCTGTCTGCCGCTGTCTGCCGCTGTCTGCCGCTGGGCCGCGACGTTAGAAACCTCAGGGGAGTCTATGGCAACGGGATGGCATACAAAACTGACTGGCCAAGTCGGTGAACATCTCGTCACGGCGGAACTCGGAAGGCGGCATATTCTTGCGGCCCCGTTCTCGGGCAACGTTCCAGACATTGACATCCTCGCGTACGCAAATGGCATCACAGGCCTCATTCAAGTAAAGGCCATAACTGGCGACTCGTGGCAGTTCGACGTCCGTAGGTTTCTTAGCGTCGAGCTCGCTTCGGGGCGTCAGGTTGTGCGCGGCAAGAGTCCGGGGCTCGACCGCAAGATCATTTGCGTGTTCGTCGCCCTAGGCAACCAGCTCGGTGAGGATCAGTTCTACATCTTTAAGCAGGGTTGGCTGCAAGACCATTTTGCCCAGCAGTACAAAGGTAGGGCTGCACCCAAAAACATCAATTCTTTTCATTGCGCAATCTGGCGGCGTGACATGGTAACCTGACTCGAGATAACCCTAAGCATGCCGAATGACCCGCTCCGGAGTGGCCTTGCCGCGGCAGACGTCGACGATCAGGCGGGCGGGCAGGTCGGCGAGGTTGAAGCGCCGGTTGAAGCGGTAGGCAAAGGCACCGAGATAGCGGCGGGCGTACTTGGCGTAGGCAAAGGCCTTGTAGGCGCCCGCGAGCATGGTCTTGAGGTTGCCCAGGACCGTGTTGACCCACCTGAACTGCGGCAAGTCCCTGGGCTTGCGACGCCCCACTACCTCCACGCGGTGGGTGCAACCAGCGTCGGTGACCGCGGCAAAGCAGCCCAGACCGTCGCTGAGCACCGAGCAGCCCGGCCTCAGGTTGGCCTGCGCCCAGCGCGAGATCGACTCGTTGGAGAAGGCCGGCACAGGCGAGACCTTCACATGCAGCGGGTTGCCAGCCGCGTTCAGAGAGACGGCCGCCACGATGGGCACCTTGTTCTCCGAGCCGCGACCAGGCTTACCGCCAGGACGCTCGCCACCCAGGTAGGCATCATCGACCTGCACCTCACCGCAGAGGCGATGCTCTGCCTCGCGCAAGGCCATCGCCGTCATGATCTTGTGGTGCATCAGCCAGGCCGTGGGGTAGCTCACCCCGATGTGGCGCTTGAGCTCCAGAGCCGACAGACCGGTCTTGGCCTGGCTGATCAGGTAGATCGCAAGGAACCACCGCGTAAGCGGCAGCTTGGTGTTGCCAAGCAGCGTGCCGGCCGTCAGCGACGTCTGCCGACGGCAGGCGTGGCACTGGTACAGGCGTCGACCGCTGCCGATGACGATGCAATGTGCGCGACCTGCGCAACGCGGACACACGAACCCCTCGGGCCAGCGCGCACGTCGCACCGCCTCCACGCAGGCCTCTTCGGTGCCGAAGCAGGCGAGGAACTCGGGCAAGGACATACCGCGCTGGAACTGGATCAGGTTGTAGGCCACGGCTGGAACTCCTCGATGACGGAGCTCCAGCGTACGGTCTGGGTGGCTCACAGAGTGAGCCAGGCTTAGACTGGTTTCGAATCAGGCATGGCAATGCATCTTGGCAAATGGCGTATCATCACCAACAAGTTCAAGGTGTGAGTCGGTTTCTAACTATTCGGTCAACCGGACGCAAACCCGCTGCGCGGGTTGGCGCCGGTTACCTCAAGCGTTGAACTAAACCGCTGACGCGGTAGAGGTCGTTGCAGCCGGAGGGTCGTCTCCCGCTGTTCTCCACTGTCGATCCTGCGGGCATGTGCCCGCGCTTCGAACAGAGGAGAGCTTGATGACACCGCTTCGTCAACGCATGCTCGATGCGCTCGAGCTGCGCCCAGGGCGGCATGTTGCTGGCGTTGTAGACGCAGCCGGTGAGGATGGGGTAGTCGGGGTCGCGGCTCAGGAAGTCGATGATGACTTCCATGCCGATGCGCGGGATGAAGACGGCGCTAATCTGCTGCTGCGCCAAGCAGTATGACCGCTGTCCGCTACTGCGCCGCTCACGGCGACTCGGCCATCTCCTGCCAGTAGCCCGGCGCCATCAGCATCACGCGAAAGAGGTGGTTCTCGATGGTGCTGTACAGCACCTGCAGGCTGCAGTGCTCAAGGTGCCAGCGCGCAAGGCCGGTGGTGGGGCCATCCTTGCGCTGCGCCGGTGGTCGACCAATGCGCGCTTGCAGCATCGCCGGGCTGTCTTCGAAGCTCAGGCCGAACGGCAACTCGCCCAGGTATTGGCGCGCGTCAAGGTCGCGCGCGCGGTAGAACTTCACGGCGCCGAGCACCGGTGATCGCCCTTTGACCTTGGACTGGAGCTGCAGCCGTGCTGGCTGCTCAAAGTAGAGCGTGAGGCCGCCACCTTCGAGACAGTCGATCTCTCGGTCGTCGGCATCGGCGTCCTCCAGGAGCGCATCCAGGTCCAGCGGCGCCAGCGCGGCGCGCAGCCGGCCGGACTCCGCCGTTTGTCCAAAGAGGTCCATCCACTCGCGCGCGGCGATCGCTGGTTGGCCCTCCGGCAACGCGGGCAAGGGCGGGATCCGCAACTTGACATGGACGCTGTCCAGCGCTTTGCCGTCGTTCTTGTAGGCGAGCACGAAGCGGTGGGGGCCGATGTCCCAGCGGTCCGTGATGTAGGAGCAGCGGCTCGATTCATGCGCGGACAGCTTGGCGCGCGCCTGCTCCTTGTGGTCCGACCATTGCAGGCCGAACGGTAACTCGCCGGCATAGGCGCTGATGCCCTCGCGCCCGGCGTTGTAGAACGTGATCTGCTGCAGCAGCAGCCCCTGCGTGCGCCACAGGCCGCGTGGGCTGCCGTTAAACCAGGCGGTATCGGTGAAACCGATCTCCAGGCCGCGGCTGCGGATCAGCACCCAGTCGTAGTGCTGCTCAGGGTCGTCCTCGTCCAGGCCAGCGCTCGCCGCGGTGCCCAGCGCCGAGAGGGTAGGGGTGAACGAGTCTTCGTCGCCCTTCTTGCCAAGCAAATCGAGGAGATCGGAGGCAGTCATCTGGCGAGACCAAGCCGATTAAGGAACCTGGTTACTTGCGGGTCGACATGCGGCTTGCCGAGGGCTTGCAGCAGATCGTCTACGGAGGGGAGCATCTCACGGCTGTCTGCTATGCCCCTTGCTTGGGGCGAGAGAAGATGATTCTTTGCACCTTCAGCGAGGTACGTTCAAATCGGATCGTCACTTCATGATCGTCAAGCAGCCATCGGTCGATGGGCGCAACGGGGCTGGACCAAACGGGCTTGCCCAATTTGGAAGCGGCCAATTCACGCGTGAGCCCGAACTCAAGGCCATACGGCAATGACCCCAGCTTGGAGATCGTCGTTGACGAAATGAATACAGCGCCAAGAACCAAGGCTCCTTCGGGAATCGGTTCAGTCGACTTGTACTTGCCCGGGTCGGCGAATTCAATCTCGATTCCATACAACTCCGCCACTACATTCACATCGAAATCGCCTTTCTTGAGGCGAACTTTTTTCATATCGATGCCCAGCGCGGTCAATGTCTCTCTCACTTTTTCGTTCGTGCTCGGTTTGCCCAAAAGCACAAGCAGATCTTCGACCTTCATCGTCATTTGCCGACTCCTTCAACAATCTCCACCAGCCAGTCATCGTAGTCTTTGTTTGACATTCTAAGAATCTTGGCTGCTGCCCGTTGGTATGCTTTTTTGCAGCTGCCGTCTTCGTCATACTCGTCGATCTTTTTCAGCATCGCCTCGACATCTCTTCTTGCGGAGCCGGACAGGTTGCTTGCGTCCTTTACCGCATCGCCGAGTTTTTGACCATAGGTTGGGCTTACGTCAATGTGCGCTTGGCGCGGGATTGCAATGAGCTGCCTGCCGTTTTTCGTCTTCCAGGGGCCGATGGTTAGCATCGAAGCTGGAAGGACGAGAAGTGAAGAAGATACCGAAACAGGAGTACACGGCCGAGTTCAAGGAACAGGCCGTCAAGCACGCCCAGGCAGTGGGCATCGTGGTGGCTGCCAGGGAACTGGGGCTGGTCGAGCAGACGCTGCGTAACTGGGTCAAGGCGTCGGCCGCCGGCAAGCTGACGGCACCCGGCGCCAAGCCGGTGACGCCCGAGCAGATGGAGCTGTCCAGGCTGCGCGCGGAGAACGCGCGGCTGAAGATGCACGTCGACATCCTAAAAAAAAGCGACGGCGTACTTCTGCGTTGCGATGCGCTGTGAAGTACGCCTGGATCGACGCGCAGCGCCGCGAATACCCCCTGCCCGACATGTGCGAGGTGCTGACCGTCAGCATCAGCGGCTACCGCGCCTGGAAGCGCGGCGGCAAGGCCGACCGTACGCGCCTGACGGACCCGCAGGCCGTGGCTTTGATCAAGAGCATCCACGCCGAGGTCAAGGCCGCCTACGGCTCGCGACGCATGCATCGGGAACTGCAGGGCAGGGGCCACCGCATCGGCCTGCGCCGTGTCGAGCGGCTGATGCGCGAGCATGGCATCCGGGCTCGGCACAAGCGGCGCTTCAAGGCGACGACCGACTCCAAGCACTCGATGCCGGTAGCACCCAACCTGCTGGCGCGCAACTTCACGCCCGAGGCGCCGAACCAGGTGTGGACGGGCGACATCACATACATCCAGACGGGCGAGGGCTGGCTGTACCTGGCCATCGTGCTGGACCTGTTCAACCGCGAGGTCGTGGGCTGGTCGATCAAGCCGAGGATGACGGCTGACATCGTCACCGATGCGCTGACGATGGCCTGGTTCCGGCGCAAGCCCGGCGCCGGTGTGCTCTTTCACAGCGACCGCGGAAGCCAGTACGCCAGTCAGGCCATGGCCGCCAAGCTCACCGAGTACGAGATGACGGCCTCGATGAGCCGCAAGGGCGACTGCTGGGACAACGCGCCCACCGAGAGCTTCTTCAACAGCCTGAAGAACGAGCGAGTGTATGGAACGACCTACGCGACGCGAGCCGACGCGCAGGCCGACCTGTTCGCCTACATCGAGGTGTTCTACAACCGGAGTCGCCGCCACTCCACGCTGGGCTACAGCTCGCCGATTCGGTTCCTCGAGGACTGGATCAGCAAGCATGCTGCTCAGCCCTGCATGGCGGCATAAGAGCGGCCTGCTGGAAGACGAAATTCGACGGGCACCTCATCTGAATCGCATCCGTGTCCTTCTTGAAGGCGCCCTTCAAATCCTTGGCATCGTCGGCGCACCGCGCTGCGCGCTCGCCGGCGCCGGCGCGTGTTCGCGCACGCGGATCTCGTAGCCACCGATACCCAACACGTCGCCGGCCGCAAGCGGGTACGGCCGCTCCCGACCAGGCGTCTTGCCGTTGATCTGCAAGGGGTTGCTGCCGCGGTCCTCGACCGTATAGGTGCCGCCACGAAAGGCGACGTGGGCGTGCACGCGCGAGACGGTGCGCAGCGGATCGGGCAGCACGAGCAGGTTGCCATCGGCGCGGCCAATGCTGCCGCCGAGCTCGTCGAAGCAGGCCTCGGGCGCCAGGGGCGAGGGTTGCGGAAAGCGTGTACGAAGCATAGTGCGCGGGGACGACCGCAAAGGACAGCCTCGCACAGGCGACGGCGATCACCGTGTTCCGAGGCGGGCGCCCGTTGCACGATCTTCGGGGCTCCGGCGGAACGAAGCCCGCGCTTGCGGTCAACGGGTCAACGGGTCAACGGGTCAACGGGTCAACGCGCGACTTCGCGCACCCAGTCGAAAAAGGCGCGGCCCAGGCTGTAGTAGTACGGGATGAGCGGCGGCTCGCCGACCTTGCCGAAGACCTGCAAGAACTCACTTGCGTTGGCCTGCAGCACCGGGCGCTCGACGGCAGGAGACCACTGCGCCCATTGGGGCAGCAGCAGGTCGTAGAGCTGCAGCAGGCGCTCGCGCAGGGCCAGGTAGCTTTCGGCCGTCACGCCCACCGGAAGGCGAAACTCACCCAGCAGCTCGCGCGCCGCGTCTGGTTGACCGAATGAAGCCGGCGTCACTGCTTGCACGGCAAGCAAGGTTCCGTGGATTGGATCCAGCCAAGCGAGCTGGTTCGGCGGCGCCAAGCGATTGACGCCAGGCAGCGCCTGCGCAGGGCAATACATGAAAGCCACCCGTAGCGGCCGCTCGGCGCGCGCAGGCACGGGCACCGGCAGCGACTGCCGTGACTGATCGGGAACCTGATCGGCGACCAGGCTGCGCCCCAGCTTCATCAACTGCGCAAAGGGAAGAGCTTGATCGGCCATGACGGATCTCCGAGCATGCGCCGAGAAGCCAGCGCCCACGCAGCATGCAAACAGCAGCAAGCGACGGCGTCGCTTACAGAATCGAATTGTTGGTGACATTGAGCGCCGGACTGGGGTGCGCAGCCACGGCGGCGTTCCAGGTCGCAACGGGCACCACTTGCCCACACTGCCCCGTCCCGGTGTCGTTGATGATCACGTTGACGACATTGCCCGCGTCGTCGTACTCGACCCCGGTCACGGTGACCGCGTGCAATGAGCCCGGCGGCGTGCCGGCACCCCATAGCGGCGCCGCATCCAGGCTGGCGATCGTGCCTTGTCCGCGCGACATCGCCAGCCCCAGGTTGTCCAGATTGCTGCTCTGCACGCTGGAGGCCACGCCGGCGTTGGCGAGAATGGACTGTCGCGTCGACGGATTGGTGCCGCCATCGGCAAACACGGGGGGCGAACCGGGCGTGCCACTGGCCCAGCCGTTGTTGATGGCGTTCTGCAGCAGCTGGTTCTCGCTCAGATTGCTACCGTTGGCGCGGTTGATGACCTGCCGTGACGACTCGACGCCGCAGTTGTTGTAGCTCTGCTGGGTCGTCCCCGAACTGCGGCCGCCGGCCGCCGCGTTACACATCGCCGTGCCCACGCGAACATTGCCTGCCGTCCCCGCCAGACCAATGAGCACGGTGGGACAGCCCATGACCACGCTGCCCCCGTGTGCCGTCTGGTCGCCCATGCGCGCCGCCGGGCTGTTGGCGATCGGCACCGGAAAAGCACCTTTGACGATGCTGTCCGGCGGGCCGACGCAGACGGCCATATCGCCCATGCGCGCCGCCGGCAAGGCCCCGATCAGGACCGTCATGCCGCCCGGGGGCAGCACCGGCCCGCCCACGTGCGGCACTGGAGGGGCGCCGGGGGTCACCACCGGACAGACGTGCATATCACTCACGCGCGCCGCGGGTTGTCCACTCATGTCTGCCGCCGCTGCTCAGGTATTGATCTTGACCATCGGCCCCTTGATGTCGACCAGTCCGCCCGGATCGACGTTGACCTTGCCGGCACCGGCCTTCATCGTCACATCGGTGCCGGCGGTCTCGATGACCCCGGCCGCACTGATGTGCACCTGGCCGCCCGCGGTCTTGACCGTGATGTCGGTACCGCTGATCTCGATGCTGCCGCTGTCCTTGATGAGGATGTGGCCACCTCCCGTATGCAGCTTGATCTCCTTGGCCGCGAGGTCGACATGGCCGTCGCTCTTCATCGACAGCGTCGAATCGCCCGTCGTCAGCGTGACATCGTCACCGGCCTTCAATGCGTAGCTCGTGCCGATCGCCGACGTCTTGCCCGCGCCGACGACTTCGGCGCGCAGACCCGCGACCTCGGTCAACTTGGCCCCGCCCACGGTCTCGTTCATGGCCGCGCCGACGCTGACCTGGTAAGCGCCACCGATCGTGAGCGCCTTGGCCAGCGCAATCGTCTCGGCCTTGGCGCCGCTGATGGTCTCGGTCTTGTTGCCGCCGATCGTGACGCTGCGATGGATGCCGATCGTCACCGCCTCGTTCAGATCCACCGTCTCGGTGCGGTTCTTGTGGATGACGTTGGTCTCGTTGCCGTCGATGGTCTTGCGGCGGTCGTTGCCCACCCACTTGTCTTCGTCGTTCTCGACCTCGGTGAGCTGGTCCTTCTGCGCGTGAAACCACAGCTGTTCGCTGCCGGCCTTGTCTTCGAAGCGGATGGCGTTGGCGTCGCCGGCGCCGTTCTTCATGCCCGCACCGGGGGCGCCGCCCTTGCTGCTGCGCGTGAGCAGGCCGCTTTGCGTGGCGTTGCCCGGCAGCGCCCAGGGCGGCATGTTGCTGGCGTTGTAGACGCAGCCGGTGAGGATGGGGTAGTCGGGGTCGCCGCTCAGGAAGTCGATGATGACTTCCATGCCGATGCGCGGGATGAAGACGGCGCCGAAGTTGGGGCCGGCCCAGGCGGTGGAGACCCGGACCCAGCAGCTCGAGTTCTCGTCCATCTGGCCTTCGCGGTCCCAATGGAACTGCACCTTGACGCGACCGTACTGGTCGACCCAGATTTCTTCGCCGGCCGGACCGACGACGATGGCCGTCTGCGGGCCGTGGGTTCGCGGCTTGGGAGTCTTGCGCTGCGGCCGGTAGGGCACGCTCTTGGGCTGCAGCACGAGGCTGAACTTCTGCTGCGAGCCGGTGCCGCCTGCGCCTTCGCTGACCTGGGGGTTTTCGTGGAACTCGTAGTGCACGGCCAAGACGAGGTAGTCCTGGTTCTGGTCGCCGCGCGGGTGGTTGTTCAGGCTGATCGTGTAGCCCGGGCACAGTTCCCTGCGGTTGCTGGTTGCTCTGGCGATATGGCGCGGGCTGAGCTGCTGCTCCAGTCGCACCTTGGCATAGGTCTCGCCGTCGGCAAACTCGGTGAAACCGCCGGGCCATTCGTACTGTTCGTACTTGTCGTGCGCATGGCCGGGCGGGTTCTGCCTCATGTTGGCGAGGTCGGCCTTGGGTTTCTTGAAGTCGTAGTCGTCGTTGTAGTGGCGCCCGGGCTGCACTTCCTGGCTGACTTGCCAGGTCAGGATGCATTCCTTGTCGGCCACGGCCGCCTTCTCCGGCGGATGGAAGGGAATGCCGGCGCCGCCGGGCAGCGGTTCGTGGCCGCTTTCGATGTCGTCGGCGAAGACGACCGTGTGCTGGCCGGCGGCGTGCTGGTAGTAGTAGTAGATGCCTTCGTGCTCGCACAGCCGGGCGATGAAGTTGTGATCGCTCTCGTGGTACTGCACGCAGTAGTCCCAGGCGCGGTAGCCGCGCGTGAGCTTCATCTTCAAGTCGTAGCCGTAGGCGCCCAGCACCTGCTGGATGATGTCGGGCACGGTCTTGAACTGGAAGATGCGGAAGTCGCTGCGCAGCGTGGCCAGCCACAGCCAGGGGCGCAGCATGAGCTTGTAGCTGTACAGGCTGTGGTCCTGCCCTTGCAGCCCGAAGCGGGTGATCAGGCCGTCGATGTAGCGCCGTCCACCGCCATCGGTCTCGACCACCACGGTCGCGTTCTTGCCCAGCAAGGCCTTGGGGTCCAGTCCCTTGTCGGTGGACAGCAAGTCGATGTCGAGCGCGTAGAGCTCGCTCAAGGCCTCGTGGCCGCGCAATTGACGAAACTGCAGGGCCTCGCCCAGCGGGGTCTGAATGGTGACGCGGCGGCTCATGCGCGGGTACCCTCGAGGTCAAGGAGAACAAACAAGGTGGGCCGCATCGCCCGACGCGGCTCGTGCCACTGCTACGGCCGCGACCCGAATCCGGCGCCCGAGATCGTGCTCGGGCCGTCGGCCGGCGCGCGACGCCTTCCCGCGTCGCGCGTCCCGGCTCAAACCTCCTTGTTCTCCTTGATGTGGAAGCCCATCTGGCTCTCGGCGCCCTTGCCGCCTTGCGCGGTCTGCTCCCAGTACTGGCTCTTGACCTTGGCTGCCTGGAACGAGTAGTTGATGACCACCGCGTCCTGGCCGTTGGCGCCGCTGACCGTGACGTTGGTGACGAGCACGTCGGTGAGCGTGATCTTGCCGAATTCGATCTGCGAGCCCCCGGCCTTGCACAGCGAGATCTCCACCTGCCCCAGGTGCTTGCCCGTGGCGCAGTGCTTCAACACCGCCGGGTAGGCCTTGTCCATCGCGGCGACCACGTTCAGGTCGTGGAAGGTGACCTTGCCCGCTCCGCCACCACCGCCGCTGGACATCGAGTGCGGCTGCGTCGCGCCCCACGAAAACGAATCGATGTTCGTCCATCCCTTGTGGTTGGAATCCTGCGACTCGCCGCTGGCGCCTTCCACCTTCATGAACATGTCTACGGCCATTTGGCACTCCTTGGGTTGATCCGGGACGGCATTGTGATCCGTCCAGCGCGCGATCGCAGCGGACAAATGCCGGTCCGCGAACGTGAAAAAACACGTCGCACCCAAGGTGGCTCGGCGTTACGCTCGGCCACCGCCGCATCCGCAACAGATGCAAGCAGGTGTATGCGCTCTCGGGTTCGCAATCCTGCGCGAGAGCGCATTAGCATGCGATGCTCTCGCCATGGACAAGATCGAGATCAGGGTCGAAGGTCAGCACGGTCAGCCCGTGACCAAGCCGTGGGCGGCGCTCTTCGGGCTCGCCGGAGGAACCATCGGCTGCGGCAGCCAGAACAAGCTGGTCCTGCCCGACATCGATACGCAGGTCGATCGCGTCCACGCCATGGTACGGCTGCAGGCCGGCAAGGTCTACGTCGTGAACCTGTGCGAACGGCGCCCGCTGCGGGTCGACGACGAGGACCTGGCACCGGGGCAGGAGACGCTGCTGCCAATCGGCGCACGGATGCAGGTCGGGCCGTACAGCTTGCGCGCAGCCTTGCCCGGCAGCCCCTGGGCACCCTCCGGCTCCGGCGCGGCCGAAGCCGGTGACCCATTCGGCCCCGAGGCGGGGATCGCGGCAGACGACAACCCCTTCGCCTTCATCGGCCGCGTCGAGGCCGAGATGCCCGCACGAGCCGGAGCCGCGCGCGCGCCTGCACCGGGGACGCCACCCTCGCCATCCCGAGCGGCGAACGCGCCGATGATCCCCGACGACTTCGACCCGTTCGCGCAAGATGCCGAGCGCGAGCGACGCGAGAAGGATCCCTGGGCCGACGGTCTGCCGATGCAGAATCTGGCCGAGATGGCGGCGGTGCACGACGACCTTCTGCGAACATTGCCGCCCGCCGACCGCCTGGCCCAGGCTTCGTCGCTGGGACAGTCTGCGGTGCGCGGCCTGCCGGCCTCGCTCGACCCGAACGGCGAACTCGACCCGTTGCGGCTGTTCGACGACGCCCCGTCGGCGCCGGGTCCGGCGTTCGCTTCCGCGCACTTGCTGCGCGGCTCCGGGATGCACCAGGCAGTGCGCCTGCCACAGGCGATGGACGCCGCGGCGGTGCCTGCGGCAGCACCTGTCGCGGCGCTCGAGGGAACGGCACAAGCGCCGCTGCACTCTGCCGGCCTGCAACGCATCGAAGGGCTCGATCTGGCGATGTTCGACCGCGCGCTGGGCGACGGGGGCGCCGAGTCCGCGGTCGCGCCGGAGGCTACGGTCTTCGCCCGCTTCGACGCCGACCTGGCGCCGACCCAGCTGCAAGCGCTGCGGCCTCCGCCGGAAACGGCAGCCGCCGCACCGCTGGATGTGCGGCTGGACCTGGACCTCGCCTTCGCGGCTTCACCCGAGGCCGCGATCTCCGGCGCGCCCACCGCTGCGCCGGAAGCGGCCGATGCATCGACGGCACACACGGGCACGGCGCCGGCATCGACGCCATCCGCCGACGACGTGCAGGCGCTGCTGCAGGCCTTCGTCCAAGGCTTGGGCTTGCCACCGGAACGCGCGCAGTTCGATCTCGATCCGGAACTCATGCGCCGCTTCGGCGAGGTGCTGCGCACGGCGGTGCAGGGAACGATGGAACTGCTGCAGGCGCGCGCAGGAATCAAGCGCGAATTCCGTGCCGACGTGACGATCATCGGCAATCGAGCCAACAATCCGCTGAAGTTCCTGCCGGATGCCGACGGCGTGCTGCTGCAGATGCTCGGCCAGACCTTTCCCGGATTCATGCGTCCGGTCCCGGCGATGCACGAGGCCTACCGCGACCTGCGGGTGCACCAGTCGGCGCTGATGGCCGGCTTGCGCGCGGCCTTTTCCGAAGCCTTGTCGCGACTCGATCCGGCCGCGCTGGAGAAACAGGTCGGGGCCTCCGGCAGCCTGCTCGCACGCCTGGGCCGCACGCACCGCCGCGCCGCGCTCTGGGACGATTACTGCGAGCGCTACGCCGCGATCCGGCGTCAGGCCGAGGACGAGTTGACGGCCTTCTCCGGCCGCAGCTTCGTCAAGGCCTACGACGCCGCCGCCGATGCCGCGCTCGCCGACGACGAGTTGCCCCCGGGCAAGCCCATTCGCGCCTGAAGGACGCCGCGATGACAACACTCCCTCTGCGCCGCCGCGGCGCGCTGCGCGCGCTGCTCGCGGGCAGCAGCGGCCCGCTGCTGCCCACGCTCTCGGGCTGCGGCGCCGTGAGCGCCATCACGACGCCCGCGGCGCCGCCGCCGCCGGTGATGGTCGTGCCCGGCGCCGTCTTCGAACTCGTGGCCGACGCCGACCTGAACCCCGATGCACAGGGCAAGCCCAAGCCGGTGCTGCTGCGCCTCTATGAGTTGAAGGCGGGCGCGGGCTTCGAGCGCGCAAGCTTCCTCGACCTGATGGAGAAGGACGAGGCCGCGCTCGGCGCCGACTTCGTGCGCCGCGAGGAGTGGCTGATCCGCCCCGGCGAAAGGCGGACCATCGATCGCAAGGGCAATGCGGAAGTGCGCAGCTTCGGCGTGCTGGCGGCGTTTCGCGACCTCGAGCGCAGCTCCTGGCGCACGGTCATCGACGCCCCCGGCTCGGTGGAGATGCGGCGCCGCTTCCTCGGCCTCGGCGCCGCGGAGAAGCTGCTGCCGGTACGCTACCGCATCACGCTCACGCGCGACGCGGTGCGGGTCGAGCATGTCTCGCGGGCGGGGTAGCGCGGCATGGTCTGGCGGCGCAAGGTCGTGTGGTCGGAGGGCATGTTCCTGCGGCCGCAGCATTTCCAGCAGCAGGAGCGCCACTTCGAGGCGCTGCTGCAACGGCGCAGCTACGCGGCCGAGCCCTTCTTCTGGGGCTTCTCGCGCCTCGTGCTCGACCGCGAGCTGCTGGCGCTGGGCAAGATCGGCGTGCGCGAGGCCGAGGGCGTCTTCCCCGACGGCACGCCGTTCTCGATTCCGCAGGACGACGATCCGCCGCCGCCGTTGGAGGTGCCGCGCGAACTCAAGGACAGCCTCGTGAGCCTGGCGCTGCCGATGCGGCGCACGAGCGCCGTCGAAGTCGGCTTCGGCGGCGCCGATTCGACGCTTGCGCGCTACCACGCGCAGGTGCACGAGGTCGCCGACGTCAACGAAGCCGGCGCGCAGGCCAGCGAGCTGCAGCTGGCGCAGGCGCAGATGGTCGTGCGCCCGGCGGCCGAGGTGTCCGGCGGCTGGGTGGCGCTGCCGCTCGTGCGCGTGGTGGAGCGCCGCGCCGACGGTTCGCTGCTGCTCGACTCCGCCTACATCCCGACCGTCCTCAACAACGGCGACAGCACGAGCCTGCTGGCGCAATGCCAGGAGCTGCTGGGCCTGCTGCGCCAGCGCGGACAGGCGCTGGATGCGCGGCTTTCGCAACCCGGCCGAGGCGGAACGGGGGAGTTCGGGGACTTCCTCATGCTCGGCCTCATCAACCGCTGGGAGCCGGTCGTCGAGCACTGGACGCGGGTGCGCACGATCCATCCCGAGCGCTTGTTCCAGGAACTGCTGCGTCTCCTGGGCGAGCTGGCGACCTTCCGCCGCGAGGGGCGCCGTCCGCCCGAGCTGCCGGCCTACGACCACGACGACCTGCAGGCCTGCTTCGCGCCGCTGATGCTGGAGCTGCGGCGCGGCCTGTCCTCGGTGCTGGAGCAGAACGCGATCCAGATCGAGGTGCGCGAACGCCAGTACGGCGTGCACGTGGCCATCATCCCGAGTGCCGAGATGCTCGACAGCTGTGAATTCGTGCTGGCCGCGCAGGCGCAGACCAGCCCAGAATTCCTGCGCAGCAACTTTCCGGCGCAAGTCAAGATGGGCCCGGTGGAACGCATCCGCGATCTGGTCAACCTGCACCTGCCCGGCGTGGCGATGTCGCCGCTGCCGGTGGCACCGCGCGACATTCCCTACCACGGCGGCTTCACCTACTTCCAGGTCGACACCGCGCACGAGCTGTGGCGACAACTGCACAAGTCCGGCGGCCTCGCGCTGCACGTCTCGGGTGCCTTTCCCGAACTGCAGCTCGAGCTGTGGGCCATCCGCCGGGCCTGACGGGCTGGGACCGACGCATGGCCACCGACCCCTTCGCCAACGCGAGTGCCGGCCAGTTCCAGACCATCTTCGGGGGCGGGGCGACGGCACGGGCCTTCGGCGCCGCGGCGCCGGCGCCCGGGATCGCCTCCAGCCGCTCCGACCTGCCGGACGTGGTCAGCGGCGGCAATCCACTGGTCGCGGCAGCCAACGGACTGCTGAACCTGATCCCGCAGATCCGCGCCACCGGGACGAATCCCGATCCGGCCGGTTTCCAGCAGTATCTGCTCGAGGCCGTGCGCGGATTCGAGCGCAAGGCCGCAGGCTCGGGCGTGCCGATGGAGACGGTGATCGGCGCCCGCTACTGCCTGTGCACGGCGCTCGACGAGGCCGCCGCACAGACCCCCTGGGGCGGCGGCGGCGTCTGGCCGCGTTACAGCCTGCTCGTCGCGCTGCACAACGAGACCTGGGGCGGCGAGAAGTTCTTCCAGCTCCTGGCCAAGCTGGTGCAGTCGCCCAGGCAGCACATCGACCTGCTCGAGCTGATGTACTTCTGCCTGATGCTCGGCTTCGAGGGCCGCTACCGCGTGCTCGACGACGGCCACGGCAAGCTCCAGACGCTGAAGGCACGCCTGCTGCAGGTGATCGAGGGCGAGCGCGGTGACCGCTCCTCGGCGCTTTCGGTGCACTGGCAAGGGGTGGAGCGCGCCGCGCAGCCGCCGTGGACGCTGGTGCCGCTGTGGGTGGCGGCCGCGGTCGCGCTGCTGCTGGGCTTTCTCATCTGGCTGGGGTTCAGCTGGCGCCTGGCCGGCCAGTCGGACGAGGTCTACGCGCAACTCAACGGCGTGCGCTTCCCCAAGCTGGTGGCCGCCGCACCGGTGGCGCCGGTGGTCACCCCTGCCCGTCTGCGCCAGTTCCTCGAACCCGAGATCCAGGAGCGTCTGGTCGAGGTCCTCGACGAGGCCGACCGCAGCACCGTCGTGCTGCTGGGGGACGGGCTCTTCGACCCCGGGCAGGTGGTGGTGAAGCCGCGCTACGAGGCCGTGCTGCAGCGTGTGGCGCAGGCCCTGAACCAGGTGCCCGGGCGCGTGCTCATCAACGGCTATACCGACAACATCCCGATCCGCTCGGTGCGCTTCCCCTCGAACTGGCACTTGTCGCAGGCGCGGGCCGAAGCCGTCGCCGGGATGATCCAGCGCGCGATCGATGCCCCGCAGCGCCTGCGCAGCGAGGGCCGGGGCGACGCCGATCCCGTGGCGCCGAACACGACGCCCGAGGGCAGGGCGCGCAACCGCCGCGTGGAGATCGTGCTGCTGGTGCCGCCGCCCGCGCGCGATGCCGCGCTGCAGCAGCCGGCGCCGGCCGCCGCCGGAACTGCGGCCGCCCCGGGGAACTGACGACGATGCTGCGCAAGATCGCCGCCTTCTTCTTCAACCGCATCACGCTGGCGCTGGTCGGCCTGCTGCTGCTGAGCCTGGTCATCTGGTTCGTCGGGCCGCTGGTGGCGATCGACCGCTTCCGCCCGCTCGAGGGCGAGGGCGTGCGCTCGCTGCTCATCGGCCTGCTCTGGCTGCTGTGGCTGCTCAAGCAACTGCTGCAGTGGTGGCGCAGCCGGAACATGAACAGCCGCATGATGGCCTCGCTCGCACGCTTCACCGCGGGCGATGCGGGCGCGCAGGCTCCGAGCGCCGGGCAGCAGGAGGTGAGCGAACTTCAGGGCCGCTTCAAGGAGGCCATCGACACGCTCGCCAAGGCACGCTTCGCGCAGGCCGACGGCAGTCTCTTCGGCCGCCTGACGCGGCGCTACATCTACCAGCTGCCCTGGTACCTGATCATCGGCTCGCCGGGCTCGGGCAAGACGACGGCGCTGGTCAACTCGGGGCTGAACTTCCCGCTCGCCGACCGGTTCGGCAAGGGCTCGATCCAGGGTGTGGGCGGCACGCGCAACTGCGACTGGTGGTTCACCGACCAGGCTGTGCTTCTGGACACCGCCGGCCGCTACACCACGCAGGAGAGCGACGCGCAGCAGGACAGCACCGCCTGGCGCGGCTTCCTGCAGCTGCTGCGGCGCTTTCGCGCGCGCCAGCCGATCAACGGCGTGCTCGTCACGCTCAGCGTGCAGGAACTGCTCTCCAGCACCGAGGCCGAGCGCAGCCAGCTCGCGCATGCCATCGGACGCCGCCTGGCCGAGCTGTGCGAGGAGCTGTCGCTGCGCTTCCCGGTCTACGTGCTGGTGACGAAGACCGACCTGCTCGCGGGCTTCAGCGAGTTCTTCGGGCCCATGAGCCGGGAGGAGCGTGCGCAGGTGCTGGGCTTCACCTTCCCCCACGTCGAGGGCGCGGTGCAGCCCGACCCGCTGGCCCTCTTCGGCCAGGAGTTCGACCTCGTCGCAGCCCAGGTCGATCGCCTGCTGCCGCAGCGCCTGGCCGCCGAGCCCGACCTTGCCCGGCGCGGCCTGCTTTACGCGCTGCCGCAGCAGTTCGTCGGCCTGCGCGAAGTCGTGCACGACACGCTCGCGCAGGTCTTCGCCTCGACGCAGTTCAAGGAGAAGCCGCTGCTGCGCGGCGTCTATTTCACCAGCGGCACGCAGGAGGGCATGCCCTTCGACCGCGTCATGTCTTCGCTGGCACGGCGCTTCGGCGTGCAGTCGGCGGCCACACAGGCGCTGAAGACGCAGAGCGGGCGCAGCTACTTCATCGAGACGCTGTTCAAGGGCGTCATCTTCAACGAAGCCGGCCTCACCGGCCGCAACGCGCGCAAGGAGCGGCAGCTGCGCCTGCTTCAGGCCGGCGGCCTGGTCGGGCTGGGGGTGACGTTGGTGGGCTTGGGCGTCGCCTGGTTCGCGAGCTACGGCAACAACCGCGGCTACCTCGACGAGGTCGCGAGCAACGCCGGCGTGCTGCGACAAGCGGTCGACGAAGCCAAGCAAGCCGACGCGGACAGCATGGTGGCGCTGTTGCCGATGCTCGATCACGCCGCCGCGGTGGCACGCAGCGGTCGCTACGAAGGGGATTCGGCGCCGCTGTCCTGGCGCTTCGGTCTGCTGCAGGTCCCGAAGATGGAGGCCGCCGCCGAGGGCACCTACCTGCGCCTGCTCGAGGACGCCTGGCTGCCGCGCCTGGCGCGCCAGATGCGGCGCTCGCTGCAGGAGGTGTCCACCGACAACCCGGAGGCGAGCTACGAGGCGCTCAAGGCCTACCTGATGCTCTACGAGCCCGAGCACTTCGACGCCGCCGTGCTCCGCAACTGGATGGCCACCGAATGGGCGCGCACGCTGCCGCCGCAGGCGCAGGAGCGCGGCATCATCGAACGCCTGGCGCAGCATCTGGATGCGCTCACCCAGGAGCGCACCGTGAGCGCGCGCGAACCCATCGACGCAGCGCTGGTGGCCGAGGTGCGCCAGCGTCTGCTGCAGATGTCGCCCGCGCAACGCGCCTACAGCCGCCTGAAGCAGTTGCTGCTCACGGGCAACGAGCAGCCGCCGGAATTCAGCGTCGTGCGCGCCGCGGGCTCCGAAGCACCGCAGGTCTTCGCGCGGCAGAGCGGCAAGCCGCTGACGCAAGGCATCCCGGGCCTCTTCACCTACGACGGCTACCACGGCCTGTTCCTGGGCCAGCTCGCCAAGACGACGACCCTGCTCAGCCACGAGGAAGGCTGGGTGCTCGGACAGGCGCCCGCCGGGCGCAGCGCCGCGGCCGCCGCGGCCAGCGAAGCCCTGAGCGGACAGCTTGCCAACGAGGTCAAGCGGCTCTACCTGATGGAGTACGCCAAGCGCTGGGAGGACTTCCTCGCCGACGTGCGACCGGTCCGGATCGGCTCGCTCGAACAGGCGAGCGAACAGGCGCGGCTCTACGCGGCACCCAACTCCAGCATCGAGCAGTTCGTCCGCGCGGTCGCGCGCGAGACCACGCTCGCGCAAAAGCCCGGCAGCAGCGGCAGCGGCAGCGGCAGCACGAGCAGCTGGCTGGGTGAGAAGCTCAACCGCATCCGCGAGGAGCAGGCGCAGCTCAGCCGCCTCACGGGCCGGCAGGTCAACGTCGGCGGCCTGGCCACCAGCGGCACGCTCGAAGCCGACATCGTCGACGTCCGCTTTCGCGAGTACCGGCGCCTGGCCGGCGTCGGCGCCACCGGGCCGGCACCGATCGTCAACAGCCTGGCGGTGATCAACGAAGCGGCGACGGTGATCGCCTCGGCCCGCCAGCAGGTCACCGCCGGGGGCAGCGTACCGCCGACGCTCAGCGGCACGCTGGAGAAGGTTCGCGGCGAGAGCCAGCGCCTGCCCGCGCCCATGTCGGTGATGTTCAGCAACCTCGCTGCGGCCACTTCGGGACTGGTCGGCAGCGACGTGCGCCGCACCATCGGCGGCAACCTGAACGCGACCATCGGCGACTTCTGCCGCAAGGCGATCAACGGCCGCTACCCGTTCGCGCGCGGCGCGGCCCGCGACGTGACGGCCGACGACTTCGCGCGCCTGTTCGCGCCCGGCGGCCTGTTCGACGAGTTCTTCCGCGCCCAGTTGCAGCCCATGGTCGACATCTCGCGCGAGCCCTGGACCTTCAAGCAGGGCATCGACGGCACGCCGGTGGGCGGCTCGGCGGCGCTGGCGGCCTTCCAGCGCGCGGCGACGATCCGCGACGTCTATTTCCGTGCCGGCGGGCGGCTGCCCTCGTTGCGCGTGGAGATCAAGCCGCTGGACATGGACGCCAACCTGGCGCAGATGGTGCTCGACGTCGACGGCGAGGTGTTGCGCTACCAGCACGGGCCGCAGATCCCGAAGTCGGTGAGCTGGCCCGGAACGCGCGGCACCAACCAGGTGCGACTGCAGCTCACGACCGCCAGCGGCGAGAACCTCGGCCTGCTCACCGAGGGTCCCTGGGCGCTGCACCGGCTCTTCGACCGCGCGCAACTCTCACCGGGCAGCACGCCCGAGCGCTTCTTCGCCGCGTTCGCGGTCGAGGGCCGGCGGCTGCGCGTCGAAGTCACCGCCAGCAGTGTCCAGAACCCGTTCCGGCTGCAGGCGATGGACGGTTTCGCCTGTCCGAGCCAGCTCTAGGGACGGGACCGTGAGCGCCTCCCAGGTCATCGATGCCTGCTGGTTCGGCAAGCTGCCGTCGATCGGCGACTTCGTCGGCCGACGCATGCCGCACGCGCTGGCCACGGACTGGGACTATTGGCTGCGCAGCGGCCTGGACCAGTTGCGCAGCGAAGCGCCGGACACCTGGACGCAGCGCTTCATCCATTCGCCGATCTGGTTCTTCCTGACCCCGGCGCGGGTCACCGGCGTTCCCGCCTGCGGCGTCATCGCGCCGAGCGTGGACCGCGTCGGGCGCTTCTACCCGCTGACGGTGATGTCGCTGGCGGGCGCACAGCAGCAGGCGATGGCCGATCCGGCAACGCTCGCGCGTTTCCTCGCCGGCGTGCACGCCGCGGTCGTCGATGCGCGGCGCCTGCCGCTGTCCCCCGACGAGCTCGATGCGCGCCTGGCCGCGCTGCCATCCCCCTTCGAAGAGCGCCCGGCAGCGCCGATGCCACCACTGATCGCCGACATCCTGGCCGACCTGGAGGCGGCGAGCGACGCTGCCGGCGCCGCGCCGCAGGTCGCCATGCCGAGCACCGAATTGCGCAGCGTGCTCGCCAAGGGAGCCGAGCGCAGCGTCTGGTGGGTCTCGCCCACGGCGCAATGGCCGTTCCAGGAATTCAGCCTCGGCGGCGCGCTGCACCGGCCCCTCTTTCTGCGCCTGTTCCAGGGCGCTTCGCGCTGAATGCGACACCGGGAGCCCCATCGCATGTCCGATCTCGATGCCTTGCTGCAAGCCCTCGGCGAAGATGCGCCCTGCGGCGAGGACCTGACCTACGACGCCGACTTCCTGGCCCTGGAGACGGCCGCCGCGGGCAAGCCCGAACAGCAGTTCGGCGACACCGTCATCGCCGCCGAACCGCCCGAATGGCGCGACCTCGACAAGCGCTGCCGAGCGCTCTTCGCGCGCACCAAGGACTTGCGCGTGGCCGGCGTGCTCGCGCGCGCCTGGGTCAACATGCGCGGCATTCCCGGCCTGGCCGACGCGCTCGCGCTCGTCGCCGCACTGCTCGAAGCACACTGGGATCGCGTGCATCCGCTGCCCGAGGACGGAGACGCCTTCATGCGCGTGAACGCGCTGGCGATGCTGGACGACCCGGCCGGCCTGCTGGCCGACCTGCGCGGCTGCGAGCTGCTGCGCGTGGCCGGCAGCGGCGTCAGCGTGCGCGACGCGCTCGCGCTGCTGCGCGGACAGACGCTCGAGCATCAACCCGGCTTCACGACGACGCAGTTGCGCCTGGCCGCCGCCGACGCCTGGCAGCAGGGGCAGCCCGGAGTGCTGGCGCTGGTGGCGGCGCGCACCCACCTGCAACGCATCGTCGGCGTCTGCGAGACGCGCCTGCAGGTGACCGAGCGCCCGCGATTCGAGAACCTCGGGCCAATGCTCGAACTGCTGGCCCAGCTCGAGCCGCGCGCGCACGCGGGCACCGACGCCGCGTCGGACGCGGGCGTTTCCACCCCCGGCGACGGCGTCGCGGCGGACAGCGGCTCCCCGGCGGCGGCGGCGGTCGTCGGCGCCCTGCGCAGCCGCGACGATGCCCGTCGGCAGTTGCTCGCGGTGGCCGAGTTCCTCGAACGCACCGAGCCCACCAACCCGGCACCGTTGCTGGTGCGGCGCGCGGCGCGTCTGATGGAGATGGGCTTCATCGACATCCTGCGCGAGCTCGCGCCCGACAGCCTGGGCACGGTGCAGAACATCACCGGCGAACAGACCGACGCCTCCTGAGTGCGCCGAACCCGATGAACCCGCAAGGCCCGGACTCCGCGCACCCGCCGTCACCGGCGGTCGGCGCAGCCCGCCGCGTGCGACGCGCGATCGCGCTGCTATCGTGGCATTCATCATCCCAGCGAGGCTTGGCGCCCGGGCCGGCCGGATCGACAATCCCCCACGCGCGGCCGGACACGCGCATTCCTTCGAGGTGAACCGATGAGCAAGACAGGCAAGAGCGGCCAGAAATTCATCGCGCGCAACCGGGCGCCCCGCGTGCAGATCGAGTACGACGTCGAGATCTACGGCTCCGAGAAGAAGGTGCAGATCCCGTTCGTGATGGGCGTCATGGCCGATCTCGCGGGCAAGCCCGTGGAGCCCTTGCCCGAAGTCGCGGACCGCAAGTTCCTCGAGATCGACATCGACAACTTCGACGCGCGCATGAAGGCCGTCAAGCCGCGCGTGGCCTTCAACGTGCCCAACACGCTCACCGGCGAGGGCATGCTCAACGTCGACCTCAGCTTCGAGAGCATGGACGACTTCTCGCCGGCGGCGATCGCCGGCAAGGTCGGCGCGCTGAAGTCGCTGCTGGACGCGCGCACGCAGCTGCACAACCTGCTCTCCTACATGGACGGCAAGCAGGGCGCCGAGGACTTGATCGCCAAGGTGCTGCAGGATCCCTCGCTGCTGAAGTCGCTGGCCTCGGCCCCCAAGCCCGGCGCGGCGGCAGCCGAAGGTGAGCAGGCCTGAGCAGCCGAGTTTCGGAGGACACGATGAACGCACCCCAGACCGAACGCAGCACGCAGACGCAAGTGCTGGAGGGCAGCGAGTTCGCCGCCCTGCTGCAGAAGGAATTCCGCCCCAAGACCGACCAGGCGCGCGAGGCCGTCGAGTCCGCCGTGCAGACGCTGGCGCAGCAGGCGCTGACGGCCTCCACCACCATCTCCGGCGACGCCTACAAGACCGTCGAGGCCATCATCGCCGAGATCGACAAGCGCCTGTCCGAGCAGATCAACCTCATCGTCCACCACGCCGAGTTCCAGCAGCTTGAAGGCGCCTGGCGCGGCCTGCACTATCTCGTCACCAATACCGAGACCGACGAGATGCTCAAGATCCGCGTCATGCCGATCTCGAAGAAGGAATTGCACCGCACGCTGCGCCGCTACAAGGGCGTGGCCTGGGACCAGAGCCCGCTGTTCAAGAAGGTCTACGAAGAGGAGTACGGCCAGTTCGGCGGCGAGCCCTACGGCTGCCTGGTCGGCGACTACCACTTCGATCACAGTCCGCCGGACGTCGAACTGCTCGGCGAGATGGCCAAGATCGCGGCCTCGGCGCACGCGCCCTTCATCACCGGCGCCGCACCCTCGCTGATGCAGATGGAGTCCTGGCAGGAACTGGCCAATCCGCGCGACCTGACCAAGATCTTCACCAACACCGAGTACGCCGCCTGGCGCAGCCTGCGCGAGTCCGACGATTCCAAGTACCTGGGCCTGGCCATGCCGCGCTTCCTCTCGCGCCTGCCCTATGGCGCCAAGACGAATCCGGTCGACGAGTTCGACTTCGAGGAGGAGACCGCCGGCGGCGAGCACGGCAAGTACTGCTGGGCCAACGCCGCCTACGCCATGGCGGTGAACATCAACCGCTCGTTCAAGTACTACGGCTGGTGCACCTCGATCCGCGGCGTCGAGTCCGGCGGCGCGGTCGAGAACCTGCCCGCGCACACCTTCCCCTCGGACGACGGCGGCGTCGACATGAAGTGCCCGACCGAGATCGCCATCAGCGACCGGCGCGAGGCCGAGCTGGCCAAGAACGGCTTCATGCCGCTGGTGCACCGCAAGAACTCCGACGTCGCGGCCTTCATCGGCGCGCAGTCGCTGAACAAGCCCGCCGAGTATTACGACGCCGACGCCAGCGCCAACGCCAACCTCTCCGCGCGGCTGCCCTACATGTTCGCCTGCAGCCGCTTCGCGCACTACCTCAAGTGCATCGTGCGCGACAAGATCGGCTCCTTCCGCGAGCGCGCCGACATGGAGCGCTGGCTCAACGACTGGGTCATGAACTACGTCGATGGCGACCCGGCCAACTCCTCGCAGGAGACCAAGGCGCGCAAGCCCCTGGCCGCCGCCGAGGTCAAGGTCGAGGAGGTCGAGGGCAACCCCGGCTACTACAGCTCGAAGATGTTCCTGCGCCCGCACTACCAGCTCGAGGGCCTGACCGTCTCGCTGCGCCTGGTTTCCAAGCTGCCCTCGGTGAAGGCTGCGGGCGGCTGACGCCGTTGCGATGGCCGACTGGCAGTTCGAACTCGAGGCGCCGAGCGACGAGCGGCTGCTCGACGCCGCCCTCGAGGGCTTCGAGGCGCAGCTGGCCAGCGTCGGCGCGCAGCTGAGCATCGACGGCGCCGCGCGCGCCCAGTACCAGCGCCTGATCCACGCGATGGCCGACGAGTTGCGCGACGAGGCGCGCGCCGGCCGCATCAGCTGGGCACAGGCCGCCGAACAGGCCAACGAGGCGCGCAACGCGGTGATGCAGACCTTGCGCGCGCGCAGCACGCCGGTGGGCCGCGCCCTGGCGCAGCGCCTCAAGCGCGAAGGACGCACGCTCAACGAGCTCATCGCGCGCAAGGTCGTGCAGTTGCATGGGCCGAAGGCGGACTTCGCGCAACTTGCGCCCAGCCAGCAGAACGCGGTCTACGCCGAGATCGTGAAGTCGGCCGGCAAGGCCGATCCGACCGTCAGCCGCTGGATGCGCCGCCTCGGTCGCGCCGGGCGTGGCCTGCTGCTGCTCTCGCTGGCGGTCTCGATCCACGAGATCGTCGTCGCCGAAGACCGCGTCGCGGCCGCCAGGCGCGAAGCGGCCGTGACCGGCGCGGGCATCGGCGGCGGAATCGCCGGCGGCGCGCTGGCCGGCCTCGCCTGCGGGCCCGGTGCGCCACTGTGCGTGACCGTGGGCGCCTTCGCCGGAGGCGTGCTCGCGGCCTTCGGCGTGTCCATGCTCTGGTGAGGCGCGCGTCCTGCCATGCGCCTGGCCCCCGAAGTGAGCGTGCGTCCCATCGCGCCGGGCGGCGAGGACGCGCCGGCACGCGGCGAAGTGCAGATTCACGGCCGCACCGTCGGCACCGAAGTCGGCGGCTGCGTGCTCGAAGCCGCGGTCGAGGCCGACGGTCGCTACCTGCTCTTCGTCACCGGCGATTGCCCCTACGAGGAGCTGCTGCACCTGCATCTGCTCGATGCGCAAGGGCGGCTGCTCGACTCCGCGACGCTGGGCGGCCCCTACAGCACCGGCCGCTTCGTCGGTCCGCGGCTGCTCGCCGCGCAGCGCGTGGGCTTCTCCTTCTTCGACGACAAGGACTGGGAGGTCGAGCTGCTCGACGCCCCGCGGCTGCGGCTGCCTGTCTTCACCGAACCGCTGGGCGTGTGGCGTGCCAGGCCGCTGCGCTGCCACTTCATCGTGCACGCACGACCGCGCACCCTGGCCAGCACCTGAAAGGATGCCCATCGCATGGCCCGCTTCGACCCCACCCGTGCACTCGAGCAGCAGCTCGCCGAACTGAAGGGCGAGATCCGCGCCGCACCGGCGCAGGCCTCGCTGCGCATCTACCTGTTCCAGCTGCTGGCCGTGATGGGCCAGTGGCGCAAGGCGCTGGAAGCGCTGCAGCTGGCAGCGCAGCTCGATCCGAAGGCGCAGCCGATGGCGCGCACCTATCGCGAAGCGATCGCCTGCGAGATGCTGCGCGCCGACGTCTTCGCCGGCCGCCGTTCACCCAGCATCCTGGGCGAGCCGCCGCCATGGATGGGCCTGCTGACGCAGGCGCTGGTGAAGCTGGGGAAGGGCGATGCGGCGACGGCGGCGGCGCTGCGCGCCGAGGCCTTCGAGCAGGCGCCGACGAGCAGCGGCAGACTCGACGACGAGCCCTTCGAGTGGATCGCGGACGCCGACTCGCGCCTGGGACCGGTGTGCGAACTGCTGGTCAAGGGCAGCTACTACTGGCTGCCGTTCGCGTCCATCCGCAACATCGGCTTCGAGAAGCCGCAGGATCTGCGCGACTTCGTCTGGACCGCCTGTGAAGTCACGCTCAGCAGCGGCGGCACGCTGGCGGGATTCATCCCGACGCGCTATCCGGGCAGCGAGGAGGCGGCGGACGGCCTGCGCCTGGCGCGGCGTACCGAGTGGACCGACCTCGGCGACGGCCACGCGAGCGGACTCGGCCAGCGCCTTTGGTTGGCCGACGGCGAGGACCACGCGTTGCTCGACGTGCGTCGCCTGCAGATCGACGCCGCCTGAACGGCCCCGCTCGCGCTCGCCGACGACTCCGACGATGGCCGCCCCTCGCTCCTCGCGCACGCTGGTCGACGGCGGCAAGGACCGCCTGCAGCCGGCGCTGCTGGATCGCCTCACCGACGACGCGCCGCTGGCAAGCAACGAGCGCGCCGAAGCCGTCTACGTCACCGAATCGCGCCTGCGCGCAGCACTCCTGCGCGACCTCGGCTGGCTGCTCAACGCCAACAACGCCAGCGGCGTGATCGCCTTCGGGGGCCTGCCACACGCCGAGCACTCGGTGCTCAACTACGGCGTACCGCCGATGTCCGGACAACTGCTCTCCGAACTCGACTGGCCGGGGCTCGAAGCGGGGATCCGGCGCGCGATCGTCGACTTCGAGCCCCGTATCCTGCCCGAGACGCTGCAGGTGACGCTGTTGCCGCCGGCTTCGGCCCTCTCCAGCCACAACACGCTGCAGTTCGAGATCCGCTGCCAGTTCTGGTCGATGCCCTATCCGATCGAGATGCTGCTCAAGAGCAGCCTGGATCTCGAGTCGGGGCAGGTCGCCATGCAGTCGGCCTGAAGCCTGCAGGGGCAGCTCCGGTGAAGCCGCAGTTCGTCGAGTACTACAACCGGGAGCTGGCCTACCTGCGCGAGCTCGGCGCCGAGTTCGCCGCGGCCTTTCCCAAGGTCGCGGGGCGGCTGGCGATGCGCGACACCGACGTCGCCGATCCCTACGTCGAGCGCCTGCTCGAAGGATTCGCCTTCCTCACGGCGCGGATCCAGCTGAAGATGGACGCGGAGTTCCCGCGCCTGTCGCAGCGCATTCTCGAGATGGTCTGCCCGCACTACCTCGCGCCCACGCCCGCGATGCTGGTGGCGCAGGTCGAGCCCAGCGCCACCGAAGGCAGCCTGGCCGCGGGATTCTCCCTTCCCGCGGGAACGGTTCTGCGCAGCCGCAAGCTCGCCGACGAGCAGACGCCGTGCGAATTCCGCACCGGCCAGGAGCTGATGCTGTGGCCGCTGGAAATGCTGCGCGCCCGCCTCGCGGGCGCCCCGGTGGAGCTGCCGGCGACAGCGCTGCGGCTGCCCGTCCCCGCCGCCGGCCACTTGCGCCTGGACCTCGGCACGCGCAGCGGCCTGAGCTTCGACCAGCTCGCGCTCGACCGGCTGGAGCTCTATCTCGCCGGACCCGACAGCGTCGCCACGCAGTTGCAGGAGCTGGTCCACGGCGGACTGCTGGGCGTGGTGGTGCACGATGCGCAGGATCCGGCGCGCATCCACGCACAGCTCGGCCCCGAGGCGCTGCAGCCCGAAGGCTTCGAGCAGGCGCAGGCGCTGCTGCCCTACACCCAGCGCGCCTTCCAGGGTCACCGCCTGTTGCACGAGTACTTCGCCTTCCCGGCGCGCTTTCGCTTCCTCTCGATCCAGGGTCTGGCGCCGGCGCTGCAGCGGTGCAAGGGGCGCCAGATCGCCATCACGCTGTTGCTGCGCCGGCCACGGCCTGAACTCGAGGCCATGGTCGATGCGCAGAACGTCCTGCTGCACTGCGTGCCGGCCATCAACCTGCTGCAGCGCAATGCCGACCGCATTCACCTCAGCCCGGGCGTGCACGAGTACCACGTCGTGCCCGACCGAACGCGCCCGCGCGACCACGAGGTCTATTCTGTGCGCACAGTGAGCGGTCACTACGAGGGTCGTACCGAGGAGCGGGAGTTTGTCCCGCTGTACGCCGCGATGCACGGCCTGCGCGCCGAAGACCAGGCGTATTTCACGGTGCGGCGCGAGCGACGCCTTTTCTCCGAGCATGCGCTGCGCTTCGGCCCGCGCACGCGCTACTTGGGCAGCGAGGTCTTCCTCGCGCTCGTCGATCAGCGCGATGCGCCATTCTCGGACGAACTGCGCCAGCTCGGCGTCGTCGTCCTGTGCACCAACCGCGACCTGCCGCTGCTGATGCCGGTGGGCCATCCCGGCGGCGACCTGACGCCGGTCGAGTCGGCCCCGGTAGGAGCGATTCGCGTCGTCGCCGGGCCGTCGCAGCCGACCGAGGCGATCGCCGAGAGCGAAATCACCTGGCGCCTGATCTCGCACCTCACGCTCAACTACCTCGCCCTGAGTGACCGTTCCGAGGAGGAGGGAGCGGCAACGCTGCGAGAGCTGCTTGGCCTTTACCGCGACCTCGGCCAGCGCGAGCTCGGCGGCCAGGTGCAAGGCGTGGCGTCGCTGGCGATCGAGCCGATCACGCGCCGCCTGCCGCAGCACCGGCAGCTCGTCTACGGGCGCGGCGTCGGCCTGCGGCTCCTCGTCGACGATGCGCCGTTTGCCGGCGTCAGCCCTTGGCCGCTGGCGGCGGTGCTGGAGCAGTTCTTCAGCCGTCACGTCGGCATCAACGGCTTCACCGAACTCGAATTGCACTCGCGCCAGCGCGGACGTCTCGCGAGCTGGCCTGCACGCATGGGTCGGAGGCCCGCGGCATGACGGGCGCGACGCCTCCACCGGCCGCCGGCCCGGGGCCGCGCGCACGCGCCTTCTGGCAGCGGCTGAAGGAAAGGCCGGGCGACTTCGACCTCTTCTTCGCGTTGCGCCTGCTGCAGGCGCGCGAACCCGGGCTGCCGCGCCTGGGCCGTGCACAGCGGCCGCACGCCGAGCCGATCCGCCTGGGGCAGGATCCGTCGCTGTCGTTCGCGCCGACGGCGCTCGCCGAAGTGCTGCCCTCGCCGCCACGCGCGCCGCAGCAGCCCGAGCGCCTGACGGTGTGGAGCTTCGGGCTCTATGGCCCCAACGGCCCGCTGCCCACGCACCTCACCGAGTACGTGCGCGAGCGCCTGCGCCAGCACGATGACCCGACGCTGGCGCGCTTTGCCGACATCTTCCACCATCGGCTGCTGCTGCTCTTCTTTCGCGCCTGGGCCGACGCGCAACCGACGGTGTCACTGGACCGGCACGGCGCCGATGATTTCGGACGCTTCCTCGGCAGCCTGCTGGGCTACGGTGAAGAGACCGTGCAAGGCCGCGACGCGGTGCCCGACCATGCCAAGCGCTTCGCCGCCGCGCACTGGAGCCGCTGGACGCGCAACCCCGAGGGTCTGTGCTCGGCGCTGCGCCTGTTCTTCGACGTGCCCGTAGAGCTGCAGGAGCAGCGCCTGCACCATCTCCTGCTGCCGGCCGCGCAGCAGACGCGGCTCTTCGCTTTCGGCGGCAACACCCAACTGGGCGTGGATGCGGTCCTGGGCGCGCGCGTTCCCGACGCGCAGTACGCCTTTCGCCTGCGATTGGGCCCGATGCCGCTACACGCCTACCAGCGATTGCTGCCCGGGGGCGAGGACTTTCCCGCCCTCGTCGACTGGGTGCGCAACTACGTCGGCATCGAATACGCCTGGGACTACCAGCTCGTCCTGCGCCGGCCCGAGGTTCGCGGCGCCGCGCTCGGCGGCGGCGCGCGCCTGGGTCTGGACAGCTGGATGTTGTCGCGCCCCGCTCCCGCCGACGCCGCCGATTTCCGCTTCGACCCCGAGCGCTGGATGCGCGCCCGCCGTCGCCCACTTCGCTCCCCCGCCCCTGTTCCAACCCCAACCGCGTGAGCCCGCCCATGTCCGAGATCTCTCGCCTGGCCCTCTTCGGCAAGCTCAACCCGATGCTCTTCAAGTCGCTGGAGGGCGCCACGGTCTTCTGCAAGCTGCGCGGCAACCCCTACGTGGAGCTGGTGCACTGGCTGCACCAGCTGCTGCAGGAGCCCGATTCCGACCTGCTGCGCCTGTCGCGCCACTTCGGCGTGGATGCCGCCAAGCTCGCCGCCGACGTCGTCGCCAGCCTCGACCGCCTGCCGCGCGGGGCGACCAGCATCAGCGACTTCTCCGACCAGATCGAGACCGCCATCGAGCGCGGCTGGGTCTACGCCACGCTCATGTTCAACGAGTCGCAGATCCGCAGCGCCTACCTGCTCTCGGGAATGATGCGCACGCGCGTGCTCGGCAACGAACTGCGCGCCATCTCCAAGGAGTTCGACAAGCTCGCCGAGCCCATGCTCAGCGAGGCCTTCGGCAGGATCCTGCCCGGCTCGCCCGAGGCGCGGCTGCAGGCCAGCGACGGCAGCGGCCTGCAAGGCGCCCCCGGCGAAGCCAGCAGCGCCGTGCCCGGCGCCGCGCAAGGCAAGGGCACGGCGCTCGAGAAGTACACGCAGGACCTGACCGAACGCGCACGCCGCGGCGAGATGGACCCGGTCACCGGGCGCGACGACGAAGTGCGACAGATGGTCGACATCCTCTTGCGCCGGCGCCAGAACAACCCCATCCTCGTGGGCGAGGCCGGCGTGGGAAAGACTGCGGTCGTCGAAGGCCTGGCGCTGCGCATCGCCGATGACGACGTGCCGCCGCCGCTGCGCGGCGTGCAACTGCGCGTGCTGGATGTCGGCCTGTTGCAGGCCGGCGCCAGCATGAAGGGCGAGTTCGAGAACCGGCTGCGCAGCCTGCTCGACGAGGTTCAGGCGAGCACGACACCGATCATCCTCTTCATCGACGAGGTGCACACGCTGGTCGGTGCCGGTGGCGCCGCCGGCACCGGCGACGCCGCCAACCTGCTCAAGCCCGCGCTCGCGCGCGGAACGCTGCGCACCATCGGCGCCACCACCTGGGCCGAGTACAAGAAGTACATCGAGAAGGATCCGGCGCTGACAAGGCGCTTCCAGGTCGTGCAGATCCACGAGCCCGACGAAGCCAAGGCGGTGGCGATGCTGCGCGGCGTGGCACCAAAGCTCGAGGCGCACCACAAGGTGCGCATCGGCGACGACGCGGTGCAGGCCGCGGTGAGCCTCTCGCACCGTTACATCCCGGCGCGGCAGCTGCCCGACAAGGCGGTGAGCCTGCTCGACACCGCTTGCTCGCGCGTGGCGATGGGCCTGCACGCCGTGCCGGCCCGGCTGGAGCACGTGACGCGCCGTCTGCAGGGCCTGCAGATCGAGCTGGACGTGGTGCAGCGGGAGATCGCGCTCGGCGTCGACCACGGCAAGCGGCGGGACGAGCTGACGGCACTGCAGGCCAAGCTGGAGGAGGAGCGTGCGGCACTGAACGCGCGCTTCGAGGCCGAGAGCAAGCTGGTGAAGGCCATCGCCGACGCCGAGGCGAAGCTCGTCGCGGCCGCACCTGAAGCGGCAGGCGACGCGAGCGACCTGCAGCGCCTGCGCAAGGAGCTCGCCGCGCTGCAGGGCGACGACCCGCTGCTGCAGCCCACCGTGGACGCCAGCGCGGTGGCCGCCGTGGTGGCCGAGTGGACCGGCATCCCGGTCGGCCGCATGGTGAGGAACGAGATCCAGGCCGTGCTGCAGCTCGCCGACACCCTGGGCAAGCGCGTCATCGGCCAGCGCCACGGCCTGGACGCGATCGCGCGCCGCATCCAGACCGCGCGCGCGCAGCTCGACAACCCGAACAAGCCGGTGGGCGTGTTCATGCTCGCCGGCCCCTCGGGCGTGGGCAAGACCGAGACCGCGCTGGCGCTGGCCGAGGCGCTCTACGGCGGCGAGCACAACCTCATCACCATCAACATGAGCGAGTTCCAGGAGGCGCACACGGTCTCCACGCTCAAGGGCTCACCGCCGGGCTACGTCGGCTACGGCGAAGGCGGCGTGCTCACCGAGGCCGTGCGCCGCCGCCCCTACAGCGTCGTGCTGCTGGACGAGGTCGAGAAGGCGCACAGCGACGTGCACGAGATGTTCTTCCAGGTCTTCGACAAGGGCTGGATGGAGGACGGCGAGGGCCGCTACATCGACTTCAAGAACACCGTCATCATCCTCACCTCCAACGTCGGCACCGAGGTCATCGCCAGCATGTGCCGCGACCCGGAGCTGATGCCATCGGTCGACGCCTTGTCGACGGCGCTACGCAAGCCGCTGCTGGAGAAGTTCCCGCCGGCGCTGCTCGGGCGACTGGTGGTGGTGCCCTACTACCCCATCTCCGACGAGATGCTGGGCCAGATCATCCGGCTGCAGCTGGGGCGCATCCAGCAGCGCGTGCAGGACCGCCACGGCGCGCGTCTCGATTACACCGACGCCGCGGTCGAGATCGTGCGCAGGCGCTGCACCGAGGTCGAGTCCGGCGGGCGCATGGTGGACGCCATCCTCACGCAGAGCCTGCTGCCGCGCCTGGCGACGCACTTCCTCGAGCACGCCGGGCAGGAGCATCCGGTGCAGGAGATCCGGCTCGACGCCGAAGGCGACGACTTCGCGATCGAATTCCGCGGTGCGCTCGCCGCCTGAATCGATGACGGCGACGCGCGCGAAACCGCGGCGCCCCTGCCGCCCGCCTTCAGGGCTGGCGCGTGACGATGGTGACGCGCCGGTTCTCGGGCGCTGCCGGATGCTCGGGGTCCAGCAGTTCGGTCGATCCCTTGCCGATCGGCACCAGGCGCTCGTTGCCGATGCCGTGTGCAGAGACGAGTTCGGCGACGACCGATTGCGCCCGTGCCTCGGACAGGCGCTGGTTCAACGCCGCGCTGCCGCGCGGATCGGCATGGCCTTCGACGCTGAAGGAAAAGCCCGCAAGCTTGTCGGACTGCAAGGCCTTGGCGACCGTCGCCAGCGCATGCTTGCTCTCCTCGGTCAGGTCGGCCGAGTTGGTGCGGAAGGTGATCAGGATGTTGGAACGGCCGGCCGCCGCGCGCGGCTGCTGCGTCGGCGCGCTGCGCGCCATCGGGCGGATGCTGCGCGTCTTGGCCACGTCCTGCGCGCCGGGCTCGTCGACGGCGAGCGCGTCCACGAGCGCCTGCTCGGTGACCTGCTCGAGCTTGAGCACCGGCGGCGCCGCCAGCGCCTGCGGCAACGTGCCTCCGAACACCAGCAGCGCGAGTGCAGTGGAACGCAGGATCGAGTTCGGCATGATCAGCCTCCGGCTTCGGTTCGGCCCGCCGCCGATGCGGAAAGCGACGGCCTGCGGTGGGCGATGGGACGATTGGGCGATTGGACGATGGGCCGCATGATGCAACGCGCCGCCCAAGCTGCCAACGTGAAGATTCACGCGCACCGCTGCACGCGCACGATCTGGCAGACTCCGGGCCTGGTTCCGGCGCGGCGCCGAAGCCGCATCGGGCCGATCGCACTTCCGCCCCGTTGCGGATTGCAGCCCGCGACAAGCGGCCGGGCAGGGCCAGGTTGAGCAAGGCATGAGCAAGGACGAGCCGCAGGACGATCGCACGGTCGCACAGACCACGTCTGCGCCCGCGGACGCGGGCGTCGGCGCGGCCGGCGCGGCCGGCGCGGCATCGCCGCTGCGGCGCCAGGACTCCGGCAATGCGCTGCCCATCGGCACCTATCTCGACGAGTTCGAGCTGCAAAGCGTAGCCGGAGAGGGCGGCTTCTCCATCGTCTATCGCGCCTGGGACCACACGCTCAACCGCCAGGTGGCGCTGAAGGAGTACTTCCCCTCGGGCATGGTCGCGCGCTCCGGCGGCACGCAGGTCGTCGTGCGCTCGGACCGCCACACCGAGGCCTTCGAGGCGGGGCTCAGGAGCTTCGTCGAGGAGGCGCGGCTGCTGGCCAAGTTCGACCATCCGGCGCTGGTCAAGGTCTACCGCTTCTGGCGCGCCAACGGCTCGGCCTACATGGTGATGCCGTTCTGCGAAGGCATCACGCTGCGCGACGCCTGGCGCGCGCGTGCGCAGCCGCCCGACGAAGCGGCGCTGATGCAGTTGCTGGACCCGCTGACCGACGCGCTCGCCGTGCTGCACGCCGAGCGCTGGTATCACCGCGACATCGCGCCGGACAACGTCATCCTGCTCGCGGGTTCGGGACGGCCGCTGCTGCTGGACTTCGGCGCCGCGCGCCAGGTCATCGGCGACCTGACGCATGCGCTCACCGTGATCCTCAAGCCCGGCTACGCCCCGATCGAGCAGTGGGGCGAAGTGCCGGGAATGCAGCAAGGCCCCTGGACCGACGTCTACGCGCTCGGGGCAATGATCCACTTCGCGATCACCGGCAGCACGCCGCCGCCCTCCGTTGGGCGGCTGATCAACGACAGCTTCGAACCGCTGGCCCGCGTCGCCGCCGGGCGTTACAGCCCGGCCTTTCTGGAGGCCATCGACCACGCGCTGATGGTGCGGCCGGAACAGCGGACCGCGTCGATCGCGCAGTTCCGGCAGGAAATCGGCCTGCCCGAATCCGCCGCCGGGCAGTCGCCGGTGACGTGGATGCCGACGCAGGCCGCGGCGCGGGCGACTGTGCTCGACCTCGGCGCCACGCGCGTGCAGCCCGACCTGACGCTGCCGAGCGTCGCCCCGGCGGTCGCTGCCGAAGCGCCGGCCGCCGCGCCGGATTTCGCTTTCACCGTGCGCCCGGGAAGCATCGCCACGCAGGCCGCGACGACGATGCCCGTGTCAGCGCCGCCGCCCGCGCGCGAAGGTCGCCAAGCGGCGGTCCTCTTCCTGATCGGCCTCTTCGTCACCGCAGGACTCGGCGCCGGCGCCTACTGGTGGCTACGGCCCGCGCCCACACCGGATCCGGGCGCGATGGCGCCGGCTCCGGTTGCGGCAACGGCCGACGGCGGCAGCCCGGTCGTGAGCGCGGTGCCGAGCGCCGGCCCGTCCGCGACGGAGCCCGCGGCGGCCGCGGCTGCGGGCTACGACGCCGGGGAGGACTTCCAGCGCATCGTCGCAGCACAGACGCCGGGCCACGAAGTCGAGGTGACGCTGGTGCGCACGACCCTGCGCAGCGAGAAGGACGGGCTCGAGTTCACCGTCAAGGCCCGACGCGACGGCTACCTCTACGCCTTCAACCGCGGCTCCGACGGCGCACTTCTTCAGCTCTACCCGAACCGCATCTCCGGGCTGCTGCGCGTGCAGGCCGGAAAGCCGCTGGACCTGCCGGACGACAAGGTCGAGTTCAAGATCGCCGGTGCCAGCGGGCCGAACGAGTTGCTGGTGCTGGTCTCGACGCTGCGCCGCGACCACTCGGCGCTGCCCGCACGCGACGAGGGCGGTTTCGCGTTCTATCCCACCGGCACGGCCGCGGCGACGCTCGCCGCGCGTCACACGGGCCCGCTGCCATGGATCGCCGGCGTTCCCGTATGTCCGGCAGGTACGCCCTGCAACGACAGCTTCGGCGCCACGATCACCACCTTCAACGTCGTCCAGTAGGCAGCCTGGGGCACGGCGCCCGCGAGCGCGGAGCGCCACCGCCCCTGGCGATCGGCCCGCGCATGATCGCAGCCCTCACGAGCCTCACCATGACCGAGCCCGCTTCCGACCCGCCCGCAGCTCCCGAATCGACGCTTCATCCGCCGACCGCGACGCAGCCCGAGTTCGCGCCATCGCGCAGCGCCGCGCCCGGCCCAGGTGCGCTGCCGGCGGACAAGGCCGCATCGGCCGCGGCGGGACCGGTAAGGCAGGTCGGGCGCTACCAGGTCCTGGAGCGCATCGGCCGCGGCGGCATGGCCACGGTCTTCAAGGCGCACGACCCGAGCATCGGCCGCGACGTCGCCATCAAGTTCCTGCACGCCTCGCTGTGCGAAGGCGACGATTACCGCGCCCGTTTCCTGCAGGAGGCACGCGCCGCCGGAAGCCTCTCGCACCCGAACATCGTCACCGTGCACGACGTCGGGGAGATCGAGGGGCGGCCGTACATGGCGATGGAACTGCTCGCGGGCATCTCCCTCGCCGAGGAACTCGAGGCCACACGCACCATCGCGGTGCGCGACGCCGTGGTGATGGGGATCCAGCTCGCGCGCGCGCTCGACTACGCCCACGCGCGCGGCATCGTGCATCGCGACATCAAGCCGGCCAACATCATGCGCCTGACCGGCAGCAAGACGATCAAGGTCACCGACTTCGGCATCGCGCACATCGAGCATGCCGGCGACGACTCGCTGCGCACCCGCGCGGGCGACGTGCTCGGCACACCGCAGTACATGTCGCCCGAACAGACGCGTGGCGAACGACTGGACGGGCGCTCCGACCTCTTCTCCGCCGGCATCGTGCTCTACCAGATGGTCGTCGGACAGCGGCCCTTCCGCGGCGACAGCCTGATCGCCGTGGCGACGAAGATCGCCAGCGAGCCGGCCGCGCCGATCGACAAGACGCGCAGCGACATCCCGGCGTCGCTGCGCCGCGTCATCGACCGCTGCCTGGCGAAGAACCCGGCGCAGCGCTTCCAGAGCGGCGCCGAGCTCGCGGACGCGTTGGTGAAGGTGCTGGCCGAAGTCGACGAGGAGGCGCGTGAGCGCGAACGCCCGCGCATCCTGCCGCTGCGTGTGAAGTGGGCGGCGACGATGGCGGCCATCGTCGCGCTCGTCATGGGCATCACCGCGACGCTGATCACGCAACGACAGGTGGCCGCCCTCACCGCGCAGGCCATCGACTATGGCGCCTCGGCGGCGCGCTTCATGGCGGCGCAGAACGCGGCCATGGTGCTCGGCGAGGAATGGGAGGCGGTCGAGGTCATCGTCGAGAAGATCATGACCACCGGCGACTTCGAGCGCATCACCGTCGCCGACGCCAACGGCACCGTGCGCGCGGCCAGCGATGCGACGCTCGTGGGCAAGCCCTACCAGGCGCCGCAGGGCGAAAGCCTGGGCGAGCGCGACAAGGTGCGCGTCGAGCGCTTCGAGTCCGGCGGGCAAGGCGTGCTCGGCTTCGACGCGCCGGTGACCTTCCAGGAACAGGTCGCCGGTCGCGTCGCCATCGGCATCCGCGAGGCGCCGCTCGCGGCCGTGACGCGGCTGTCGATCACGCTCATGGTCATTCTCGCGCTCGTCACCGTGATCGCGGTCGCGGTGGCGATGTACTTCGTCGCCAACTGGTTCGCCAAGCCGATCAAGCTGGTGGGCGACTCAATGGCCGAACTCGCCAAGGGCCGCTTCGACCACCGCATCCACGAGCAGCGCCGCGACGAGTTCGGGCAGCTCTACGCCGCCTTCGATGCCATGGCCGACGCATTGCAGGCGCGCGATTCGACGCGCGAGCGCGGCGGCACGACGACGCCGGGGTCGGCGCACGCCGGTACCTTGCCGGGAGGTCTTCCCGGCTCGGCCACCGGCGCCGGCAGCGCGCCGCCCGGCCCGAACTAGCCGAGATCGGCCTTGGGCATGCAACGCGTTCCGCGCCCCACACCGATCCGGCTCGCGGCCGTCGCGGCGGCATTGTTCGGCCTCGTCACCCTGTTCGCCGGCGGGCGCGTGCTGCTGGGCGTCGATCCCGGCTACGTCGTCTTCAAGCCCTTGCTGATCTTCAACACGCTGATGGGCATGGCCTACTTCGCCGTCGGCGTGCTCGCCTGGCGCGGCAGCGCGATCGCGCTGCGCGGCGCGGGCGCGATCGCGCTCGTGAACCTGGGCGTGCTTGCAGCGCTCCTGATGCGCTGGGAGCCGCAGGGCCCGATCGCACGCACCAGCCTGTTGGCCATGGGGTTTCGCACCGCGGTGTGGGCCGTGTTGTTCCTCGTCCTGCTGCGGGCGCGCGGCGTGGGCCGCGCGGGAGCCAAGGGTGAGCGTGCGGGTTGAGCATCCGCCGCCTCGCTGCCGCGGTGGCGCGTGGGCGACGCTCGTGCGCACGGTGCGCCGTGGATCCGCGCTGATGCTCTGCGGCCTGTGGCTGTCGCTTGCCGCCTGCACCTCGCCCTTTCGGGCACCGGATCGCCCCCCGGCGCCTGGCACGGCGCCGCAGCCCGCGCTCACGCAGCCGGCGGCAACGGGGGCGGCTGCACCCGAAGCGCTCGGCCAGGTTCTGGCGCGCAGCGCGGAGCTGCTCGTCTACCAGCCGGCAGCCGGCGACAGCCTGCGGGGGATCGCGCAGCGATTCCTCGGCAGCGCCGACGAGAGCTGGCAGATCGCCGAAGCCAACGGCCTCGACCGGCCCCAGGAGGACGAGCCGCTGCTCGTGCCGCTGGTGGCGCTGAACCCGCTGGGCGTACACGCCGATCGACTGCAACTCGTTCCCGTCCTTTGCTATCACCGCCTGGGGAGGACGGCATCGCGGATGAGCGTGCCCCCAGCCAGCTTCGAAGCGCAAATGGCCTGGCTCGTGCACAACGGCTATCGCGTCGTGCGCCTTTCGGATCTGGGTGAGTTCCTCGCCGGCCGCAAGGCGCTGCCGCCGCGCTCGGTGGTGCTCACCTTCGACGACGGCTACGCCTCCTTCCACCGCTTCGCCTTTCCGGTGCTGAAGAAGTACGGGCTGCCCGCGACCCTCTTCGTCTACACGGACTTCATCGGCGCCGGCGACGCCGTGAGCTGGGCGCAGCTGCGGGAGTTGAGCGCTTCCGGACTCGTCGATGTGCAGTCGCACACGAAAAGCCACCGCAACCTCGTCGAACGCCTGGCCGGCGAGAGCGAGGCACGCTACCGCCTCAACCTCGATGCCGAAATGAGCCTCTCGCGCGAGCTCTTGCAGCGGCGTCTGCCGGGCCTCGAGGTACGGCATCTGGCCTACCCCTTCGGCGACGCCGATGCGGTGGTGACCGAGAGCGCGAGACGCAATGGCTACGTGCTCGCTGCGACCGTCGTTCCCGGCGGCAATGCCTTCTTTGCGGCGCCGATGATGCTGCGCCGCACGATGATCTTCGGCGACACCAGTCTCGAGGACTTCAAGGCGAGGCTGCAGGTCGAGCGCCCGCTGGGCCGCCCATGAAGTGGCGTCCCCGGCTCCCCGTGCAGGCACTGGCGCTGAGCTTGGCTCTGGCGGGATGCAGCGTGCTGCCCGGGGCGGACGACGCCTCGCCGCCCGAGGGGCAGGCGGTCGAGGCTGCGGTGTCGCCGCTGGATCGCTACGCTCAACGGCAACGGGCGCTGGCCGAGCAAGCACAGGCGCGGGGACGGTGGGCCGATGCCGCGCGCGCCTGGGAGGTGCTGATCCTGCTGCAGCCCGGCGATGCGCAGGCCCGCGCGCGCCTGCACGAGCTGCGGCAGCACATCGAACAGCTGCGCGCGCGCCATAGGGATGCGGCTCTGAAGGCACAGCAGCAAGGTCAGCTCGATTCCGCGCAGCAGTCCTGGCTGCAGGTGCTGGCGCTCGATCCACGCGACGGCGAGGCGGCGCAGGCGCTGCGCGAGATCGAGCGGGAGCGCAGCAGGCGTGCGCAGCTCGGACGCTTCTCGCGCACTGCCGCGCCGGCCGCCGAACCCGCGCCACGCGGATCCGCCTCCGTCAAGCCTATTTCACGGTAAGCAAACGCTCACGTTCGGAAACCGCCTTGGCGCGCTGAGCCTTGAGCGAGGCGTTGCCGGGCTCCTGGGCGATCTGTGCATCCAGCCGGCGAATCGAGTTCTCCAGCAGGCGGATGAGCGCGCCGACCTGGTTCAGCGCCTGCGCGCGCCGCAGTTTGGCGTTCGCGTGCTGGGGGTCGCGCTCGAGCACGGCGTCGAAGGCCCCGATCGCCTCCGCCGGCTTCTGCTGCGCCATCAGGGCCAGTCCGCGCCGGTAGTGCTGCGACACGAGGGCCTCGTCGCCGGGCGCAGCGCCCCCACGCGGACTCTCCGGCGCTGCCGCAGGAGGCGACGGCACGGCCGGCGGCGGCTCGGTCGCTGCAGGTGCCGAGACCGCAGGCGCCGAGTGTGGGAGAGGGGCCGGAGGAGGAGCCGGCGGCGCCGGCGTGGGCGGTGGCGCCTTGCCAGGAACCCGGATCAGCTGCCCCTCCTGAACCTGGCGCGGCACCTTGATGTCGTTGTAGCGGGCCAGCGCGTAGAACAGGTGCACGTCGTTGAGAAAGCGCCCGGCGATGCGCGAGAGGCTTTCCCCCGGCTGCACGCGGTAGCTGAACGATTCGCGTCCGAGCAACTGCTGCGGATCGGCCTGTACCTGCCGCAGCAGGCTCTGCGCCAGGCGATTGCCGGGGTCGGCCTGCAGCGCACGCCCGATCTCGGCCAGCGCCTGCTCCTCGTGACCCTGCTCGAGCATTTCCACTGCAGCCAGTGCCAGCCGCTGCCCCTGCTGCACCTGCGACGGCGAAACGGGAGCGGTGGCCGTCGGCTCGGGCGGCGGCGGTGCGGGCACGGGCGGCGCGGCGGCGGGACCGGGCGGCGGCGGCGCCTCCTGCGGCGCGTCCGGGGCAGGCGTGGTACAGGCCGCCAGCCAGACAGCGGCGGCAAGCGTCGGGCTCATCCAAGCCGCGCGCTGCGGTCTCTTCGTTCGGTTCATTCGCGTTGCCCGCGCTGCCCGCGGGCGCTCCCGATGGAGGTCCGACGTCGGGCCCCTGCCCGACTCCGTCCTCGCGGCGAATTATCGGCGCTGGAAAGCCGGCTCGCCGCGCTGGTCGGAGCGCCACTTCTAGAATCGGCGGTCTTTGCGCCGTCGCTGCAGGGGGCGCCCCAGCCGCAGCCCGATTCCATGCTGCATCCCCAAGAATTCGATCTCATCGTCATCGGCGGCGGACACGCCGGCACCGAAGCGGCGCTGGCCGCGGCGCGCATGGGCTGCAAGACCCTGCTGCTCACGCACCAGCTCGAAACCCTGGGCCAGATGAGCTGCAACCCGAGCATCGGCGGCATCGGCAAGGGCCACCTCGTGAAGGAAGTCGATGCGCTCGGCGGCGCCATGGCCGCAGCGGCCGACGAAGCCGGCATTCACTTTCGCATCCTCAACAGCAGCAAGGGGCCGGCGGTGCGCGCAACGCGAGCGCAGGCGGACCGGGCACTCTACCGCGCGGCGATCCGGCGCCGCCTCGAGAACCAGCCCCGTCTGTGGCTGTTCCAGCAAGCGGTGGACGACCTGATGCTCGAGGGGGACCGCGTCGTCGGTGCGGTGACGCAGATCGGCTTGCGCTTTCGCGCGCGTGCGGTGGTGTTGACGGCCGGCACCTTTCTCGACGGGCGCATCCATGTCGGGCTGCGGAACTACGCCGCCGGGCGCGCCGGTGACCCGCCGGCAGCTCGACTTTCGGCCCGACTGAAGGAACTCGCCTTGCCGCAGGGACGGCTGAAGACGGGCACGCCGCCGCGGCTGGACGGACGATCGATCGACTTCTCACGCCTGACCGAACAACGCGGTGACGGCGTGCCCGGAGCCGACGGATCGCCGGCGACTTCGCCGATGCCGGTCTTCGGCTTCCTCGGCCACCCCGGGCAGCATCCGCGACAAGTGCCTTGCTGGATCACGCAGACCAACGCGCAGACGCACGAAATCATCCGCACGGGCCTGGACCGCAGCCCGATGTTCACGGGCGTCATCGAAGGCATCGGGCCGCGCTACTGCCCGAGCATCGAAGACAAGATCCACCGCTTCGCGAACAAGCCGACTCACCAGGTATTCCTCGAGCCCGAGGGCCTGGACACGAACGAGTTCTATCCGAACGGCATCTCGACCTCGCTCCCCTTCGACGTCCAATGGGCTGCCGTGCGTTCGATCGCCGGGCTGGAGCAGGCGCACATCCTGAGGCCGGGCTACGCGATCGAGTACGACTACTTCGACCCGCGTGAACTGCAGCGCAACTTCGAGACGCGCGCCATCCGGGGCCTGTTCTTCGCCGGCCAGATCAACGGCACCACCGGCTACGAGGAGGCGGCTGCACAAGGCCTGCACGCGGGGGCGAACGCCGCGCTGCAGGTGCTTGGCCGCGATCCCTGGCTGCCGGCGCGACACGAAGCCTACCTCGGCGTGCTCGTCGACGACCTCGTCGGCAAGGGCGTGACCGAGCCCTACCGCATGTTCACGAGTCGCGCCGAGTTCCGTCTGCAACTGCGCGAGGACAACGCCGACCTTCGCCTGACCGAAACCGGCCGCCGCCTGGGTCTCGTCGGCGACGAGCGCTGGGACGCCTTCTGCCGCAAGCGCGAGCGACTCGACGCCGAACTGCAGCGGCTGCGCGCGACCTGGGTCCGGCCGCAGAACGTCGCCGACGCGGACGCCGAACGCCTCCTCGGCAAGGCCTTGGAACACGAATACCGGCTCGCCGACTTGCTGCGCCGGCCCGGCGTCGGCTACGACGCGGTCAGTGAGCTTGCAGCGATCGCCGCGCGCGCTGCCGGCGTCTCGGCGGCCGATTCCGTTTCACGTGAAACACTGCGCCGCGCATGGGGCGTGCGCGAAGCCGACGTCGTCATCGAGCAGGCCGAGATCGCGATCAAGTACGCCGGCTACATCGACAAGCAGAAGGACGAAGTCGAACGCGCGGCGCACTACGAGGAGATGCCTTTGGCGCCGGATCTGGACTACGCCAGCGTCGCCGCACTCTCCCACGAGGTACGGCAGAAGCTCGCACGTCACCGCCCGCAGACGCTCGGGCAGGCAGCACGCCTGTCGGGAATGACGCCCGCAGCCGTTGCCCTGCTGTTGGTGCATCTCAAGAAGGGGCGGCTGCGCGGTGAAGCCCGCGCCGGCGCGCCGGATGCTGCCGCCTGACCGCGGTTCGGCGTTTGCCGCGGCGCAAGCCCTCGGGTTGCCGCTGTCTGACGAGCAGGCCGACCGCCTCGTTTCCTACCTCGCTTTGCTGCAGCGCTGGAACGTCACCTACAACCTGAGCGCCGTACGCGAGCCTCAGGCGATGTGGCTGCAGCACATCCTCGACTGCATGGCGGCCGTCCCGTCGATCCGCCGACATTTCCGCGCACGCTGGCAAGGCGACCCGGCAGCAGCGAGTTCGGCACCCAGGCATCGACCGCGGATTCTCGACGTCGGCAGCGGCGCCGGACTGCCCGGCATCGTCTGGGCGGTACTGATGCCCGAAGTCGATCTCAGCTGCGTCGACGCCGTCGGCAAGAAGGTCGCCTTCGTCCGCCAGGCTGCGGGGCAGATCGGCTTGCCCAACCTCAGGGCGGAGCATGCGCGCGTCGAGGCACTCGCAGGGCGCTTCGATCTGATCACCTCGCGCGCGTTCGCCTCGCTCGCCGACTTCACCCGCCTGACCCAACCCCTGCTCGCCGATGGCGGCTGTTGGGTGGCGATGAAGGGAAAGCCGCCGCTGGAGGAGATCGCGGCGCTGGGTTGGCCGGCGTCGATGTTTCACGTGGAACCACTGATGGTTCCGGGACTCGACGCAGAGCGCTGTCTCGTCTGGATCGAACCGCCGCCAAGCGGGCTCGATTGACGACGCCCGAGACATCGGTGCCCGATGCCCCTGCCCCAGACGGGTCCTGCAAAACTACACTAGCGATTCTTCCAGACCCACTCCAGCCCTCGCCGGCCAAGGCCATCATGCTCGGCATCTCCGATTTCGGCGCATTCTGCGCCGCCATCGTCGTCTTCCTCGCGCTGCCCGGACCCGGGACCTTCGCGCTCCTGACCTCCACCGCCAAAGGCGGCTTTCGCGCTGGCATCGCCGCGACTTTCGGTCTCATCGCCGGCGATCAGGTCCTCCTCTGGCTCGCCGTCGCCGGCGTCGCAACCCTGCTCGCCGCGAATCCCATGATCTTTCACGGCGTGCAGCTGCTCGGCGCCGTCTACCTCGGCTGGATCGGCCTGCGCCTGCTGCTGGCGCGCGCCGGGGGGGGATCGAGTCCGGTGCGCATCACCAGCGGGCACTACGGCCGCCAGGCCTTCCTGATCACCCTGCTGAACCCGAAGGCGATCGTCTTCTACATGGCGTTCTTCCCGCTCTTCATCGATCCCGCCACGCACCGCGGGCTGATCACCTTCCTGGCGATGGCGGCGACGATCGCCTCGATCACCTTCGCCTACTGCCTGCTGCTGTGCAGCTTCGCGCAAGTCATCGGCGCCCGGATTCGCGCGCACCAGGGCATCTCCCGAACGCTCGAGCGGCTCGCGGGCGTGTTCCTGATCGGCTTCGGCATCCGTCTGGGCAGCCAATGACCCCTGCAAGCGCAGCGGCACGCGTCTTCTGCGTTGCCAACCAGAAGGGCGGCGTCGGCAAGACGACGACCACCGTCAACCTCGCCGCAGGCCTCGCCCAGCTCGGCCAGCGCGTGCTCGTCGTCGACCTCGATCCCCAAGGCAACGCCACCATGGGCTCGGGCGTGGACAAGCGGGCGCTGCCTCTTTCGGTCTACGACGTCCTCCTGGGCCAGGCGAGTATCGCCGAGGCGCGGCAGGCAAGCCCCAAGGGCGGCTACGACGTGCTCGGTGCCAACCGCGAACTGGCCGGGGCCGAGGTCGAGCTGGTCGATCTCGAAGCCCGCGAGCGCCGCCTGAAGTCCGCGCTGGTCGAGGTCGCCGGCGCCTACGACTTCGTCCTCGTCGATTGCCCGCCTTCGCTCAGCCTGCTCACGCTCAACGGCCTGTGCGCCGCACACGGGGTCATCGTGCCGATGCAGTGCGAGTACTTCGCGCTCGAAGGCCTGTCCGACCTCGTCAACACCATCCGCCGGGTACACGCCAACCTCAACCCGGAGCTGGAGATCATCGGCCTGTTGCGCGTGATGTTCGATCCGCGCGTGACGCTGCAACAGCAGGTCAGCAAGCAGCTCGAGTCGCACTTCGGCGACAAGGTCTTCGACACCGTGATCCCGCGCAACGTACGCCTGGCCGAAGCCCCGAGCTATGGCCAGCCGGGCGTCGTCTTCGACGCCTCGTCCAAGGGCGCGCAGGCGTTCGTCTCCTTCGCCCGCGAAACCGTCGCCCGCCTCGGCCCCAAGGCCGCCGTGTCGGCATGAGCGTGCTCCCGCCGCAGCGCCTGGCGCAGGTCGAGGACGCCAGCCTCAACGCCAGCGCGCCGCCACAGCAGTTCTGGATGGATGGGTGGCTGCTGCGCCTGTCTCCCGGCAAGGCCAAGCGTGCACGCTGCATCAACGCACTGGCGCCGGGGCTGGCAACTCCGGCCGCGAAACTCGTGCGGGCCCAAAGGTACTTCGACGCGGCCGGCCTGCCGCTGATCGTTCGCGTCACCCCCTTCTCGCAGCCCGCGAACCTCGACGAGGCGCTCGCCGCGGCGGGCCTGCAGCGCTTCGATCCAACCGAGGTGCTCGTCGCCGACCTCGCCGGTGCCGATCGGCTCGCCCCGCTGCCCGAACACCTGGAATTGCAGGCACTGGATCATGCGGTCTTCGCCGGAATCGTCGGCGCCCTGCGCGGTTCACCGCCTTCCGAGCAGCGCGCGCAAGCCGAGCGCCTGGCCACCTGCCCCGTTCCGTATCGTGGTTTCGCATTGGGCGAGCGCGTGGGCGACGGCAGCACCCGAATCCTGGCCTGCGGCCAGTACGCGCGCGAAGCCGATCTCGTCGGTCTTTACGACATCTGCACGGCGCCTGCCGCACGCCGCAACGGGCTGGCACTGGCCTTGTGCAGCGCGCTGCTGCGTGCGGCCGCTGCCGAAGGAGCGTGCTCGGCCTACCTGCAGGTCGATGCGGGAAACGCCGCGGCACTGGCGCTCTACCGACGCCTGGGTTTCGTCGAAGCCTACCGCTACCACTATCGCGCCGCCGAACCAGGCCGCAGCTGACGGCAAGTGACAGCCTTCGCTATAACCCCAGCCCTTCATCGACGCCTAGGTGCACGTTCATCGCCTGGACGGCCGCGCCGCTGGCGCCCTTGCCGAGGTTGTCCAGGCGCGACATGAGCAGGATCTGCGTGTCGCTGGCGAAGACGAAGAGGTCGACGCGGTTGGTATCGTTGCAGGCTTGCACGTCGAAGAAGCCGTTCTCGAGCGTCGCCGCGTCGCGCAGCGGCATCACGCGCACGAAGCGCTCGCCGGCGTAGCGCCGCTCGAAGGCCGACTGCATCGCCTCGGGCGTGGCATCCGCGGGCAGTTGCGCGCGGTGCAAGGGCACCGACACCGCCAGGCCCTTGTAGTAGTCGGCGACCACCGGCAGCAGCAGCGGCGGCGCCGTCAGCCCGGTGTGCGTCATCATCTCCGGCAAGTGCTTGTGCCACAGCGTGAGGGCATACGGCCGCGGTGAAGTGAGCGCAGGCTCCTTCGGAACTGCCTGATATTGCTCGATCATCTTCTTGCCACCACCGGAGTAACCGGTGAGCGAAGTGGCCGCAACGGGGAGGTTCGCCGGCACCAGACCGGCGTCGACCAGCGGCCGCATCAGGAGGATGAAGCTGCTCGCATGGCAGCCGGGGTTGGCGATGCGCTTGCTGCTGCGCAGGCGCTCGCGCTGCTGCGGCGCCAGTTCCGGCAGGCCGAAGACCCAGCCCGGGTCGGTACGAAAGGCCGTGCTGGCGTCGATCAGGCAGGTAGCGGGATTCGTGACGAGCGCGGCCGCTTCGCGCGAAGCGGCGTCGGGCAGGCAAAGGAAGGCGACGTCGGCGGCGTTGAGCAGGCGCGCACGCTCGGCCGTGTCCTTGCGCCGTTCGGGCGCGATGCGCAACACGTCGATGTCGTCACGACGCGCCAGATACTCGTGAATGCGCAAGCCGGTCGTTCCCTCCTGGCCGTCGACGTAGACCTTGAACCTCATGGCTGCCCTCTTGCCGCCGGTGCGGCGAAACGCTCGAGCATAAGTCAGCACCGATCGTCGATGCAGCGGCGCGGGCGCGCGCCCCGCTTCCCCGGCGTCCTCCGGCGCGTCCGACGCTCATGGACAATCCGCGTCATGGTGACGAAGAAACCCAAGGGCCTCGGACTCGGCCTCGAAGCGCTGCTCGGACCCACGGTGGGTGAAGCCACCGCTGCCGCCCAGGGTGCGCCTTCGACACTGCGCCTGGCGCTGTTGCAGCCCGGCAAGTACCAGCCGCGAACGCGCATGGACGAGGGCGCGCTCTACGAACTCGCCGAGAGCATCAAGAGCCAGGGGGTGATGCAGCCCATCCTCGTGCGGCCGGTGGCCGGTGGGCGCTACGAGATCATCGCCGGCGAACGCCGCTTCCGCGCCGCGGCGCTGGCCGGCCTGGCCGAAGTCCCCGTGCTCGTGCGCGAGGTCGCCGACGAGGCGGCGGCGGTGATGGCGCTGATCGAGAACATCCAGCGCGAGGATCTCAATCCGCTCGAGGAGGCGCAAGGCCTTCAGCGCCTGGTGCAGGAATTCAAGCTCACGCACGAGCAAGCCGCGCAGGCGGTCGGGCGCTCGCGCAGCGCCGCCAGCAATCTGCTGCGCCTGCTCCAGCTCGCGCCGCCGGTGCAGCAGATGCTGATGGCCGGCGACCTCGAGATGGGCCATGCGCGCGCGCTGCTGTCGCTGCCTGCGGCGCAGCAACTGATGGCGGCACAGACGGTGGTCGCGAAGAAGCTCAACGTGCGCGAAACGGAGAAGCTCGCCGCGCACCAGGGAAGCGGCCGCCAGGCGCCGCTGCTGCGCGTGAAGAAGGACAAGCCGCGCGATATCGTGCGCCTCGAGGAGCAGCTCGCCGACCATCTCACGGCCGCGGTCGAGATCCGCCTGCGCGGCGACGGCAAGCGCCGCCAGCAAGGCGAGTTGGCGATCGCATTCGGCTCGCTCGACGAGTTGAACGGCCTGCTCGACAAGCTCGGCCTGCCGCCGCAGTAGCAGGAGCAGGCGAATCGGCCGCCATGCCGCGTCGCCGCTGCGAAGTGGTCTGCGCGCAGAAGGCCAGTCTGCATACGGGGCGATCGATCCGTCGCATCATCGGCGCGTGGGAAACCGCGCCACCCCTGTCCTGACTCGCGCTCGCGTCGCGCACCCGACGCCCGGGCTGCGGCATATGTCATGGATCCGCCGTGCCTGTGGCCTTCCAGGTGAAACTGCGCCCGATTCATCGCGCTCTTTCACACCACGGCGGACGTGAAATGAACCATCCTGGGTCCACGTCGTCACATGCATGACGCGCTGATCGGAAAGCTCTGATGGAGCCCGGGCCCGGCAACGCCGGGACTTCATCAAAACTTCCCAGGCCCGCGTCCGGGGGCACCGCTTCCCCGGGCCGAGCCTTCCTCCCGAAGGAGATCCGCATGGACGTGGTCAGCAGCCTCAAGGCCCGCTACGAGCGCCTGCGCGAGGAGGAGATGTCCCTCGAGGACTACCTCGCCGAGTGCAAGCGCAACCCGCTCGCCTACGCCACCGCCGCCGAGCGCATGCTCAAGGCCATCGGCGAGCCGACGACGATCGACACGCGGAATGACCCGCGGCTGTCGCGCGTCTTCGCCAACAAGGTCATCAAGACCTACCCCGCCTTCGCCGAGTTCTACGGCATGGAGGATTCGATCGAGCAGGTCGTCTCCTACTTCCGCCACGCCGCGCAGGGGTTGGAGGAGAAGAAGCAGATCCTCTACCTGCTCGGCCCGGTGGGCGGCGGCAAGAGCTCGATCGCCGAGCGCCTGAAGCAGCTCATGGAGCAGGTGCCCTTCTACGCGCTCAAGGGTTCGCCGGTGAACGAGTCGCCGCTGGGCCTGTTCGACGCCGCCGAGGACGGCACGCTGCTCGAGCAGCAGTACGGCATTCCGCGGCGCTACCTCAACCGCATCCTCAGCCCCTGGGCGGTGAAGCGGCTCGAGGAGTACGGCGGCGACATCCGGCGCTTTCGCGTCGTCAAGCGCTACCCCTCGGTGCTCAAGCAGATCGGCATCAGCAAGACCGAGCCCGGCGACGAGAACAACCAGGACATCAGCAGCCTGGTGGGCAAGGTCGACATCCGCAAGCTCGAGACCTACGCCCAGGACGACCCCGACGCCTACAGCTACAGCGGCGGCCTGTGCCTGGCCAACCAGGGCCTGCTGGAATTCGTCGAGATGTTCAAGGCGCCGATCAAGGTGCTGCATCCCTTGCTCACCGCCACCCAGGAAGGCAACTTCAAGGGCACAGAGGGCTTCGGCGCCATCCCCTTCGACGGCATCGTCCTCGCGCACAGCAACGAGAGCGAGTGGAAGGCCTTCCGCAACAACAAGAACAACGAGGCCTTCCTCGACCGCATCTACATCGTCAAGGTGCCCTACTGCCTGCGCGTCTCCGAGGAGGTGAAGATCTACGAGAAGCTGCTGCGCAACAGCTCGCTGGCCGACGCCACCTGCGCGCCCGGGACGCTGAAGATGATGAGCCAGTTCGCCATCCTCACGCGGCTCAAGGAGCCCGAGAACAGCAGCCTCTACAGCAAGATGCTGGTCTACGACGGCGAGAACCTCAAGGACACCGACCCGCGCGCCAAGAGCTACCAGGAGTACCGCGACTACGCCGGCGTCGACGAGGGCATGAGCGGCATCAGCACGCGCTTTGCCTACAAGATCCTCTCCAAGGTCTTCAACTTCGACAACACCGAGATCGCCGCCAACCCGGTGCACCTCATGTACGTGCTCGAGCAGCAGATCGAGCGCGAGCAGTTCCCCGCCGAGCTCGAGCAGAAGTACCTCGCCTTCATCAAGGAGCATCTGGCCACGCGCTACGCCGAGTTCATCGGCAAGGAGATCCAGACCGCCTACCTGGAGAGCTATTCCGAATACGGGCAGAACATCTTCGACCGCTACGTCACCTACGCCGACTACTGGATCCAGGACCACGAGTACCGCGACACCGACACCGGCGAGGTCTTCGACCGCTCCGCGCTCAACGCCGAGCTGGAGAAGATCGAGAAGCCCGCGGGCATCGCCAACCCCAAGGACTTCCGCAACGAGATCGTCAACTTCGTGCTGCGCGCGCGCGCCAACAACCAGGGCAAGAACCCGGTGTGGACGAGCTACGAGAAGCTGCGCGCGGTGATCGAGAAGAAGATGTTCTCCAACACCGAGGAGCTGCTGCCCGTGATCAGCTTCAACGCCAAGGCCAGCGCCGACGAGGCCAAGAAGCACGAGGACTTCGTCGGCCGCATGGTCGCCAAGGGCTACACGCCCAAGCAGGTGCGGCTGCTGTGCGAGTGGTACCTGCGCGTGAGGAAGTCCAGCTGAGGAACGCACCATGCTGCAGTCCATCATCGATCGGCGGCTGGCGGGCAAGAACAAGTCCATCGGCAACCGCGAGCGTTTCCTGCGCCGCTACAAGGAGCAGATCCGCGAGGCGGTGCGGCGCGCGATCGACGGCCGCGGCATCCGCGAGATCGAGCGCGGCGAGGACGTGCACATCCCCAGGCGCGACGTCAGCGAGCCCGTCTTCGGCCACGGCCAGGGCGGCGTGCGCGAGATCGTGCACCCGGGCAACCGCGAATACGTGCGCGGCGACCGCATCGAGCGGCCCAAGGGCGGCCAGGGCGGCGGCGCCGGCCGCGGCCAGGCCAGCGACAGCGGCGAGGGCGAGGACGACTTCGTCTTCACGCTCTCCAAGGAGGAGTTCATGCAGGTCTTCTTCGAGGACCTGGCGCTGCCGCACCTGATCCGCACGCAGCTGGCCGATGTGCCCGAATGGAAGACCCGACGCGCCGGCTTCTCGAGCGACGGCACCCCCAACAACCTGCACGTCGTGCGCAGCCTGCGTGGGGCCATCGGCCGCCGCATCGCGCTCGGGGCGGCGCGCCGCCGCGAGCTGCGCGAGCGCGAGGAGCAGGCGCGCGCGCTGCGGCGCACGCTGCAGCCCGGCGACGAAGTCGGGCAGCGCGAGCTGCTGCGGCTCGAGGAGGAGATCCGCACGCTGCGCCTGCGCCTGCAGCGCATCCCGTACCTGGACCCGATCGACCTGCGCTACCGCGCCCGCGTGCGCGTTCCCGTGCCGACCAGCAAGGCGGTGATGTTCTGCCTGATGGACGTCTCCGGCTCGATGGACGAGGAGCGCAAGGACCTCTCCAAGCGCTTCTTCATCCTGCTCTACCTCTTCCTCACCCGCCACTACGAGAAGATCGAGCTCGTCTTCATCCGCCACCACACGCAGGCCGCGGAGGTCGACGAGCAGGAGTTCTTCCACGCGCGCGAAACCGGCGGCACGGTGGTCAGCTCCGCGCTCGTGCTGATGGAGGAGATCATCCGCGCGCGCTACAACCCCGCGCAGTGGAACATCTACGGCGCGCAGGCCAGCGACGGCGACAACTGGCACCACGACAGCGGCCGCTGCCGCGAGCTGCTGGCCGAGAAGATCCTGCCGCTGGTGCGCTACTACGCCTACGTACAGGTGGCCGAGGAAGAGCAGAACCTGTGGCAGGAGTACGCGCAGCTGCAGGAGACGCACCGCCACTTCGCCATGCGCAAGGCCACCGGCGCCGACCAGATCTACCCGGTCTTTCGCGACCTCTTCCGCAAGGAAACGGCGAAGGCGGCCTGAGCGCGCCCGCGGAGGTTCGGCCCATGAACGCCAAGCATGCCCACAAGGTGCCCACGCACCCCTTGCCGCTGTCCAGGCGGCCAGAGGCGCCGTTGCCGGGCCCCAGCGACTGGTCCTTCGAGCTCATCGAGGACTACCACAGCGTGATCCGCGACACCGCCGCACGCTTCGGCCTGGACACCTACCCCAACCAGCTCGAGATCATCACCGCCGAGCAGATGATGGATGCCTACGCCAGCGTGGGCATGCCGGTGAACTACCGGCACTGGAGCTACGGCAAGGAGTTCATCGCCACCGAGAAGAACTACAAGCGCGGCGCGATGGGCCTGGCCTACGAGATCGTCATCAACTCCAACCCCTGCATCAGCTACCTGATGGAGGAGAACACGATGGCCATGCAGGCGCTGGTCATCGCCCACGCCGCCTACGGCCACAACAGCTTCTTCAAGGGCAACTACCTCTTTCGCATGTGGACCGACGCGGCGTCGATCATCGACTACCTCGTCTACGCGAAGAACTACGTGCGCCAGTGCGAGGAGAAGCACGGCATCGATGCCGTCGAGCTCTTCCTCGACAGCTGCCATGCGCTCGCCCACCACGGCGTCGACCGCTACCGCCGCCCGACGCGCAAGACCCTGGCGCAGGAGCTGGCCGAGCGCAAGGACCGCGAGCAGTACGCGCAGCAGCAGGTCAACGACCTCTGGCGCACGCTGCCGCGCCGCGCGGAGAAGGACGGCGGCGAGCAGGATGCCAAGCGCTTCCCGGAGGAGCCGCAGGAGAACCTGCTCTACTTCATCGAGAAGAACGCGCCGCTGCTCGAACCCTGGCAGCGCGAAGTCGTGCGCATCGTGCGCAAGATCGCCCAGTACTTCTATCCGCAGCGGCAGACGCAGGTAATGAATGAAGGCTGGGCCACGTTTTGGCACCACCGGCTGCTCAACACCATGTACGACGACGGCTGGCTCACCGACGGCGTCATGATCGAGTGGCTGAAGTCGCACACCAACGTCATCGCGCAGCCGCCGGTCGGGCATCCGGCCTACGGCGGCATCAATCCCTACGCGCTGGGCTTTGCGATGTACAGCGACCTGAAGCGCATCTGCGAGCAACCCACCGACGAGGACCGCGAGTGGTTCCCCGAGATCGCCGGCACGCCCTGGCTGCCGGCGCTGGACCACGCGATGCGCAACTACAAGGACGAGAGCTTCGTCGGCCAGTACCTCAGCCCCAGGCTGATGCGCGAGATGCGCCTCTTCGCCATCCGCGACGACGAGCACGAGAGCGAACTCGAGGTCGCCGCCATCCACGACGAAGCCGGCTACCGCCGCCTGCGCGAGGCCTTGTCGCGCCAGTACGACCTGGGGTCGCGCGAGCCCGACATCCAGGTCTGGAACGTCAACCTGCGCGGCGACCGCTCACTGACCCTGCGCCACTTCCAGCACAACGAGCGCCCGCTGCACGACTCGGCCGAGGAGGTCATCAAGCACGTCGCCCGGCTCTGGGGCTTCGCCGTGCAGCTCGAGAGCGTCAACGCCAAAGGCGAAACCACCCGCCAGTGGAGCGTCAGGCCGCCGGAGTGAGGGCACCAGTCCGCCGGACTGACGGCTTCGCGGACTACCGCGATCTGGCCGCGCCGCAAGAGGCAACGCGTGCCAAGCGCGAGGCACGAGGCACGGTGCCTGGCTTGGCTCGGCCGCCTAGAGCGCCAGCATCTTCCCCGGGTTCATGATGTTCTTCGGGTCCAGGGCGCGCTTGAGGCTGCGCATCACCGCCATCGCGCCTTCGCCGTGCTCGCCGAGCAGGTAGGGCATCTTGTGCAGGCCCACGCCGTGCTCGCCGGTGCAGGTGCCTTCCATCTGCTGCGCGCGCTGCACCATGCGCACGTTCAGCTCCTCGACGCGCTGCGCCTCGGCGGCGTCGTTAGGGTCCAGCAGCCAGCTCAAGTGGAAGTTGCCGTCGCCGACGTGGCCGACGATCCAGTAGGGCACGCCATGCGCCTCCGAGTCGGACATCGCGGCATCGATGCACTCGGCCAGACGCGAGATCGGCACGCACACGTCGCCGGCCTGGCAGCGGCAGCCCGGACGCGTCTGCACGGCGGCGAAGTAGGCGTGGTGGCGCGCCGTCCACAGCCTGGTGCGCTCCTCGGGCGTGGTCGCCCACTGGAAATCGGTGCCTCCGAACTCCTTGGCGATCTCCTGCACCGTCTCTGCCTGCTCCTTCACGCCGGACTCGCTGCCGTGGAACTCCATCAGCAGCATCGGGCTTTCCTGCAGATTCAGCTTGTCATGCTTGTTGACGGCACGCACGGCGTTGGCGTCCAGCAGCTCGCAGCGCGCGATCGGCACGCCCATCTGGATGATCTGGATGGTGGCGCGCACGGCGGCATCCACGCTGGGGAACTGGCAGATCGCCGCGCTCACCGCCTCGGGAAGCGGGTAGAGCTTGAGCGTGATCTCGGTCATCACGCCCAGCGTCCCCTCGCTGCCGACGTAGAGCCGCGTGAGGTCGTAGCCGGCCGAGCTCTTCTTGGCGCGCGTGCCGGTGCGGATGATGTCGCCGCTTGCGGTCACCACCTGCAGCGCCAGCACGTTCTCGCGCATGGTGCCGTAGCGCACGGCATTGGTGCCGCTGGCGCGCGTGGCGCTCATGCCGCCGATGGAGGCGTTGGCGCCGGGGTCGATGGGAAAGAAGAGCCCCGTGTCGCGGATCTCGCGGTTGAGCTGCTCGCGCGTGACGCCCGGCTGCACCGTCACCGTCAGATCCTCCGGGTGAACCGCAAGCACCTTGTCCATGCGCGAGAGGTCGATCGAGACCCCGCCCTGGATGGCCAGCAGATGGCCCTCGACCGAGCTGCCCACCCCAAAGGGAATCACCGGCACCTCGTGCAGGTCGGCCAGCTTCACGACCGCCGCCACGTCATCGGTGCTCTCGCAGAAGACGACCACCTCGGGCGGCATCATGGGGTAGACGGACTCGTCGCGCCCGTGCTGCTCGCGCACCGCCTGCGCCGTCGAGCAGCGCTCGCCGAAGCGCGCTCGCAGCGCGTCGAGCATCGCCGACGGGACAGGGCGCATGGCCTGGACGATCGGGTGCGGATCCGGTGCGTTCATGGGGCCTCCGGCCTTCGCGGCCAAGCGGGTTGACGAGCAGGCTGGCGACAGGCGCGGCGAAGAGCCGGCCAGGAGCCGCGTTTCATTGTAGGTAGCGTGTCCCGCGCGTGCAGCGCGGGGGCTTGCCCTGCTACGATGCCGGCGCATGGGCAACCGACTTTCGCAGATCGCCACGCGCACCGGCGACGACGGCACCACCGGCCTGGGCGACGGTTCACGAGTGCGCAAGGACGACTTGCGCATCGCCACCATCGGCGAGGTCGACGAACTGAACTCCAGCCTGGGGGTGATCCTCTGCGAGCCGCTGCCCGACGCGGTGCGCGAGCTGCTGCTCACCATCCAGCAGGATCTCTTCAACCTCGGCGGCGAACTCGCCGTTCCCGGTTACAGCCTGCTGAAGGAAGACGCGGTGTTGCGCCTGGACGAGGCCTTGAAGCACTACAACGCCGGCCTGCCGCGGCTGGCGGAGTTCATCCTGCCCGGCGGCACGCGCAGCGCGGCGCTGGCGCACATGAGCCGCACCATCGCCCGCCGCGCCGAGCGTTCCCTCGTCGCGCTGCAGGCACAGCAGGAGGTGAACGCCAGCCTGCGCCACTACCTGAACCGGCTCTCGGACCTGATGTTCGTGCTCGCACGCGTGCTCAACCGCGCCAACCTCGACGGGCTGGCCGGAGACGACGTCTACTGGAAGAGCGAGCGTCTGTCGCGCCAGGGCGGCTGAGACGCGCCGGCAGGCCGCGCTCAGGCCGCGCTCAGGCCGCGTGACGCCGCCGCGCGCGCACCGCGGCGGCCAGGATCTGCAGCGCCTGCACCGAGTCGTCCCAGCCGAGGCAGGCGTCGGTGATGCTTTGTCCATAGACGAGTGCCGCCGGATCGTCCTTGCCGGGCGTGAACTTCTGCGCCCCAGCCACGATGTGGCTCTCGATCATGACGCCGAAGATGCTGCAGCTGCCGGCGCCGAGCTGCGCACCGATGTCGCGCACGACCTCGACCTGGCGCTGGTGCTGCTTGCTGCTGTTGGCGTGGCTGGCATCGATCATCAACCGGCAAGGCAGCTTCGCGGCCTCCATCTCCTTGCAGGCGGCGGCGACGCTCTCGGCATCGTAGTTGGGCGTCTTGCCGCCGCGCAGGATGGCGTGGCAGTCCTTGTTGCCCTTGGTCTGCACGATCGCCACCTGGCCGTTCTTGTGCACCGAGAGGAAGTGGTGCGGCTTGGCCGCGGCCTGGATGGCGTCGCAGGCGATGCGCAGGTTGCCGTCGGTTCCGTTCTTGAAGCCCACCGGCGCCGACAGGCCCGAGGCGAGCTCGCGATGCACCTGGCTCTCGGTCGTGCGCGCACCGATCGCGCCCCAGGTGATGAGGTCGCCGATGTACTGCGGACTGATGACGTCGAGGAACTCGCTGCCCGCGGGAACGCCGAGGCGGTTGATGTCGACCAGCAGCTGGCGCGCGATGCGCAAGCCCTCGTCGATGCGGTAGCTCTCGTCGAGGTAGGGGTCGTTGATCAGCCCCTTCCAGCCCACCGTGGTGCGCGGCTTCTCGAAGTACACGCGCATGACGATCTCGAGATCGTCGGCATGCCGCCTGCGCTCGCCCACCAGGCGACGCGCATACTCCAGCGCCGCCTCGGGGTTATGGATCGAGCACGGCCCGATGATGACCAGCAGCCGGTCGTCCTCGCCCTGCATGATGCGCCGCACCGTTCGCCGCGCCTCGCTCACCAGCGTCTCCACACGCGTGCCGGCGATCGGGAAGAAGCGGATCAGGTGCTCGGGCGGCGGCAGCGGCGTGATGTCGCGGATGCGCTGGTCGTCGGTCTGGCTCGTCTTCTCGGACGACGCCAGGCGCGTCTCTGCCGTGGCAATGCTGCCGGAGGAGGCTCTGGGGCTCATTTTCGGGGCTTTCTGAATGGGGCGGGCAACGAAAAACCGCCGGGGCTGCCGGCGGTTCGAGGGGGGTTTGCGCTGCTTGCGTTTCGCGTGCGTTCAGGCCTCTCCAGCCGCCGGTCGGGGCAAGATCCAAAAGTACGCAAAGAAGAAGCTCGGGTGACGCATGGGAGCGAAATGTAGCACGTCGCCGCCGCAGACAGCGGCCGGGCACGCGACCGCGGTCAGTAGATCGATGCCTGCAGGCCGTGCGCCTGCAGGCGCTGCACCACTTGCGCCACGTGCTCCGGATTGCGCGTCTGCAGCACGAGCTCGATTTCGACGCCTTGCGCAGCCAGCGAGGAGAAGGCGCGCTGGTGGTGCACTTCGTCGATATTGGCTCCGGCGTCGGCGACGATGGACGAGATCTGGGCCAGCATCCCCGGCAGGTCGCGCGCGCCGACGCGGATGCGCGCCAGACGCCCTGCGCGGACCATGCCACGCTCGATGATGGCCGCCAGCAGCAGCGGCTCGATGTTGCCGCCGCCGAGGATCAGCCCGACCTCGCGCCCCGCGAAACGCTCGCGGTGCTGCAGCAGCGCCGCCAGGCCCGCCGCGCCCGCGCCCTCGACCACGGTCTTCTCGATCTCCAGCAGCATCAGCACCGCGTGCTCGAGCTCGCCTTCGTCGACGAGCAGCAGTTCGTCCACGCAACGCGCGACGATGGCGCGCGTGAGCGTTCCGGGCCGACCGACGGCGATGCCCTCGGCGATCGTGCTCGCGCCCTGCGCGTGCTGCGTGCCCTGGATCGCGTTCACCATCGCCGGGAAGCGCTCGGCCTGCACGCCGACGATGCGCAGCTGCGGGCGCAGCGCGCGCGCGGCCGTGGCCACGCCGGCGATCATGCCGCCGCCGCCGACGGCCACCACCAGGGTGTCGATGGCCGGCTGCTCCTGCAGCATCTCCAGGCCGATCGTGCCCTGGCCGGCGATCACCAGCGGGTCGTCGAAGGGATGGACGAAGGTGAGCCCCTGCTCCTTGGCCAGGCGCTGCGCGTGCGCGAAGGCCTCGTCGAAGGTCTGGCCGTGCAGCAGCACCTCGGCGCCGAAGCCGCGCGTGCGCTCGATCTTCACGCCTGGGGTGGACTGCGGCATCACGATCACCGCGTGCAGTCCCAGGCGCTGCGCGTGGTGCGCCACCCCTTGCGCGTGATTGCCGGCCGAGGCGGCGATGACGCCGCGCAGCTCGAGCTCGCCGGCATCGCGCGCGGCCACCAGCGCCAGCAGCTTGTTGAGCGCGCCGCGCTCCTTGAACGAGGCCGTGAACTGAAGGTTCTCGAACTTCAGGAACAGGCGCGCGCCGACGATTTCCGAGAGCGTGCGCGACTCCACGCAGGGCGTGCGCAGCACCTGGCCTTGCAGGCGTGCGGCGGCGGCTTGGATGTCGGCCAGGCCGACGCCCGCAGGGCTCAAGCCGTCCCCCCGACGGTCAGCCGGTCGATGCGCAGCGTCGGCTGGCCGACGCCGACCGGAACGCTCTGGCCTTCCTTGCCGCACATGCCTACGCCGCTGTCGAGCCGCAAGTCGCTGCCGATCAGGCTCACGCGCGTGAGCGCGTCGGGCCCATTGCCGATGATCGTCGCGCCCTTCACCGGGTACTGGATCTTCCCCTTCTCGACCCAGAAGGCCTGGCTCGCCGAGAACACGAACTTGCCGCTGGTGATGTCGACCTGGCCGCCGCCGAAGTTGGTGGCGTAAAGCCCGCGCTCGAGGCTTTCGACGATCTCCGCGGGCGGCGTCTGCCCGCCCAGCATGTAGGTGTTGGTCATGCGCGGCATGGGCACGTGCGCATAGCTCTCGCGGCGCGCGTTGCCCGTGGGCCGCACGCCCATCAGGCGCGCGTTCAGGCTGTCCTGCAAGTAGCCGCGCAGGATGCCGTCCTCGATGAGCACGTTGCGCTGCGTGACGTGGCCCTCGTCGTCGACGTTGAGCGAGCCGCGCCGGCCGGGCAGCGTGCCGTCGTCGAGCACCGTCACGCCCTTGGCCGCCACGCGCTGGCCGATGCGTCCGGCGAAGGTGCTGCTGCCGCGGCGGTTGAAGTCGCCCTCCAGGCCGTGGCCGACGGCCTCGTGCAGCAGCACGCCGGGCCAGCCCGGGCCCAGCACCACCGCCATCTCGCCGGCCGGCGCGGGGCGGCTGTCGAGGTTGGTCAGCGCCGCCTCGGTGGCCTGGGCGACGTAGCCGGCGACGACCTCGTCGCTGAAGTGCTCCAGCCCGCAGCGCCCGCCGCCGCCGCCGCTGCCGACCTCGCGCCGCCCGCCCTGCTCGGCGATGACGGTCACGCTCAGGCGCACGAGCGGACGCACGTCGGCCGCGCGCGTGCCGTCCGCGCGCGCCACCAGCACGACGTCGTACTCGGCGGCGAGACCGGCCATCACCTGCACGATGCGCGGATCCTTGGCGCGCGCCAGGCGCTCGACCTTCTCCAGCAGCGCCACCTTGCGCGCACTGTCCAGCGTGGCGATGGGGTCCAGCGCCGGGTAGAGCAGACGACTGGACGCCAGCTTGCCGCGCGCACCGCGCACGCGCACGCGGCGCTGCTGGCCGGCCGCGGCGATGCTGCGCACGGTGCGCGCCGCGTCCATCAGGCTGGCCTCGGAAAGATCGTCGCTGTAGGCGAAGGCGGTGCGCTCGCCGGCCACGGCGCGCACGCCCACGCCCTGGTCGATGCTGAAGCTGCCGCTCTTCACGATGCCCTCTTCCAGGCTCCAGCCTTCGTGGCGCGTGGTCTCGAAGAAGAGGTCGGCATCGTCGACGCGGTGCTCGCCGATGCAGGCCAGCGCGCGCGCCAGCACCGCCTCGTCCAGCCCGAAAGGCTCCAGCATCAACGCCTGCGCGACCGCCAGACGCTCGAGAGTGGGTTCACGGCTGATCATGGGCGGCCTTGCAAGCGAACGAAACAGGCCGGAGATTCTAGGCAGCTGACCCGCGCCGCGCTGCCGTGCCGCCGGCGTGTTCGACGCCTGCGCGCGAGGGCTTCACCGATCTTTACGTGTTCGACGCACGCGCGCGTCCACGGCGCTGCGCCCGCGGCCGTTGAAGCACGGCATCGCAACTCCAGACCACGTGAGGTACACCATGCCCAAGCTGAGTCAGACCCTTGTCATCGCCGCGCTCGCGGCGGCCGGCGCAAGCGCTTTCGCAGCGCCGGCGACACCCGTCGTCGACGCCCGCCAGGACCAGCAGCAGGCGCGCATCGCGCAGGGCGCGGCTTCGGGCGCCTTGACGCGCGCCGAGCAGCGTGGCCTGCAAGCGCAGCAGCGGCACATCGCGCATGCCGAGGCCCACGCCAAGGCCGACGGCCGCGTCACGCGCGCCGAGCGCAAGCGGCTGCATCGCCTGCAGGACCGCGCCAGCCGCGCCATCCATCGGCAAAAGCACGACGCTCAGCAGCGTCGCGCGCCAGCGGCCGGCGTGTCCGGTTGAGCCTGGTCGGCACGCGTGCGCAGCGCCTCGCGGTACAAGGCCTTGCGCGCGGCGCCGCTGATCTCGGCGGCCAGCGCCACGGCCTGCTTGAGCGGCAGTTCGCGCAGCAGCACCTGCAGCGCGTGCGCAGCGGCAGCGGGCAGCGCTTCCTCCTCTTCGGCGCCGGCGCCGGAAGGCGGCGCGGCATGCAGCACGAGCACGAACTCGCCGCGCTGGCGTTGCGGCCTGGCCGCCAGCCAGGCCGGCGCCTGCGCGGCGGGCAGGGTGGCGACTTCCTCGAACTGCTTGCTGAGCTCGCGCGCCACCGTGAGCGTGCGCGTGGGCGCGAGGGCGGCCAGCTCGGCCAGCAGCGCGGCGATGCGATGCGGCGCCTCGAAGAGGATCTGCGAACGCGTCTGCGCATCGCCCTCCATCACCAGGGCCTGCAGCGTCTGCGCGCGCGCCGCGCCCTTGGCGGGCAGGAAGCCGTGGCAGACGAAACCCTGGGCGTGCACGTCGCCGGCCACGCAGAGCGCTGCCAGCGCGCTGCTGGCGCCGGGCAGGGGTACGACGCGATGCCCTGCGGCCGTGACCGCCGCCACCAGGCGCGCGCCGGGGTCGCTGACGGCGGGCGTTCCCGCGTCGCTGACGAAGGCCAGCGCCTGCCCCTGCGCAAGGCGCTCGATCACGATCGCAGCGGCTTCGTTCTCGTTGTGCGCGTGCAGCGCCAGCAGCGGCTTCTCGATCCCGTAGTAGGCCAGCAGCTGCGCGCTGACGCGCGTATCCTCGCAGGCCACGGCGTCGACGCGCGCCAGCACGTGCAAGGCGCGCAGCGTGATGTCGGCGCGGTTGCCGATCGGCGTGGCCACCAGGTAGAGGCAGGCGCCGGGGTGTCGCTGCGCACCGGCCAGCGCGTCGGCGGCTGCGCGCAGCAGGGAGGCATCGATGCTCGACAAGGGGAGTGCTCGGTTCGGCAGCGCGCGCGGCGCGGCGGCCGAGGCGCGTGCCCTGGCCCATCTGCAGCAGCACGGCCTGCGGTTGGTGGAGCGCAATTATCGAGTCGCCCGCGGCCCCTCGGCGCGCGGCGGCGAGATCGACCTCGTGCTGCGCGACCGCGACGGCACACTGGTCTTCGTCGAAGTGCGCAGCCGCAGCAGCCCGGCGAAAGGTGGCGCTGCGGCGAGCGTCGGCGCCACCAAGCGCGCACGGCTCTGCCTGGCCGCGCGTCACTACCTGCTGCGCCTGCCGACGCTGCCGCCGTGCCGCTTCGACGTCGTCGCCATCGACGGCGCGCGCATCGAGTGGATCCGTGCCGCCTTCGACGACGGCTGAACGCCCCGCGGCGGCGCTGCGGGTGCCCCACCGGGCGGCTACCGGCGGCAGCCGCTCGCCTATCATCGGCCTTCATGCTCGAGCAGCGCATCCAGCAGCAGTTCTTCGAGGGCGCGGACCTGCAGTACCAGACCGCGGAGTCGCTCGCGCGCCCGATCGCGCTGGCGGCGGGTGCCGTCGTCGATGCCCTCACCGCCGGCAGCAAGCTGCTGCTGTGCGGCACCGGCGCCGCCGGTGAACTGGCGCGGCACACCGCGGCCCTGCTGGTCGGCGGCTTCGAGCGCGAACGTCCGCCGCTGGCGGCGATCGCCATCCGGCCCGAGCCCCGCAGCGTGCAGGCGCTGGGCCTGCCGGGCGACCTGCTGCTGCTCGTCGATGCCGCGGGCGGTGAACTCGACGCCTGCATGGCGACGGTGCGCGCCGCGCAGGGCAAGGACATGACCGTCGTGCTGGTCCTGGGAAGCAGCAGCGACGGCCTTCGTGAAACCCTGGCCGAGACCGACCTTTCCATCACCGTGCCGCACGAGCGCACGAGCCGCGTGCTCGAGAGCCAGTTGCTGGTGCTGCATGCGCTGATCGACGCGGTCGAGGCCCAGCTCATGGGAGACCCCGAATGAACCGGAAAAAGTTGCCGCTGCGACTGGCGGCATGCGCGCTCGCCGCCGCCGGCGCCCTGACCATGCTGCCCGGATGCGCGCCGCTTCTCGTGGGGGGCGCCATGGTGGGAGGCACGATGATGGTGCTCGACCGCCGCAGTTCCGGCACGCAGGTCGACGACCAGGCGATCGAGCTCAAGGCGGGAATGCGCGTGCGCGAGCTCGGATTGCCCGCGCACGTCAACGTCACCAGCTACAACCGCGTCATGTTGATCACGGGCGAAGTGCCGAGCCAGGCCGACCGCCAGACGATCGAGCAGCATCTCAGCCGCATCGACGCCGTGCGCTCGGTGGTCAACGAACTGGCGGTGACCGAGAACAGCACGGTCGGTTCGCGCACGAGCGACAGCGTCATCACGAGCAAGGTCAAGGCCTCGTTCGTCGACGCCAAGGACCTGCAGGCCCAGGCGGGCAAAGTCGTCACCGAGCGCGGCGTCGTCTACCTGATGGGCCGGGTCACCGAGCGCGAGGCGGCGCGCTTCGCCGACGTCGCGCGGACGGTGGAGGGCGTGCGCAAGGTGGTGCGCGTGTTCGAGATCATCTCCGAGGCCGAGCTGGCGGCGATGCAACCCAAGCCGTAGACGCCCTCGGGCCCCGAACAGGGCCTGGCCGCGCTACCTCAGCCGGCGGATGAGGCTGCTGGTATCCCAGCGCCCGCCGCCCTGGCGCTGCACGTCGGCGTAGAACTGGTCGACGAGGGCCGTCACCGGCAGCCGCGCGCCGTTGCGCCGCGCCTCGTCGAGCACCAGGCCCAGATCCTTGCGCATCCAGTCCACCGCGAAGCCGAAGTCGAAGCGGTCCTCGACCATGGTCTTGCCTCGGTTGTCCATCTGCCAGCTCTGCGCCGCGCCCTTGCCGATGACCTCGAGGACGAGCTTCATGTCGAGCCCGGCACGCTCGCCGAAGGCGATCGCCTCGGACAGGCCTTGCACCAGGCCGGCGATGCAGGTCTGGTTGACCATCTTGGCGAGCTGCCCGGCGCCGCTCGCGCCGACCCGGGTCACGGCGCGGCCGTAGGCCAGCGCCACCGGCTTCATGGCCTCGAAGGCCGGTTCGTCACCGCCGCACATCACCGTCAGCACGCCGTTCTCGGCGCCGGCCTGGCCGCCGGAGACCGGCGCGTCGACGAAGCCCAGGCCACGCTCGGCGGCCAGCGCGTACAGCTCGCGCGCCACCGCGGCCGAGGCCGTCGTGTGGTCGACGAAGACCGCTCCGGACTTCATGCCGGCGAAGGCGCCCTGCTCGCCCAGGACGACCGCGCGCAGGTCGTCGTCGTTGCCGACGCACGCGAAGACGAAGTCGGCGCCCGCGGCGGCCTGGGCCGGCGTCGCCGCATGGCCCCCGCCATGTTCACGCACCCAGGCCTCGGCCTTGACCGCGGTGCGGTTGTAGACGCACACCGCGTGTCCGGCGCGCGCCAGGTGCGCCGCCATCGGCGCGCCCATCACGCCCAGGCCGAGGAAGGCCACGCGGTGCGCGGCAACGGGTTCGTAGGTCTTGCTGCCGATGCTCATGGCACGCATGGTGCCACGAATGCCGGGCCGCTTCAGCGCGGGCGCGCTTCGGTGGCGCGGCGTGCCGGCGCCAGCTTGGCGATCTCGGCCTGCGGATCGCCGACGATCTCGAGGTGTTCGGTGCCGGCGGCGAGGTCCGGGTTGCGCGCGCGCTGGCTCTTGAGCTTGATCTGCAGGCGCAGGTCGTTGACCGAGTCGGCATTGCGCAGCGCGTCCTCCAGCGTCACCAGGTTGGCCTCGTAGAGGTCGAAGAGCGCCTGATCGAAGGTCTGCATGCCGAGCTCGCCCGAGCGCTTCATGAGCTCCTTGATCTCGCCGACCTCGCCCTTGAAGATGAGGTCCGAGATCAACGGCGTGTTGAGCATGATCTCCACCGCCGCCACGCGCCCGCGCCCCTCCTGGCGCGGCAGCAGGCGCTGCGAGACCATGGCCTTGAGGTTGAGCGAGAGGTCCATCAGAAGCTGCGCGCGCCGCTCCTCGGGGAAGAAGTTGATGATGCGGTCCAGCGCCTGGTTGGCGCTGTTGGCGTGCAGCGTGGCCATGCAGAGGTGGCCGGTCTCGGCGAAGGCAACCGCGTGCTCCATCGTCTCGCGGTCGCGGATCTCGCCCATGAGGATGACGTCGGGCGCCTGGCGCAGCGTGTTCTTGAGCGCGATCTCCCAGCCGTCGGTGTCGATGCCGACCTCGCGCTGGGTGACGATGCAGTTCTTGTGCGGGTGCACGAACTCCACCGGATCCTCGATGGTGATGATGTGGCCGAAGGAGTTCTCGTTGCGCCAGTCGACCATGGCCGCCAGCGAGGTGCTCTTGCCCGAGCCGGTGGCGCCGACGAAGATGACCAGGCCGCGCTTGGTCATGGCCACGTCCTTGAGCACGACCGGCAGGTTGAGGCTGTCGATCGTCGGCAGCGTCTGCGGGATGGTGCGGAAGACGAGGCCGACGTTCCCCTGCTGCATGAAGGCGTTGACGCGGAAGCGCCCGACGCCCGCGGGCGAGATGGCGAAGTTGCACTCCTTGGTGCGCTCGAACTCGGCGGCCTGCTTGTCGTTCATCACCGAGCGCGCGAGCTGCAGCGTATGCTGGCCGGTGAGCGGCTGCGGGCTGACCTTGGTGATCTTGCCGTCGACCTTGATCGCCGGCGGGAAGTCGGCGGTGAGGAAGAGATCCGAGCCGTTGCGGCTGACCATCAGCCGCAGCAGGTCGTTGACGAACTTCGAGGCCTGGTCGCGTTCCATCGTTCACTCACCCTGGGAAGTTCTCGGGGATCTTGGCCTTGGCGCGCGCCTCGGCCGGCGAGACGACGTTGCGGCGCACGAGGTCGGCCAGGTTCTGGTCCAGCGTCTGCATGCCCAGGCTCTGCCCGGTCTGGATCGAGCTGTACATCTGCGCGATCTTGTTCTCGCGGATGAGGTTCTTGATGGCCGAGGTGGCGATCATGATCTCGTGCGCGGCGACGCGCCCCGAGCCGTCCTTGAGCTTGCACAGGGTCTGCGAGATCACCGCCACGAGCGATTCCGAGAGCATGGCGCGCACCATCTCCTTCTCGGCCGCGGGGAAGACATCGACGACGCGGTCGATGGTCTTGGCCGCGCTGCTCGTGTGCAGGGTGCCGAACACCAGGTGCCCGGTCTCGGCCGCGGTCAGCGCCAGGCGGATCGTCTCCAGGTCGCGCATCTCGCCCACCAGGATGGCGTCCGGGTCCTCGCGCAGCGCGCTGCGCAGCGCGTTGGCGAAGGACAGCGTGTGCGGGCCGACCTCGCGCTGGTTGACCAGGCACTTCTTGGATTCGTGCACGAACTCGATCGGGTCCTCGACGGTGAGCACGTGGCCGTACTCGTTCTCGTTGAGGTGGTTGACCATGGCCGCCAGCGTCGTGCTCTTGCCCGAGCCGGTGGGGCCGGTCACCAGCACCAGGCCGCGCGGCCTGAGCGCCAGCTCGGCGAAGACCTTGGGCGCGGCCAGCTGCTCGAGCGTGAGGATCTTGCTCGGGATGGTGCGAAAGACCGCCCCTGCGCCGCGGTTCTGGTTGAAGGCGTTGACGCGAAAGCGCGCCAGACCCTGGATCTCGAAGCTGAAGTCGCACTCCAGCGTGTCTTCGTAGTGCTTGCGCTGGGCGTCGTTCATGATGTCGTACACCATGTCGTGCACCGACTTGTGGTCCAGCGGATCGACGTTGATGCGGCGCACGTCGCCGTGCACGCGGATCATCGGCGGCAGGCCGGCCGACAAATGCAGGTCCGAGGCCTTGTTCTTGACGGAAAAGGCCAGCAGCTGGGTGATGTCCATCGCCATGGCGGGGGGGCGCTCGCGCGCGGTCGACAATGTGGCGCGCGGAGGATGCGCAGGAGGGTTCGAAGGATTATGGGCAGCATCGGAAGCCGGCTGCAAGAAGTGAAGGGGCGAATCGAGCGCGCCTGCCTGGCCGCGGGCCGCGACGAGAACAGCGTCACGCTGCTTGCGGTGAGCAAGACCTTCGGCGCAGACGCCGTGCGACAGGCGCACGCCGCCGGGCAGCGCCGCTTCGGCGAAAACTACGTGCAGGAGGCGATCGCCAAGATCCAGGCACTGGCCGAACTGCGCACCGGGCTCGAATGGCACCTGATCGGCCCCTTGCAGAGCAACAAGACGCGCGCCGTGGCCGAGACCTTCGACTGGGTGCACACGGTCGATCGGCTCAAGGTCGCCGAGCGCCTGGCGGAGCAGCGCCCGGCCGGGCTGGCGCCGCTGCAGCTGTGCCTGCAGGTCAACGTGAGCGGCGAGGCGAGCAAGAGCGGCGTCGCCGTCGCCGAGGCCGCGGCCCTGGCGGCCGCGGTGACCACGCTGCCGCGCGAGAAGGTGTGCCTGCGCGGCCTCATGGCCATTCCCGAGCCCGCAACCGGCCCGCAGGCGCAACGCGCGCCGCATCGCGCGCTGCGCGAGCTGCTGCAGGCGATCAACGCGCAGCAGGGCCTCGCGCTCGACACGCTGTCCATGGGCATGAGCACCGACCTCGAGGCGGCAGTGCACGAAGGGGCGACGATCGTGCGCGTGGGCACGGCGATCTTCGGCACGCGCTGAGCCGCCGCCTGCAGCGGCCTGCAGCGGCCTACAGCGGCAGCCGCGTCGTGTGCTTGACCTCTTCCATCACCGCGTAGGTGCGCGTCTCGCGCACCCCCGGCAGCGTCCAGATGACGTTGCCGATGAACTGGCGGTAGGCGGCCATGTCGGCCACGCGCGTCTTCAGCAGGTAGTCGAAGCCGCCGGCCACCAGATGCGCCTCGAGGATCTCCGGGCGCACCTGCACCGCGGCACGGAAGTTGTCCATGACGTCGTGCACGGTGCGGTCCAGCAGCACCTCGACGAAGACGAGCAGCCCCGCACCCAGCCGCGCCGGGTTCAGCCGCGCCTCGTAACCGAGGATGTAGCCCTCGCGCGTGAGGCGCTTGACGCGCTCCAGCACCGCGGTGGGGGAGAGGTGCACGGCCTCGGCAAGCTTGAGGTTGCTGATGCGCCCGTCGGCCTGCAGCACGCGCAGGATGCGCACGTCGATCTTGTCGATTCCGCGCTCGGCGCGCTCGCCCTCGGAGGTCTCCATCGCGCGCCGTCGGGCCCTGCTTCAGTTCAGGTACATGCCCAGGTAGCGGCGGCCGCGACTCACGGCCTCGGCGTCGCCGCAGAGCCCGAACCATTCCACGAGTTGCACCCGCGCCTTCTCGCGCCACTCGCCCTTGTCGCGCAGCACGACCTCGAGCAGCTGGTCGAAGGCGGCGCCGAAGTCGCCCTCGTAGGCGCGGATCGCCGCCAGCGCGAAGCGCGCCTCGAAGTCCCGGGCGTCGGCGGCGATGCGCGCCTCGAGCGCCGCCGGGTCGCCCTGCGGCCGGTTGCGCGCCAGCGCGATGCGCTTGGCCAGCGCCGCGTGGCGATCGTTGCGCGCGCCTTCGGCCACACGCTCCAGCAGCGCCTGCGCGTCGTCCAGCGCGCCGCGCGCGATGACGCGCTCGGCCAGGTCCAGCGTCGCCTCGACGTGGCCGGGCTTCATCGCCAGCGCCTGGCGCAGCAGGGCTTCGGCCAGCGCCGCGTCGGGTGCGGCGGCGGCCTGCTCGCGCAGCTCGTCCACCGGGTCTGCCGGCGCCTTCAGGTGCTTGTCGAGGAAGGCGCGCACCTGGCCCTCGGGCAGGGCGCCGGTGAACTGGTCGACGAGCTGGCCGCCCTTGATGAGGAAGACGTGCGGGATGCTGCGCAGCTGCAGCGCCTGCGCCACCCCCGGGCACTCGTCGCTGTTGAGCTTGGCGAGCACGAACTGGCCGCCGTAGTCCTGCACCAGCTTCTCGAGAACGGGCTTGAGGCTCTTGCAGGGGCCGCACCACGGCGCCCAGCAGTCCAGCAGCACCGGCACCTGCAGCGAGCGCTCGATGACGGCGGTTTCGAAGTCGGCGTCGCTGACGTCGAAGGACAGTGCAGCGCCCGAGGCAGCGGAGGCGGAAGGGTTCGGCATGGCAGCGAATGCGGAGAACGATCAACCGGCAAGCATAGGCCAGCGCGCCCGGTCAGGGGTAGAGCCCGCGCTCTTCGCGCGCCAGCAGGATGCGCTCGCAGGCGACGGCGAAGGTGGCCGTGCGCAGCGAGATCTTGTGGCGGTCGGCCGTGTCCCAGATGTGCTTGAGCGCGTTCACGATGATCTTGTCCAGGCGCAGGTTGATCTCGTCTTCGGTCCAGAAGAAGGAGCTGAAGTCCTGCACCCACTCGAAATAGCTCACGGTGACGCCACCCGCATTGCAGATGACGTCGGGCACGACGAGGATGCCGCGCTCGGCGAGGATGTCGTCGGCGCTGGGCACGGTGGGGCCGTTGGCGCCTTCGAGGACGAGCCGCGCGCGGATGCGCTGCGCGCGCTCGGGGCGGATCTGGCCTTCGAGCGCGGCGGGGATGAGGATGTCGCAGTCCACGCCCCAGAAGTCCTCGTCGGCCATGGCCTCGCCGCCGGCAAAACCGGCCACGCCCCCGCGCTGGCGCACATGCGGAATGAGGTCGGCCAGATCCAGGCCCTTGGCGTTGACGAGGCTGCCGGTGTGGTCCTGCACGGCAACGATCCTGGCACCGGCCTGGTGAAAGAGCTCGGCTGCCGCCGAGCCCACGTTGCCGAAGCCCTGCACCGCCACGCGCGCACCTTCGAGCGGCAAGCCGATGCGGCGCGCCGCCTCGCGCCCGGTGACGAAGACGCCGCGGCCGGTGGCCTTGACGCGGCCCAGGCTGCCGCCCAGATGAATGGGCTTGCCCGTGACGACACCGGTGGCGGTGGCGCCGGTGTTCATCGAGTACGTGTCCATCATCCACGCCATCACCTGCGGGTTGGTGTTCACGTCCGGCGCCGGGATGTCCTGGTTGGGGCCGATGATGATGCCGATCTCGCTCGTGTAGCGCCGCGTCAGGCGCTCCAGCTCCTTGATCGAGAGCTTCTTCGGATCGACGCGAATGCCGCCCTTGGCGCCGCCGTAGGGCAGGTTCACGGCCGCGTTCTTGATGCTCATCCAGGCCGAGAGCGCCATCACCTCCTCCAGCGTCACGTCCGGGTGGTAGCGCACGCCGCCCTTGCCCGGACCGCGCGTGAGGCTGTGCTGCACGCGATAGCCCTCGAAGTGGGCGACGCTGCCGTCGTCGAGCTCGATGGGCACGTCGACGATGAGCGCGCGCTTGGGCCGGCGCAGCGTTTCCGCCCAACGCGCAAGATGCCCGAGGTAAGGCAGCACGCGCTCGATCTGCCCGAGGTAGATGCCCCAGGCGCTCTCGGCCGTCGGTTGCACGTAGGACAGCGCTTCGTTCATGTCTTCTCCTGACGAGGGACCTCACACCGGCGCAGGCGAGCATAGCGCGATGCCGATGCCGGCATCGGCTGTGGGCGCCTACACTGCAGCGCATGACCGAGCCCAGCACGATTGCCTTCATCGGCGGTGGCAACATGGCCAGCGCGCTCATCGGCGGGCTGCGCCAAGCCGGGCATGCCGCCGCCGCGATCCACGTCGTCGAGCCGCTGGCCGCGCAGCGCGAGAAGCTCGCGCAGAGCTTCGGCGTGCAGGCCGTGGCCGCCGCCGACGACGCGCTGCGTCAGGCGCAGACGGTGGTCTGGGCGGTCAAGCCGCAAGCCTTCGCCACGGCCGCCCAGGCCTGCGCCGGGCGCAGCGCGCAGGCGCTGCAGATCAGCGTCATGGCCGGCGTGCGCAGCGACACGCTCGCCCAGGCCAGCGGCGGCGCGCGCATCGTGCGCGCCATGCCGAACACGCCGGCGCTCATCGGCCAGGGCATCGCCGGCCTGTTCGCCCGGCCCGAGGTCGACGCCGCCGGGCGCGCCCAGGCGCAGGCCCTCTTCGCCCCCACCGGGCAGACGCTGTGGGTCGCGCACGAAGCGGACCTGGACGCCATCACCGCGCTCTCGGGCTCGGGGCCGGCGTACATGTTCTACGTCATCGAGGCCATGGTGCAGGCCGCCGTCGAGATGGGCTTGTCCGCCGAGCAGGGCCGGCAGCTCGCGCAGGCGACGATGGCCGGCGCCGCGGCGCTCAGCGCCGCCTCGCCGCTGAGCCCGCAGGAGCTGCGCGCGCAGGTCACGTCCAAGGGCGGCACCACGCACGCGGCGATCACGGCGATGGAGGATCACGGCGTGAAGGCAGCGATCGTGCGCGCCATCCACGCCGCGCGCGCGCGGGCCCAGGAGCTGGGGCAGGGCTGAAGCCGGGCACGCTCCGCGAACGCCCATCGACTTCACGCCTTCGGATCGGAGTTCCCCGGGAACAAGGTCCTGAGCAAGCACATCGAGATCGAGCAGGGCCAAGCTGCGCCAGTGGCAGGCCTTCCCGAACAAGAACCGCATCGAAGCCGCCGGCCTGGGTGACGCCGTGGCGCCGTTGGACGACCTCCCGTGGCGCCAACAAAGGCCGCCAACAAAGGCAGCAACCGCTGCCGGCAATCAGACGATGGCCACTTGGCGCCCTGACGCGCCGCTCCGGGCTGCGCGGCACGGCAGGCGTCACGGCTTAAAATTCGAAACAGCGCCTGCGGATCGGGCGCTGGCATGGATGCCGATGTGTGCGCGCAGATGGCAAGTCAAGGACTGTGTACATAGGCGTGTACATAACGGGGCTGTGAGCGATGGCGGACGAGAGAATCCTCAGTGAAGTCAAGCGTAGACGCACGTTTGCCATCATTTCCCACCCCGACGCCGGCAAGACCACGCTCACCGAGAAGTTGCTGCTGTTCTCCGGCGCGATCCAGATCGCCGGCTCGGTGAAGGCGCGCAAGGCCAGCCGCCACGCCACCAGCGACTGGATGGAGATCGAGA